>WFLX010148584.1_pt1 | contig 11042 bp, 2 predicted proteins | sample 4967041 | NCBI WGS metagenome assembly WFLX01 (sample SAMN12857096, study PRJNA449069) | gut metagenome | isolation source: stool from male and female vole | host: Microtus ochrogaster | place: USA:Florida | collected 2017
AAGCCATTCATGGGCAGCTATGTCGTGAAAACACCCGGGTATTCCCTGTATTCCTATTTTTTTCAATTTTTATTGCATTTTTGAATTAAGATGCAAAATTACAAAAAATAATTGAATATTGGGAATTGAGAGTTGAGAATTTTGATTTTCGGTGCCTCAGAAGCGGTAGAGAAGGGACAGGGCTGCAGAGAAATTGGATATTTTTGATTCTGAGAAATATGAGGGTAGCGATATCACTCTCTGCCCTTCTGCCACTGTATATGTCACTGGAGCGTTGTTGGCTTCGAACGACACGATATCCGCATTTGCTGGCTTGATCATATCGCTCATCGATCCTTCATAGCGGCATGACACATCAATTGAAAATGGACCATAGACTCTGAATTCAGCTCCTATTCCTCCGAAAAATGCTGATGTCATCTTATTAGCGTGAGGCAGAGAGGTGTTCTTCCCGACATCGTAGGTGCCAAATTGATTCATGTAGGTCGCATCAATCATCAGATTGTCATACTGAGGATAAACTCCATAACTGTCTACTGTGGCAGTAGCATCGATAAGCTTTGTAGAGATGTTAAACCCAAATCTGAATCCTAACAAAGCATGCAGACTGAATACTTTGCTGAATTTATATCGATAGTTAACATAAATAGGAACCGAGAGACTCTGCACCCTTATCTTTTGGTAAACCCCATCGATGCTGCAAAATCTGATGTATGGATCGCCGTCCATGTCTGCCTCGGCAGGAGCTGAGTAGCTATATTCCATCGCAGGCAGACTGGATTTGATATTGGTGAAGCCATATCCTAATCCAAGATATGCCTCAATCGAATTTCGGTTCTTTTCCCATATTTTCAAGCCAAAATCTACTCCATAATTCCATGCAGATGAAGATGTGCTCATCCCTTCCACTGTATGGTCGATTGCTAAAGCGTTTCCAAGGCCCATCTCTGCTGAAGCCTTTATGGCATACTTTGTGCTTCCTGCATCTTGTGCAGATACAGCTAATGCAGGAAGCATTGACATTACTGTTATGATAGTTTTTGCTATATATTTCATTTCTACAGATATTTCTATTATCTGATTACTATTTTCTTAGAAATCACTTTGCTTCCGCAGCGTGCTACTATGATATAAGTGTCAGGAGTGAATCTNCTGAATTCNACTACGTCACCTTCAAGNTTCTGNCCCNTNTAAGACTTNGCNAACACTTGNAGGCCNGTCATNGTGTAGATAGCCACTCGCATATCTTGATNGCCATTTGGAGCNATATNCAAAGCTTCAGGAGTGATGCTNATCCATTCCTCGCTTGATATTTCTTCTACATCTACTAAATCTCCCTTGGTGGGATAGCCATACTTAGCAGCATCGAAGCATACTTCCTCGCTTCCGTCGAGATGGCGAAGGTTGCTGTTGAGGAGCACTCCATCCTTATTCTCAAGCAGAGAGAATGCCCAGAAGTCATTAGATGGGTCATTGTATATTTCTGAAGAAGTATGAGCATAGCGAAGCGGAGTTTCTTCAATCACGTGCGATTGTCCGTTGGCATCGTTGTAGCCGTATACGAATCTGTACCCAAGGTCAGCCAGCTCTGCATCAGAAAGATCCATCATCACTACGAATGTGCATGTAGTGCCATCTCCCTTTCTGAGAAGCTGCTTTGGTGTCAACGGACGAGCGTAGACTGTCACGAAGCAAGTAGCGGTCAGTCCATTTGCGCTTGTCACAGTGACTGTCGTTGTGCCTTCCTTGACTCCGGTGACAACGCCATCTCTNACGGTTGCAATCTGGCGGTCAGCAGATGCCCAAGTGATTGTCTTGTCGGTGGCATCCTCTGGCGTGATGATAGCGGTCAAAGTTGCAGTCTCTCCTTCCGAGAGAGTGATAGCGGTCGGATTCAAAGAAATGTTTGATACCTCAATGATCAATGGCTCTACTGTCACCAGGCATTCCTTAGTAAGGCCATTCGAAGAGGAGGCTAATATCGTAGTAGTTCCGACTTTGATTGCACTCACTAATCCATTTTCAGATACGATTGCTACCTCCTTGTCGGTCGATTTCCATGTGATTGTCTTGTCGGTAGCATCATCAGGAGTTACGTAGGCTTCAAGCTGATAATCGTCGCCTTCTATAAGAGTAAGCGTGGTTCTGCTGATTATGAGATCTTCCACTGCTGTCACTACAGGCACCACTGTCACATAGCAGAGGGCTTGCAATCCATTGTGGGTAGTAGCTGACACTACAGTTTGGCCTTGGTGTATTGCAGTGACGATACCATTTTGATCTACAGTGGCAATCTCTTCATCAGTCGATGCCCATGTCACGCTCTTGTCGGTAGCGTTTTCTGGTCCTACGATGGCGATGAGGTCGGCAGTATATCCTTCTCTCATCAGCAGCTCTGTATTCGTGAGGGTGATGCTCTCAGCTTCAATAATACCGGGATGCACATTGACAATGCATTCAGCCGTGAGGCCATTCGATGAAGAGGCATATACGCTGACTGTGCCTACGGAAACTCCAGTAACTAATCCATTTTCCGACACTGTGGCAATTGCGGGATTTGATGATTTCCAAGTGATAGTCTTGTCAATGGCATCTTCTGGAGTGATTTCCGCAGTCAGAGTGTATGCATCCCCTACAATCAGGTCGATCTCAGAATCGCTTATAGAAATACTTTCCACTGCTATGATACGTGGCAGTACTGTCACATAGCATTCAGCATAGACCCCATTTGAAGCNGTTGCAGTCACTATCGCATTCCCTTGCTTGATAGCATCTACATTTCCATTCTGATCTACTGTCACAATGTCTTCATCGCTTGATGTCCANNTCACGCTCTTGTCAGTAGCATTGTCAGGGCGTACTATTGCTATCAAATCGGTGGAGTCACCCTCTATCATCAGAAGTTCGGTATTGGTCAGTGAAATGCTTATCACTTCTTCGAATGCCGGATTGACAGTGACCGCGCATTCAGCCGTCAGACCATTGGATGAAGAAGCATAGATTGTGGCAGTTCCTGCTCCTATGGCTGTGACGGTGCCATCTTCATCTACAATGGCTATTGCCTTGTCGGAAGATCTCCAAGTTACTNTCTTGTCTGAAGCGTCTTCTGGCGTCACGGTAGCAGTCAATTTGAACGTATCTTCCACTTCCATTTCAAGTGTCGTTGGATCAACACTGATGCCCTCTACCTGTATCACGTCGGGCACTACTGTCACAAAGCAAGTAGCTACGAGGTCATTGTGGGTAGTGGCTGTGATAGTAGTATTGCCTCGCAAGAGTGCTGACACGATGCCGTTTTGGTCTACGCTTGCTATCGTTTCGTCGCTTGATGCCCAGGTCACTGTCTTGTCTGTGGCATTGTAGGGCTCTACGATTGCTATCAGGTCAGCTATATGGCCCTCCCGTATCAATAGCTCTGTATTAGTCAAATATATGCCAGTGACTTCTACATATGCCGGGATGACAGTGACAACGCATTCTGCTGTCAGACCATTGGAAGAAGAGGCATAGATGATGGCAGTGCCGGCCTTGATGGCAGTCACCTCGCCATTTTCAGACACAATGGCAATTTCGCTGTCTGAAGATCTCCATGTCACTGTCTTGTCGGTGGCATCATCGGGAGTGATGATGGCTATCAGGTCTTCGATGTCTCCTTCTGTAAGAGTTATCGCAGTTTTGTTGAGTGTGATAGATTCTACTGCTGTGATGTCCTCTTCCTTTTTGACTTTGACCATACATTGGTCATATTTTGTCGGGTCAAAGTTGGATCTGGCTGTGATTGTAGCGTAGCCGACTGAGTTGGCTGATACTGTTGCTTTCGCCGTAACCACTCCGTCTGCATTTACTGTGGCCACCTCTTCATTGTCTGAGCTCCATGTCACTGTCTTGTCGGTAGCATTGTCGGGGCTGACGATAGCTATCAATTCAGTGCTATAGCCTTCTCTCATGAGGAGTTCGGTATTTGTGATGTCCACGCTGATTACTGGTACAATTCCTGGATTCACTGTCACCTCACATATGGCTGTCAATCCATTCGAAGCAGACGCATATATGGTAGCGGTGCCTACACTTATTGCAGTCNCTAATCCATTTTCTGAAACAGTTGCCACCTCACTATTGCTCGAGATCCAAGTCACTGTCTTGTCGGTTGCATTCTCTGGCAAGATCGTAGCAATCAAAGATTCAGTATCCCCGACTATTAATTCTAATGATGTCTTGTTAAGAGTGATTGACTCTACTCCGATGATTGTGACTTTCACTAAGCAAATAGCTATAATTCCATTAGAAGTTGTAGCCGTTATAATCGTTTCTCCTTGACGAAGTGCCGTCACATTTCCATTGCTGTCTACTATGGCAATCGATTCGTCGCTTGAGCTCCAAGTGACACTCTTGTCGGTGGCATTATCCGGATGTACGATAGCAATGAGATTCGCAGTTTCTCCTACTATCATGAGGAGTTCGGTATTGGTGATGGAGATTCCCGTAGGATCTATATCCTGAGGTCTTACAGTCACCTGGCATGCCACAGTCTTGCCATTAGAAGAAGATGCATAGATAGTAGTGACTCCGGTGCTGATGCCTGTGACGAGTCCATTTTCAGAGACAGTTGCAATAGTCCTNTCAAGAGATTTCCAAGTCACTGTCTTATCTGTGGCATCTTCAGGGGTNATGGTNGCTATCAGCAGATATGTCTCATCTACATCAATTTCTATTTCAGAGTCGCTGAGGGTGATATCTTCTANCATTATNGCNTATGGGACNACAGTCACTATGCAGATGGCAGTTTTTTCATTTGCAGAAGAGGCAGTGATGGTGGCGACTCCTTGTTTGATTGCTGTCACCACTCCATTGGCATCCACTGTAGCTATTTCCGGATCACTGGTCGACCAGAAGACTGTCTTGTCAGTTGCTTCATCGGGCTTGACAATTGCAAACAACTCGGCGGTGAACCCTTCTCTCATCAAAAGTTCATACTGGGATAGAGTGATGCTTTCTACAGCTATTTCTCCCGGGCGGACTGTCACTACGCATTCTGCGGTCAGACCGTTGGATGAAGAGGCATAGATAATAGTAGAGCCTGCAGAAATTGCAGTCACTACTCCGTATTCCGAAACCTCTGCAATGTTAGGGTCAAGAGATTTCCAAGTCACTGTCTGATCTGTCGCATCAGTAGGGGTTATGGTAGCAATGAGGGTGAAAGTCTCATTGATTGCCATGTTCAACTCATATTTGTTGAGAGTGATTTCTTCGACTGCCACAATCACTGGCACTACNGTCACTTCGCATGTGGCTGTATGTCCATTTATAGTTGCGGCCGTGATGATGCAAACTCCTTGCTTGATAGCTGTGACAATACCATTACTGTCCACTGTAGCTATTTCAGGATCGGAAGTAGTCCAGACTACAGTCTTGTCGTATGCATTGTCAGGACGCACGATGGCAATAAGGTCGGCAGTATAGCCTTCGCGCATCAGGAGTTGAGTGTTGGAGAGAGAAATGCCGGTAGGATCTACTATCAATGGAGTCACTGTGACTTCACATTGTTCAGTCAGACCATTCGAAGAAGATACGTATATTGTAGCTTCTCCGGCTTTTATAGCTGTCACTGTTCCATTGGCATCCACAGTTGCTATTGTAGTGTCTGATGATCTCCATGTCAATGAAGGATCAGTAGCATCTGTTGGAGTAATTGTTGCTGATAGGGTATAGGTGTCTCCTTCCACCATGCCAAGCGTTTTGTCGCTTATACTGATTGAGCTCACGGCTACTATCATAGATTCATCTTCTACAGTGACGTAGCAATTGGCCTTCACTGAAGGATTAGAGTTTGATGTAGCTGTGATGATAGCATTTCCAATGGCTATGGCAGTGACCACTCCGTTAGCATCTACGGTAGCAATATTCTCATTGTCGGAAGTCCAGCTCACTGACTTGTCGGTAGCATCTGCCGGGGCAATAATGGCTCCTAATTCAGAAGTCTTGCCTACTCTCATCAATAGGGTAGAGTTGGTAAGCCTGATGCCAGTGACAGGGGTAGGAATGACTGTAATGTGGCATTCTGCAGAGGCATTTCCGCAAATTGCGGTGATGATAGCCTCTCCAAGAGCATTTCCTGTAACATTTCCATTTTCGTCTACCGATGCTATCTCAGGATGGTTTGAACTCCATTTCACTGTCATATCAGCTGTAGCCGCAGGATAAATAGTGTAGCCAACAGAAAGGGATTCCCCCACTTTCAGCTCTCCCGACGTAGGATTCAATTCGATGCTATAAGCTGGAGGAGCAATGACTGTGACTTTGCAGGAAGCAGTTGCATTGCCACAAATAGCATTGATTGTAGTTACCCCTACAGCAATTGCAGTCACTGTGCCAGACGCATCAACTGTTGCGATAGAATTGTCGGTTGAAGTCCAAACAATAGTATTATCTGAAGTATTTTCAGGAAGGACGGTGGCAGACAATTGAATGTTTTCTCCTATTTGTAGCTCTACTTCAGTAGGATTGAGATCTATGCTTTCTGCTGGGATGGGGATTACGTTGACAAAGCAAGATGCATAGACATCTCCGCAGGCAGCAGTAATTGAAGCGGTGCCTACTGCCAAAGCCACAATGTTGCCGGCATTATCTACCGATACTATGCTTTCATCTCCTGATGCCCATGTAAGGGTCTTGTTTTCTGCATTATCCGGACTGACAGTTGCTATAAGTGTGTCGGTGTCTCCAACCTTCATTTCAAGTGAGTTCACATTCAGAGTGATGCTTGTCACTATGATTGGCAGATCCGTGTTAGGCACTACCTTTACGTGGCAAGTGGCACTTAATTCGCCGCAAGAAGCTGTTATTGTGGCTTCTCCTTCAGCAATTGCCACAACATTTCCATTCTGGTCTACGGTTGCTATTTCAGGGTTGCTTGAACTCCACGTTACTGTTTGGTCAGATGCATCAGAAGGAAGCACCGTTGCATTAAGGGTTATGCTCTCTTCCACCTTCAGCTCCACTTCTGTCTTATCAAGAGAAATGCTTGCAGCTGCGATTACTTTCTGAATAACTGTTACGACGCATGAAGCCGAAGCCCCTCCGCAAGAGGCAGTGATGGTGACCTTTCCGGGAGCAATGGCTTTCACTGTGCCTACGGCATTCACCGTTGCTATATTCTCGTCGCTACTTGTCCATGTGATGGTCTTATCAGTTGCATCTTCCGGAGTTACAGTTGCTATGAGGGTAGTAGTGTTGCCTACGTTCATTTCTTCCGTTTCTCGGTCGAGAGATATGCCTACGACCGGGATAGTCTTTGGAATCACAGTGACAATGCAAGCAGCCGAATATCCTCCGCAAGAAGCAGTAATGGTAGTCACGCCTGGAGCGATGGCAGTCACTTTGCCATTGGCATCTACTGTGGCAATTGTCTCCACACTGCTCGCCCATGTGATATCCTTATTGGTTGCATCTTCAGGAGTGACAGTCGCTATTAGGGTAGTGGTTTCTTCTACCGTCAGCTCTGCAGTATTTCTGTCTAATGAAATTCCACCGACCGGGATATCCTTTGGGAGTACGGTGACTATGCAAGTAGCCGAATATCCTCCGCATGAAGCGGTGATCGTAACCACTCCAATAGCTTTGCCTGTCACCTTGCCATTGGCATCCACTGTGGCTTTGCTCTCGTCGCTGCTCTTCCATGTTACTGTCTTGTCTGTAGCATTTTCAGGTGTCACTGTGGCTATGAGTGTAATGGATTCTTCTACCTTCACCTCAGCTTTATCCCTATCAAGAGAGATTCCTTCTACTGCTGTCGGCACGACAGTTATGAAGCAGGTAGCCGTCGCTGATTGATTCTCATTTGATTTTACGGTGATCGTCACCTCTCCTAATCCGACAGCCGTCACTTTTCCGTTTTCATCTACTGTTGCGACGCTTTCATCACTTGATGTCCAAGTGACTGATTTGTCGGTTGCGGTTTCGGGAAGCACGGTCTCCTTCAATTGAAGTTCCTCTCCGACTTTCATTTCTGCNGTCGTCNTATTGAGACTGACACTTTCTACTGGAGTAGGAATTACGGTGATTGCGCATGTTGCTGACACATTACCGCATGTAGCGGTNATGATNGCCTCTCCTACTGCGACAGCGGTCACTTTTCCGTTTTCATCTACTGTAGCTTTCGTAGGGTCGCTTGAAGTCCAAGTCACTGTATTTTCTGACGCTTCTTCAGGGAGCACAGTTGCAATGATTACAGTAGTTTCGCCTGCTTTGAGAGTTGCTTTGTCCTTATCGAGGGTAATGCTTTCAGCCGGGATTGGAATCACTGTGATTATGCTTCTCCCTTCTACGTTGTCATGTTCACATGTTGCAGTAATAGTAGCCACCCCAATGGAAATAGCTGTCACAAGTCCATATTCATCAACTGTGGCAATCGTTTCGTCGCTTGATGCCCAGGCGACGTCTTGGTAAGTGGCATCTTCCGGAAGCACTTTTTCTGTGAGTTGCACTGTATGGTTTACCATCAATTCCGCAGTAGCAGGATCGACAATCACTTCTGTGACTGGTGTGGGAATCACCTTCACTTCGCAAGTTTTTTCAAGATTTTCACCTCCAACAGCGATAGCCCTAATTGTAGTATTGCCAATAGAATTTGCAGTGACATACCCGGTTTGATCCACAGTGGCAATCTCATCATCGTCAGATACCCAATAGACTCTTAGATTTTGAGCATCCGGTGGTCCTACTTCTGCATTCAGCTGTTTTCCTCCTCTTCCTACTTGCAATTCTATAGATTGTGGTTCAAGTGTTATCCACTTGGCAGGTTGTCCGACAGTGACAAAAAACTCCCCTTTCTTGCCATTGCTTGTAGTGGCAGTTATTGTTGCATTGCCTCGTTTTTTACTTTTCACTATAGCTTTCTGAGTCCCAAGATCCGGATCCCATATCAATTCATAAGAGGCAACTGACTCATCATCTACTGCCCATGTAAGGCTCTTGTCAGTTGGAGACGTTGGAACAAAAGTTGGCATAATTGTGACTGTTTTATCGGGTTCCTCCAAATATTCGGAATACTGAGTAGTGCCTTCTATTGGAAGTTTGACAGAGATTGGAAGAGTTCCCACAAAAGTGTTTCCTGTAGTCAATCTCACATCCTGATTATTAGCGTCTACTCCCCGGAGATCTGAGAGTTTCAAATTTCCAGGGTTGTACTTAATGGTGGCCCTTACTTCCAAAGTGAAAATAGTCCCATCATTCCCATTTATGGCACTTTGTGGATTTGACGTTGAAAATGCTCCAATATGAAGCACCTTGCCTTTCAGATTTGTCACAAGCTGATAATTTTCTCCATTCGTGCGTGCAGCATCGAGTGAAACAATTGGCTTCCCTTGTGCGTTTTTTACAAATTCAAGATTATCAGGTAGCTCAACTTGAGCTTGGAATCCATATAAAGTGGTTGAGTTTTTAAGACTAAAACGAATGGTTTTGGTTGTCCCAGGCTCAATATTTATCTGCTCCACATAAAGTGTGTTATCGGCCGCGGCTGTGCCTGCTGAGAATGTAATCAGCATTGTCAGCAGAAAAATTATCTTATTTAGGGTCTTCATCATCAGTTAAGGTTGGAATGTGCGGACGCACACCCGAAGCGTGCGTCCGCTATGGAAAGTTTATTTTACTATTACTTTGGAAGAATTATTGCCTACTGTGACAACATATACTCCTTGTGGAAGAGTGATTGATTCAGTTTCCGAAGAGGCATCAAAAGAAGTGATCGTATGCCCTTCGAGCGTATAGACTGCTATGTGCATCCCTTCTGCTCCAGAGATGGTCAGTCCATCCTTCGAAGTCTGGATATACTTGTCAGCATCCGATATGGAATGAACATTGGTGTATATTCCTCCGTCTCTTAAGGTCAAGTCGTGGCTATGCGAGGTGATGTCGGATGCTACGATTTCGAATATCTCTATATCATCAGCGTGGCTCATATCGCCATCAGCAACAAGTTCAATCAGCGGTTCCCCCGTCTCTGCGAAAGCAGAGTTGTTGAAGTCGAAGAGCACTACTCGCATCGTGCGGTCGTCGATTCGGCGAGTACTGAGAGCATGTGCAGCGGCGCGTGGACCGGCAACTACGTTTTTCAGAGTCATCCCTTCCGGAACTCTCACAAAGGCTTCAAGTGCCACGTATTCCTTGGTGTTGCCAAGTCCTACTTTGACAGTGTTGCCTTCTGAGGCGAAGAGCAACAATGCATCGCAGTTGTCATCAGCCGAAATGCTGCGGAGTCTGCTCGCTGCTGCTGGAGATTGAGCTGGATTTTGTTTCAGAGCTGTCTGCATTGCAGCTGAAGCATCAGATATGGAGATATCTCCATCCTTGTTTACGTCTGCTCCTACACTATAGAATTTCTCCCAAGTAGAGAGTTTCTTCATATCTTGACGTCCTGTTTCCCACCAATTTTCGAGTACTCTGGGGTTCTGCACTACATAGTTGGCTATATTTACGGCGTCTGAGATGTCGAATCGACCATCCCAGTTGGCATCGGCAAGCTGAGGATATACATCCACGTCACACTCATGATAGAATTTCTGGTCAGTCATCACCTTTATATGAGTCTCTCCGACGGCTTGAATGTCGAGCGTGCCGTCATGCGCGGCATTAGGAGTAGCAACGATAGGATTGGTTGAGCTCCATGTCATAGTCTGTCCTCCCAATGGCATACTGTAAATTAGCTTGTAAGTTTCGCCTCGGCTATACTCCGGCATGTCAGTTCTTGTTGGTTGAGTGACTTGGATTCCTGGTTCGATTCTATGCTCGTGCACCTTCCAAAGTTCCTTGTACTGATCTAAGTTTTTAGCCTGGACATAGATCTTACAGTTCTGGTCGGTAAGATGTCTTTCACCAATCATCTTAGGAGGAATCTCAGTATATACCTTGATTGTGAGTAGCTCTTCGCAATCATCGAATGTTTTTTCACCAAGTTCCTTCAATGTAGTAGGCAGGGAAACGGTTTTCAGCTTTTGGCAATAATACATTGCCTCCTTACCGATTTTCTCTACGCTTTCGGGTAT
>WFLX010039228.1_pt1 | contig 11036 bp, 4 predicted proteins | sample 4967041 | NCBI WGS metagenome assembly WFLX01 (sample SAMN12857096, study PRJNA449069) | gut metagenome | isolation source: stool from male and female vole | host: Microtus ochrogaster | place: USA:Florida | collected 2017
CCATGATTCCCTCATGCGCACCGGCAGAAATCTGCTCCTGGAAAGCTTTCGCCTCCTTTTTATCTGCTTTCAGGGCTTTCTTCGCGCTATTGAGTGAGAATTCATTTGCCACCAAGCCCGCTCCTTTGAATGAATCCAGAAGAGGCTTTAGTTCCGCATTCGCATGATTCTCATTTTTAAATAGATATTCCACATAAAGTTTCAGAGGCTTCATTGGCACATCGGGTGTAAGTTCCAACAATGCCATTCCATCGCGGGCTGTAATCAAAGGAGAGAAGCCAGCTTCGATGCCATATTTGAATGTGCAGGTTGTAGCTGGTTTCCCATCATATCTCACATTAAGTTCTACAAGTTTTGTGCCATTTTCTGCGTCATCCTCATCATCACTTACAGATGCAATTCCGAAACTGACCTTATTCACGATATTGCGCATCGCTTCAGGAATCCATATTTCGAGAATCTCGTCTTCACCATCGATACGCTCCTTGACTTCGGACGCATTCGGAACGCTCTGGAGAAGCACATACGCGCGATATAGATAACGCAGCGCATCGTCTACCTTGCCATTGTCGCGGGCCTTGATGCCCTGGCGGGCATAGTCAGCCACATTGCGGCGTCGGCGGTCTTGCATCTTCCTTACGTTCTCGCGCGGCATATAGACAAACCGCTCGAAATCTGGAGCACCTCCAAGTGCTATCACTTGCACTCCTTCCACAGAGGCCGGAGTGGTGTAGCTCTCTACAACAGAAGTAAACTGTTCGGTAGTCACCATAGTGCCGTCGGCTTGCATGACATCGGTGGCAGTTCCTGAGCTATGCCCCGACACTGTCTGCGAAATTGACTTGATCATGTCGTAGACAGCAGCGTTGTAGGCTTCCTCTGGATCTCCTCCAAAACCATGTCCAAATATATAAAGGTCGGGATACTTTTTGATCTCCTCAGCCCTCTTCTGCTCAGGAGTCTCCTTTGGCTTTGCCCCANCNNGAAGAAAAAGNTGTCGATAACCCTATCATAATAAGCGACAATATTAAAGAAATTTTTCTTATCATTATTTATGAATAGTTTGTTTCTCGTTAATTGATGCCTACTTGTAGTGCTTGTCGATTGAGGGGTTGGATTGCCTCATCGATGGCATAATCATTCCAATTTGGCTTCCTAAATAGGTAGGGTCCGCACTAAAATATCTTTTACCTTCTGAGTTATAGTAACTTCCACTTACTTCTGAATTGGCAGCAATGGTCACGCTCTCGTGTCCCGGATATTGAACAAGCATGCAAGGAAGATGGAAGATATTCCAAACAAGATAGGAGAAGAAAATGGCTCGGTCCTCACAGTCATTGCGGTCCCAGAGGAAGTTTTCTTCAAAGAAGTATGGTTTTTCAAATCCATGGTTATTCTGATCAGTAGCATATTCAAACCCATAGTGACAGAGCGACATGAGGGTGTTGATCGCTTGGGTTTCTGACATACCTTGAATTTGAAATTTCAGTTGGTCTATTATGTCTTGGCGTAAGCCTTGGTCTATCCAAGAAGAAGCAAAGTCCCCCATTGGCATCTGCGGATAGTGATGAAGGAGTTTCTTAAGATTCTCATTGACAACCCCTTTAAGCGAGATGGCATTGTTGGAGATCTCGAAATCTTTTGGCTTAAATGGGAGGCTGAGGCCAGTCAGACGAAGGTCTGACGACTGCCCTTTGGCATCATCAGGAAGAATACAGGTGCGGAATGAGCCATATGATGGAATTTCTGAGTCTTCGAGATCTGCAGGATTCATCACATAGTATTTTCTTCCATCGATAGTCATTGCCATCAGCCCATAGACTGTTTGCTGGTCAAATGGGAGCATTACGCAGAAGAGATTGTTGTTGAATTGGGTCAGACGCACGTCATATCCCATATTTGTCATCAGGAAGTGGACTGCCGCCATTCTCGCCTGCTGGTTGCAGTCATTAAATTTTTGGTTGACATATGCCTCCGTCAAGCGATAGGTGAGATAGCCGTTGAGCCCAAGCTGCTGGGCGAGTCCGAAAAGTTGTCGGGCAGTCTCTACTCCTCCTTTTTGCGACGACATATTTCTCCAGCTGTTGCCTGTCTCGCTGATAGACTCAATATCATTCTCAATAGCAAAGTCTATTTGCGGAAGATATGCATCCATGCCATAGAAATCAAACTTATATTTCGCCTTGCGTTCTTTTTTGGCGGTAGTGTAGGATTCTCCGAGATTCCTGATTGCAGACTCCCCCGGAGACGGGGCCTTTGCCTGACCTGGCAAGGTACCGAATGCGAAATTAGGATTGGGAAGACGGCGTGCGGCAATCTCATAGTTACTTTTGCCTTTAGACTGTAGCTCTTTCTTCAATACATTGGCTATTCCTGACCCTTTTGAATCTGTATTGGAGAAATCCTCAACCGACATATAGTTGCCTTGAAAGGCATTCGGAAGGCAAGTTGCTAAGTTGTTGGTCTCCAATGTTTCTACAGTCGCCTCGTAGACCGGAAGTGACTCCGGCTTTTGTTGGGAGTATGGACTTTCCGGCTCCATTATTGGCTCGAATTCATGCCACTCCCCGTCGAGGAAATCCGCATAATGCTCAAGAATGCGCGACTTGAACGTTTGGAAGTCGCTCAATATCTGCTCCCGGAATTTATTAAATTTCTGAGAGCTGGACTGAGATTTCCCGGGAATCCAGCTCAGAGTCAGTAGTAAAGTGAGTAAGATTATGCCTTTATGCATAGGTCAATATTTTTAAAAAATTAGTTATTTGGATGGTGTCGGATTATCTCCGCTGTCAGGGTATTTCCCCGTTGTGGTGAAGGGTATGCTGACAGAGCCATAATAAGTAGAGCCATTCTCATCTCTCACATATCCACGCACCTCATAATTAGTGGCAGGATCAAGCCCTGTGAGGTCGAAGCTGGCTGTGCCATAATGTTCATAGTAGACCGTTGAGGTCATGCTATCCCAACTTCCGGAATTCTCAATCCTCCATTCCAGACCGGTCTCCACAATCGCAACGAATGGGGAATGGAAATTAAACATTACAGTCGCAAACGTCTGTCCCCAGCCATCCACAATCCAGGGTTTGCTGACAGCCGGAAGTCCAATGGTTTCATTGGGTGCCTGTCTTACGGTCACTGTCAATCCCTTGTAGTTGGTATTGGTGGGAGTGAACTGTATCGTTCCGGTGCGTTCAGTTCCTGTAGTGTTAGGCAAAATAGTGGCAATTGTCTCTTCTCTTTGCGAGCTTCCTTCTCCCGATTTAGGGGAGAATGTGATCCAGTCGTCGGCAGAAGCCACTGTCCATCCGCTTAGGGAAAGCACTCCATAGCGAATTTGTGCTCCCTCGGAAGGAATTATCTGGGTCTCTGCCGGGGATACGTCAAAAGTATAATCCGACTTGATTTGGGAGATTTCCACGGAGTATGACCCAACATCACCATCGGCTCGGAGGTTGAGGTAAGCCTTTCGGTCTACTGCCGTACGATTGTCAGTCACACTCAGGTAGAAAGTAGCCACACCGTTGCCGTAGTATCTAATGTTGTCGAGAGCATGCATTTCGCCGCTCTCGCGAGTGAGAGTGACAAACTCAGTGGGATTCTCACCCTCGTAGCTCACGTTCAGTGTCCAATCAAGATTGGAGTTGACTGTCATCTTCACTCGCTCGTTGCCTTGTGGACTGAATGGCGCAAGCGAGGAGGGACTGAGCTGCACTGAACTCACCTCCTGGTTGACAGTTATGACAATGCTGCTGTTTTGCACATTTTCCAGTTTATTCCCTTCCGCATCTATCATGTAGACAGTTACAGAGCAGGTGCGGTTAGCGAGCATGTTGTCACGAAGTACGATTGAGAATGGCTCATTGCCACGTCCGCTCACCTTGTCGACGCTGCACCATCCTCCCTCGCAGTTCAACTCCACTTTCCATAGGGTATTGCTTTCCACCTGAATTTCATTCGTAGATGGAGCGGCACCGAAATTCATAGTGAAGGCTCCATCGTGGCCATCTATTGTCAGCGTGCGGTCGCCCACTGTAGGCATCAGGTCAGGATCGAGGTTGTTGCTGCATCCGGATATTCCGAGCAGCAGCATCACTGACATAATAGTCAAATAAATATATCTTGTATTCATCGTTGCCATTATATTAAANTGAAATTNAAACTCCTATCGAACCCTTGAANCCGCCCCGTGGCATGCCCCCCTGCTTGAATACATCGACAATGTCACCCTTGNCCGACACCGGAATAGCATATTCTGGACAGACGAAGAATCCTACATGCTGTATCGGATGGTAGGAGAATCTTGCTCCTATCGTCACGCAAGGTTGTGTAAACCCATTGCCGGGATTGCTCTTGTCTTTAGCCCAGAGACGCTGTGCCATGAAGCCCACCTGAGGAGTGAAACCAAAACGCTCTGCAAAACTCAACTGATAGCCTGCGCGGACAGCCATCTCATCAAGCCTGTAGGTCTGGCTTCCCACCATCACATGGTCTTCGCGGTCAAACCATTCCACCTCCTTGCTGCGCCCGATGCCGAGATTATAACTCAGTTCAAGATTGACATTCTCGTAGTAGCCTCCGAGTGTAAACCCTACAGAGGGCTTACCACTTGCCGCAAAGGAGACGGCGGCATAGCCGGTGGTCTTCTTTACATACTGGATTTTCTCAAGGCGGATGGTGTCACGAAGTGTCTCGCCACGCTCGATTCGGAATTTTAGGCTTTGCGGATAATAACCCTTCTTTGAGAAATCATATTCATAGCGTGCCACAGGGAGTTGCAAAGNAGGCACGAGTTCCACTATTGAATCTCCTTCCATCACAGTCACNCCATATGTGGGCTCTGTGACNNGTTCAAGANANCCGAGGTGNGCCACGGGAGGAGTGGCAGTCACTGTCTTTGTCTTGCCTGCCTCAACAGTGAATGTGGTGGTCTGATCCTCGTGGTCAGGAAGTTTGGCTGTGACCACATAGTTCCCAGCCTTAAGGTGCTTGTGGAGTGAGCCTACACCTTCACGGTTGTTCTGAAACCAGAGTTCAGCGCCATCTGCCACCTCGATGTTAACATCTCCAAACTTCAGGTTCTCATCCTCCATCTGCAAGGTGAACTGATTGCCACCGTCTGCCCTTAGTGTTACTATATCTTCAAAGAGGAGCGACCCGAGTTCAGCGCGAACAATGTGCGACCCAAGCGGCATGTGCATATTGACAGGAGACTTTCCTTGTGGCTCGCCATCGACCGTGATTTCGGCGCCCGGTGTAGATGCAATGAGCGCGATGTCGCGTCCCTCTACATTGAGGACTACGCTGTAGGTCTTGCCAGCTTCTGCCTCCATGCCGTCAAACCATATGATGGTCGGACCATACTTTGGATGGTTGACTATCAATTTTTGAGTACGCTCCGGCACATATACCCAAACCTCGCCGGGGCCGGCCTGCTTGCGACTGAGAATCTGGAACAGGCCCGCATCAAAACCAAGCACATCGTTTTNGAATGGAGTGTAGATCTTGATGAGGGCAGCACGTTTGCCGCTGTTCTCGTCGATCACTTCTGTATCCTTCAGGCGTGCCGTCATCTCGTTGGTCAACTTGAAGTCCCGATAATCGAGATTTTGAGCTGCTATGGGCAAGGTCCCCAAGAGGACCCCTGCCAGGACAGCAATATTTAAAAACTTCATTTTCTTCANATATTTGGGTTATATTTATTTTACCATTACTTTGACTCCTTCGCAGATATAAAGTCCGCGGGTCAGTCCCTCTACTGTGGCGCTTTCCCCCGTATTAAGGTTGAGGATCCGTATAGTGACTCCATCAGGAGTGACGATAGCCACTTTGCAGTCTTGGCTGCTGCTCACACGGATAGCACCGGGAGCAGGAGTCTCCACGACTATGCCGGATGCATCAGATGCCGGAGTCTGCACTCCACTCCAGTCTCCAAAGACAGGGATCTGCTTTGGAAGATTTTCGCCACGCAGATATGCTCCGAATGGGAGAGTGGTGTCTTCCTCGACGAACGCACTGCCAAGCCAATCGCGGTTTGCTGTAAGGTTGACGTTAAGCGAGCGTATCCCGGTCTCTTCAACGGGCATGAAGGTGCCTACAAACTCTATGCCATCTATCCACATGTCTGCTTTTGGAGTCAACTTTTCAGGGTATAGGGNNACGNTTNCTGTTGCAAANGTGACTACTCCCGGNATATTGTNGTAGTAGACATACTCTTCGNTGTNTGGCATNGATATGATNTAGGGTGTNCCCNCCNTTNGNGANGNAGNGGCTATCCATCCATCTTCTGTGGCATTGTAGAGCCAGAATGGGATGACGTTGTCCTCCGGACCCTGCCATAATGAGAAAGGCACTATATCTCCCGCCATCTCATGCCGGATGCTTGTGGCGTCGAATGGAAGTGTGAGTGTCTCCCATCCTGCACATTCTTTGATCACTGTGGGCAAAGTGAAATCCTTTATAAGCGAAATATTCTCCACATAAATTGGCATATGCACTCCGAAAGGATAACCGGGCTGAAGGGTGATTTGCTTTGCATATCCTCTCACTCCAATACCTTCTGGATCGGTAGGCGTGTTCCCTCCAATGTAGGGATGGGTGACAACATTGATTGCATCTGTTGGGGCCATGCTTTCGTCAAATACCCAAAGAAGGATGTTGGGATTGCCGGCTTCTGTAAGTCGTCCCTCTGGCATCTTCTCGTTGGTGATGCCCCACATCACAGTTGTGAGCCTCTTAATTCCTTTCAGCATTCCCTGGGGAATACTGTAAGCGAAAAGGGTCTCGATAGGGGAGTTGGCGAAGACACTGTCGCAAGGTTCTGTGGTAGTGAAGTTTGGCGCAAAATGAAGTGCTGTGAGATTAGGAAGAAATCCAAGGAACTCAAGATCTTCTTTCTCTATTGTTCCTCCATTGATATAAAGATAGGTGTAGTCTTCCAGATTGCTGCCCCAAGTTCTGAAACCTTCGGATATGCGATGTCCGTTTCTTGCGGCTGCTTCTCTGCCAGTGTTATAATAGTCGATATCCATTGCAATGGAGTCACTGCGGAATGCGTAGTTTGAGGTCATGACTGCTGTCAGGCGTGCCATATATGTGACATCCATTGAGTGATTTCCGATGCCACCCTGGCGGTAGACATTGTCCATGAATATGCTTGCATTCGCTACTGTCGGGTTCGGTTCTTCATCTGCAGGTCCGTAATACACTGCGTGTCCGTCGTAATCCACTTTCGGAGGAAGATGGAACACCAATTCGTCTGAGACAGTGTCTGAGTCATAGCGGTCTTCATTTGAGGCAATTGACGTGGCTTCAAAAAATCTCATNTCAGACACTACATNGATTGAGNCNANGCTGTTGCNGATTNTTTNTGATCCATCTATCTTCACAAGTAATTTTGTGCTGTCAGGATTCTCCAGATAGATTCTGCGTCCCTTGAAATCCTTCGTGATGGTGGGTTGGGTCTCCTTCCAGTCGGCAAGGACAAAACTGAAAGTCTCTTCCCCTGAATCGTAGAATCCGCTTCTGGTGGCGATGAATCTTACAGTGCAGTCCTCTTTCATAGGGATTGGTGCATTATATAGTGCGGAAGATGATATCGGACTATCTCCATTCACTGTATAGTGGATCTCTGCATTTTCATCTACACATGCCAATGTCAATGCATGCTTTCCGTATGAGGCGGTCGGATTCGGAACAAAGTGACTTCCATACACGAAGGTATAACTGATTGTATCAGATGGCTCATAATGATCCTTGAATCCTCTGGCTAATACTTTGCGATTTTCTGTAAGACGCAGCGGTTCGGTATATAGAGTTGCAGAATCCGTAGGCATCGTGCCGTCTGTAGTGTATCGGATTGAAGCCCCAGGTGTAGATACTTCAATGGTAAGGGCAAGATTGGAATAAGAGAAAGTTGGAGAGGCCACCTTGAATCCTTCCGTCACATACTCTCCTATCGGAGAATCATAATAATTAGGATGGACTGTATATGCCCTTACGGTAAAGTTGCCGTCAAGGGTCAGTGGCTCAGAGTAGACAGTGCTTGTGGTATCCGGGTCCGTTCCATCAAGGGTGTAACGCACATCTCCTCCGCTTACCGAGGGGATTATCACCAACTTCCCTTCATCATTCATCATGAAAGTCGGAGCAGGGATAGTATAGTCGGCTTTCCGGAATACGAAAATGTTGATCGGGGAGTCTGTCAGACCCTCCTTGCTTGCATAAGCCTTGATGCGGCAATTCTCTTCCGGCTCGAATGGAGCAGTATAGACAGTGCTTTCCTCATTCGGGTCGGTAAAATCGGTAGTATATCGTATTATCGCACCGGGAGTTTCATTCGTGATCTTAAGCTTAAGATTCTCAAAAGTAAAGATTGGTATCCCGGTTTTATATGCCGTCACCTGATAGCTGACCACCGGAGAATCTTCCATTCCTTCTTTGAAAGCAATAGCCTTCACCAGAAGGTTGCTTCCTACAAACACAGGTTCTGTATAGACACGACTCGCAGCGGTCGGAGTCGAGCCATCCAAGGTATAATGGATAGTCGCGCCGGGAGTCTCACATAGAATCTGTACATGAGTATCGTCATACATACCCATGCGGGGCCAAAGCACCATATTTTCCGCAATTGAGCCGCCTGGGTCTGGCGTACCCGGCTCACCCGGACTGGACGGATCATAATTATATGTGTAATTGGCTGTCAGTGTGACATGACGATCCGGCATTGTATAGGTAAACTGTGAGGATTCCGAAACAACATCACCATACTCATCCGTCCAATTCACAAAATGGAAGTAAGTATTGGTAGTTGCCCTTACAGTGAAACTTTCTCCTACGCGATGGCTTCCAGCCCCGGAGAGGGAACCTGCACCTTCAAGATTAGTCTTAAGAGTAAGAGTTTTAGGGAATGAAGGGGTGCTTGGTTCTGCAGGACTCGACGGATTATAGGCAAAGTTAGCAACAAGACCCCGGTCTCCCTTAGGCACAGTATACTGCAGCGTTGAGGAAGTGCCTAATTCAATACCTTCGCACGTCCAGTTGACAAAACTATAATTTGAATGTGCATGTGCGGTGAAAGAATGAGAAGTACCAACTTCATATTCGCCGGCAGACCCGGAAGATACATATCCTCCATCAGCAGGATTCATTTGAAAACTGATATAGGAGACATCCTTGAATTCCGGAGTCAACGGTTCCGCAGGCGACGAGGGGTCATATTCGAAGCGTGCTATAAGATCTACGTTCTTAGCTGGCATGGTGTAGGTGAAACTCGATGTTGTGGAGACTACGGTTCCATCTTCATCCTCCCAGCCTATAAAGCGATATCCGGTGGAGGTAGAGACACGCATATTTACATTGCTTCCGAAAGCATGCGTCCCCGTACCGTAAATGCTATATCCTCCATCAGCAGGAACACACCGGGCAGTCAGGGTAAAGTAGACCCCCGGCTCCGGCGGATCTGCCGGATTATATTGGGCTTGCGCTGTGATGCCCCACATCATTGACACCAACAGCATAAGCATTGTTTTGAGTAACCTCATATCTAATGGGGGTTAAGATTCTTATTTTACTATTGTCTTGAATGACTCACCATTCACTTTCACTACGTATACGCTGGCTGATACCACGATTTCAGTATTTCCGTTTTCTGCTACTGTGTTGACGATGATGCTGCCATCAGTTGCGAATACTGCTACAGTTGCGCCTGCAGGTGCAGTCACTGAGATTGAGCCTACGTTGCCTGCTACCTTAACTGCAGCAGACTCAACACCATCAACAGATGTCACAGCGGGTGCGAAGCGGATAGAGAAGCGACTATTGTCAATTCCCGCCTTGGAAGCGCTGAATATGTAGTCACCTTCTGTAAAGTCGAACTCGATGCCGGTCTCAGCGTCATAGAGCCAAGCCTTGCGGTCAGCACGTTGTACGGCAAAGCGGTATGTGCGGTCTGTAGCTGGAAGAAGAACTCCGAGTGCTACATTGCCATCCTCATATGGGCGTTCGTTGATTGCCATCGGATGATTGTTGTCGCCAAGAGTGTATAGTTGAGCTACGTTGGCATCCATGCTCATGAATTTGGATGCGTCGCGCACTGTCTCGTAAGCCAAAGAGGCCCTTTCATTGATTACTACTCGGGTATAGTCGTCAGCCTCCTCATTATCGTTGCAATAAATCTCAAGGTTGAGTTTGTGGCGGTTCTCATCCACTACTACTGGACGGGGAGCCCTTGAGCGGTCAATAGTTGTATTGATCTGGCGTCCTACAAGTGGCATACCGGTAGAAAGGTCAGGAGTTTCTGCAGACTTCTGCACGAAGAATGGCTGCATCGGGCGAAGCACGAATGTGTCATCGCCACGGTCTCCGTCGTTGAGTGAATAAGCACGGTATGTGCTACCATTCCAAACAGTGATAGGTGCCTGCATGTTGATGTAGTAGATATCGTAGTATGTCGGATATGGATTGGCAACGAAGTTCCAGCCGGCATTAGCCTCTGTCTCACATGCATTGTCAGCGAGTTCGAATGTAACTGCATTAGCACCGAAGAACTTGTTGTGCTCTTCTGTAGTAGCAGCAGGGAGAGAGAGCCACCCTGTCTCACGAGCCTGTATGATATAGCCCTGTCCACTCTTTAATGTACCATCCGAAGGAACATTAACCCAGTTTCCAGAAGCAGCATCCTCGCTTGCACGGCGAGCACCGTCATAATAGCGGATCACCCAAGAGTCAGTAGGTGAATATGTCACATCAGCCATGTTTACGTCTGTTAAAGGAGAGAAGAAGAACCATTTGTCCTTTGTGCTGACATAAAATTTAGAAATCAATCCGTTTGCTTTTACCGAATTACTTTGACTTAACACTACTGTCGGAGAGGATTCACCGGTGTTGTATGTGAACTCATTGAATGTTTGGGTAGAATTAGAGTCTAAAGCCAGTTTGCTGCCGGACATCATTTCAACTGATGGATTGCCCTGCATCACGAGACTACTGTTTAGATTGAGAGTTCCGCGTATAGACCAGTAGTCATTGATTGAAGCCTC
>WFLX010218695.1_pt1 | contig 11036 bp, 12 predicted proteins | sample 4967041 | NCBI WGS metagenome assembly WFLX01 (sample SAMN12857096, study PRJNA449069) | gut metagenome | isolation source: stool from male and female vole | host: Microtus ochrogaster | place: USA:Florida | collected 2017
TCACTTTTAATGAGGATAGCTCAAAATATATAGATTCAATAAATTCCTCGCTTTGCAGTTTGGTCAATTATGGTTTCCCTATTTCTCACATAAATCATTTTACATCTTACACCATTAAATGGCACGTTCACGCATCTGAGGTACGCCATAATTTTCGCTGTTGAGAACCCTGTATTCAACATGATAGCCGCATGATTCAAGCATACTTATAATACAGGATATGGTTTTCCCTCCGTTATGGCTGACAAGTCCTTTTACGTTTTCAAGTAAAAACATCGGAGTTTTTTTTGCCTTCAGAATATTTATAATATGAAATATAATCTGTCCTCTCATGTCATTGAATCCTGCTCTTTTTCCGACTATTGAAAATGTCTGACATGGAAATCCGCATATAAGCATATCAAAATAAGGTAAACGGTCAGCGTTTATTTTTGTAAGGTCACCATAGTTTTTTTCATTGTCTCCATAAAATGTTTTGTAAAGTTTGACAGCATTTTCAGAGATTTCACTGTATCCGATACATTTCAGTCCGTTTTTCTCAAGTCCTAATCTTCCGCCGCCTATGCCTGAACAAAAGTCCATAAAAAGCATATATAATTCCTTTATATTTTAAGAAGCTTTTCAGCCTGCTCCATGATTTCCTTTACAATAGCATCACAAGGTTTGATGTCATTAATCATACCTGCAATAGCTCCGCAAAGGAATGAACCCTCATCAAGGTTGCCGTCCTGTACAGCCTTGCGGAGTGAGCCTAAAGTAAGTTCTTCAAATTCTTCTGGAGTAAGTGAACCGTCTTTCTCGCCGTTTGCGAGTTTCTTTGAAAACTTTGTCTTGATATTTCTGCATGGGTGACCTGTATATCTTCCCGTAACAACGCTGTCAGTATCTTTTGACTTGACAACGAGTTCCTTGAAAGTTTCGTGAATCTGACATTCTTCGGAAGCAAGGAAACGTGTACCAATCTGTATGCCCTCAGCTCCGAGCATAAATGATGCCGCAACTCCTCTGCCGTCTGCAATACCGCCTGCGGCAATAACAGGAATTTCAAGTGCATCGACAACCTGAGGAACAAGGCACATTGTAGTATTTTCACCGATATGTCCGCCCGATTCTGTACCCTCTGCAACAACGGCGTCTGCTCCTGCACGCTCCATTCTCTTTGCAAGTGCGACGGACGGAATTACCGGAATTACTTTGATTCCTGCCTCTTTCCATGCAGGAATATATTTTGCAGGATTTCCTGCACCTGTTGTAACAACGGCAACTTTTTCATCAATACAGAGCTGTGCCAAATCATCGGCATTGGGACTCATCATCATAATATTTACGCCAAAAGGCTTATCTGTTTTTTCTTTGCATCTGCGAATCTGGTCACGGAGATAGTCTATAGGAGCTGAACCTCCTGCAATAAGACCTACACCGCCTGCATTTGATACGGCTGCTGCAAGTGTATGCTCGGCAACCCATGCCATACCTCCCTGAATAAGTGGATATTTACAGCCTAAAAGTTCAGTTATTCTTGTTTTCATGATAAAAACTCCTTTATTTTTAATACTCTAAGATGACACTGCCATATGTGAGACCTGCACCGAATCCGATGAGAGCAAGTTTCTGTCCACGCTTTATATCACCTTTGTCAATTGCTTCACAGAGTGCAAGAGGAATTGATGCACTTGATGTGTTGCCGTGATGGTCAACAGTTACAACAAATCTGTCTGTGCTTATACCCAGATTCTTTGCGGCAGTTTCAATGATTCTGATATTCGCCTGATGAGGTATAAACCAATCAATGTCAGAACTTGTTACGCCGATTTTTTCAGCAGCGGAATTGAATGCTTTCGGCAGTGCTTTTACAGCAAATTTATAGACTTCCTTGCCGTCCTGATAGAGTTGATGCATAGGCTTTTCAGGGAATCCGTCATCGAAATCTGATTCAACTTTAACTTGTGGAGCAATCTGCATATTTCTTGCAAAAAGTTTTTTTGCACCGCTTCCGTCAGATGCAAGGAAAGATGAATATATTTTGTCGCTTCTTTCAATTACAGCAGCAGATGAACCGTCGCCGAAAAGAATGCACGTTCCTCTGTCCTCAAAGTCAACAAAACGTGAGAGAGCTTCGGTTGCAACAACAAGAACATATTTCAAATTTTCATCTGTGTGAAGAAAGCACCTTGCCGTATCAAGTGCATAGACAAAACCGGAGCAGGCTGCATTCAGGTCAAAGGCATATGCATTGTCCGCACCAATTTCATGTTGAATTACGCTTGCGATACTTGGCGTAAGAAAATCGGAAGTTATGGTACTTGTGATTATNAGANCGATTTCTTTCGGATTGATTCCTGCTTTTNCAATTGCNTTCAAAGCGGACTGCTTTCCCATATACCATGCAGGTTCCCAGCCTGCCATGTGGCGTGAGCATATACCCGTGCGTGTTCTTATCCACTCATCATTTGTATCAATGAACTTTTTGAAGTCGTCATTTGTAAGCGTCTGTTCAGGCAGATAACTGCCCATGCCCATAATATTGATACCCATAAAAATTGCTCCTTTTCTTTGGTATATTTACTGCCGTTCTGTCTCCCATGTATTCAGTGAAAAAATAAAAAAGCAAAAAACTGTTGTAAAAAACCAAAATATATGTTATATTATTATTGTACAAAGCTTTGGGCAGAATACAATATATACAATATATATTGTAAATCATTTCCTGATTTTTTGCAATGAAAATTTATTTATTTGTTACATCTGTAATCAATTTTCGTTAATTCTGAACAAATAACNTTGANCTTTTTTAGCAAANATGGGNATNATTTGTATAAAGCATACAGAAAGGAAGTTANTAATTATGNCAATTTCACTATTTTCAGGACANNGTNCGCAGGTTGCAGGTATGGGAAAGGATATTGCGGAAGCATTTCCGAAAACCGCAGAACTTTATGACACCGCTTCAGCTGTTCTCGGACGTGACATGAAATCAATCTGTTTCGACAGTACAGACGAGGAACTTTCAAGGACAATAAATGCACAGCCTGCTATTATGCTTACGTCCCTTGTCGGTATAAATGCCGCAGTTGAAAAGGGATTTAAGTTCAACGGCGTTGCAGGTCATTCACTCGGCGAATATGCCGCACTTGTAATCTCAGGCATGGTATCAGTCGAGGACGGATTCCGTCTTATAAAAGCACGTGCAGAAGCTATGGAACAGGCAACTCAGGAGCAGAAAGGTGCAATGGCTGCTGTTATGAAAATTGCTCCCGAAAAAGTTGAGGAAGTCTGCTCTCAGGCTAAGAACTATGTGACGGCAGTGAACTATAATTCACCTCAGCAGACCGTTATTGCAGGTACACCCGAAGGAATTGCAGAAGTAAGTGAAAAATTTGCCGAAATTAAAGCAAGAGTAATTCCGCTTAATGTTGCAGGTGCATTCCATTCTGAACTTATGAAGTCGGCAGCTGAAAAATTCTATGAGACTGCAAAGACAATCATTTTCAAATCACCTGATGTGAAATACTATTCAAACGTAACAGGCGGCGAACTCACTGATTTCAGTGATATGGCAGGACTTCTTGCAGAGCATATTGTTTCTCCGGTTCGTTTTACTTCCGCACTTGCTGCCATGCAGAAAGACGGTGCAGATAAGTTTGTTGAATTTGGTGCAGGAAAAACACTCACGGGACTTGTAAAGAAAACTCTTAAGGGAGTTACTGCACTCAGCATTGAAAATCTTGAATCACTGGAAGGATCTGATATTTATGAATAAATATGGTCTTATAGGTCACCCTCTGGGTCATTCCATGTCACCGCTGATTCATGAAAAATTATTCGCACTCAGCGGAATTACTGACTACAGTTATGAACTTATTGACATTGCACCTGAAAATCTTGCTGAAAATGCTGATATGCTCAGGGAACTCAGAGGATTCAATATCACCATTCCGCACAAAATGTCTGTTATTCCCATGACTGACGGACTTGATGAAAGTGCATTGAGGTATAATTCCGTAAACTGCATATCAAACGATAACGGCATTATGACAGGTTATAACACGGACTGTTTCGGATTTGTCCTTTCGGCTGAAAACGAGAATCTTCCGCTTGATAAAAAAGTACTTCTTTTAGGCTGTGGCGGCGTCGGCAGAATGATTGCTATAGAATCTGCACTTCATGGTGCTGAACTTACTATTGCAGTCATTCCGCAGGACGTTAAGACGGCTGAAACTGTTATGGCTGAAATCCTTGAAAAATGTGACAATGCAAGTGTGAAAATATGCCTTATATCCGAAATTGAGGGTAATTTTGACCTGCTTGTAAATGCAACTCCTGTAGGAATGTACCCGAAATGCGATGCTTGTGCCGCATCTGATGAAGTTATCGCAAAATGCGGAAGTGTGTTTGATGTGATATACAATCCCGTTGAAACTCTCCTTATGAAAAAGGCTCGTGATATGGGAAAAAAGGCAATAGGCGGTGCAGCTATGCTTGTGTATCAGGCGGTAAAGGCACATGAAATATGGTACGGCGGTAAATTCAATTCCGCTGATATTGCAGAAATCATAAAGGCTGTTGAAGATGAGGTTAATAAAATGAATAAATAAGGGGTATGCTTATGAGTAAAATATATTGCTGTTCTGATATTCATGGCTGTCTTGACGAGTTTGAATATGCACTGTCCATCATTCTTGAACATCTTGAAGAACCAGATACAAAACTTGTTCTTATGGGTGATTATATTCACGGCGGTTCTGACAGCTATGCCGTACTTGATAGGATAATCGGATTGCAGAAAAAATACGGCGAGAAAGTAATTGTACTCATGGGAAATCACGAAGAATGGGTTATTGATGATTTTCAGAGCATAGGCGAGGACAGATACTCTGATAATGATGATGAATATATACCGTGGCTGGAAAATCTACCACGGTATTACAAAGAGGGCAATACCATTTTCGTTCACGCAGGTATTGACGAGGAAGCAGGCGATTACTGGGAATGGGCAACAGGCGACTATATATTTACAGGAAAATACCCTGCCGAAACAGGTTATTTTTCTACTGGACAGAAAATCGTTGCGGGTCATATCTATACTTCGGAAATATCAGGAAATAAAAAATTTAATGAAATCTACTATGACGGTCTCAGCCATTATTATATTGATGGCGATGTGTTGACGAGCGGTAATATACCTGTACTCATGGTTGATACCAATATGGATACTTACTACAGTGTTACGGAAAACGGCTGTTATGAAGTCATTCCGTATGGGGAGGAATAATGGAAAGATTTCAGGTAAATTATGAAGGAGTACTTACGGCATATTACAATGACGACAAAAATGTAACTGAAATAACTGTTCCCGACAATGCAAAACGGATTAACTTTGATGTTTTTAACGAATACCGTAATATCCGTACCGTTATTCTGCCGTACAGTTTTCCAGTTATAAACTACTATACTTTTAACAATATGCCGATTGATTGTGGTCACCTTGTTCATACTTCTGTACAGACAATAATATATCGTGGTGTGACATTCAGAACGTCACTTGATATGAGAACAGTTTTTGAAATGATACGTGACAAGGACTATTCCTGCATACTTGACCACGATGTGAAGTACCCTGTTGTTTTGCAGGTTTATTTCAATGACGGCGACGACGTTACAACAGCGTACATAAAAAAGAATTTCAAGAAGTTTTTTATGTTTCTTATAGAAAAAATTACTTTTCAGAACATATTTAGACGGGAATATTATGATTTGGGAGATGCTACTGAAGTAATGCAGCAACTTATCAGTTCGGGAAAATTCATAACCAGACGCAATATAGAAACTTATGTTAAAATTGCTGACGAAAAGGAATGTTTTGAAGTTTTCGATATGCTGAACAAATATAGAGAGGAGTATTTAAAATGACTGTATTTTTATGTGGTTTTATGGGCTGTGGTAAGACTACAGTCGGAAAACTTGCGGCAAAGAAGCTCGGCTGTAATTTTTATGATACCGATGAACTTATTGTAGAAAATCAGGGAATGAGCATTCCTGAAATATTCGCACAGAAAGGCGAACCGTATTTCAGGCAGATTGAGGCGGATATTGTTAAATCAATGTGTGGAAAATCTGCTGTAATTTCATGCGGCGGCGGTGCTATGATTAATTCCGGTACTGCAAAGGCTGTTGTGGATTCAGGAGAGAAGATAGTTTTTCTTGATGTGGATTTTGATACCTGCTATGAACGTATAAGCTGTGACAGCAACAGACCGATTGTTGTTAATAATACAAAAGAACAGCTTAAAGCGATTTTCAATAAGCGTCATGAAATTTATCTGGCAAATTCAACTGTACAGATTAAGGCAGACGGAAGTCCTGTTGAAGTTGCCGAGGAAGTCAGGAGAATTGTATGCTGATATATAATGCGAGACTTCTGACCATGACAGAAGATTATGAAATTCCTGTCGGCTGGCTTGAAACAGAGGGCAAAAAGATAAAAGCCGTCGGTGCGGGTATTCCGGAAAATATTCCTGAGGACAGTATAGATGCAAAAGGCGGAGTACTTCTTCCCGGCTTTATTGATGCACATACACATCTGGGTATAATTGAGGACGGTGTTGACTTTGAGGGCGACGACTGCAATGAATCAACTGACCCTTTTACTCCTGAAATGCGTGCAATTGACGGCATAAATCCGTTTGACAGGTGTTTTGAAGAAGCACGTATGCGTGGAATTACAACTGTTGCATCGTCTCCGGGAAGTGCGAATGCGTGCGGCGGTGAAATCTGTGCAATAAAAACAGTCGGCAGACGTGTGGACGATATGCTGATAAAGAACTGCGGAATAAAATTTGCACTTGGCGAAAATCCGAAAAGAGTATATAATGACAGGGACGAAACACCGGTTACACGTATGGCAACGGCTGCTGTTATCCGTGACGGACTGTATAAATCACGCCGTTATGCTCATGATATGGACAGTTATTATTCAGACAGCGAAAACGGCGAACCGCCTGAGTATGATATTAAATGCGAAGCTCTCATGCCGCTTCTTGAACGAAAGCAGAAAGCGTTTTTCCACTGTCACCGTGCGGACGATATATGTACAGCAATGAGAATAGCGAACGAATTTTCTCTTGATTTGGTTATTATTCATGGTACAGAGGGATATAAAATCGCCGATATTTTGGCAGATGAAGAAGTCCCTGTAATATGCGGTCCTGTGATATGCGACAGGTGTAAACCCGAAATGAGAGAGCTTGATATAAAAAATCCCGGTATACTTTGGAAAGAAGGCGTTAATATTGCAATATGTACCGACCATACGGTAGTACCTATACAGTATCTGCCTTTATCAGCACAGGTCTGTGCAAAAGGCGGAATCGGCTTTTATTCTCTCTATGAACTTATTACAATAGAGCCTGCCAAAATACTTGGCATAGATGACAGAGTGGGAAGTCTTGAAGCAGGCAAGGACGCCGATATACAGCTTTACAGGGCGATTGAACACCCTCTTGAGATTCTCTCTGCTATTACTGAACCTGCACTTGTAATGATTGACGGTGAAATCATAAGGAGAGATTTATGAATCCGATTTTCATAATACTTGCTTCTGCAATGCTTTCAGGCGGTGTTTCATATAAATATGAGACTTTAATGAACGGTACAGCAGTGATAACTTCTGTTACCATTCCAGACGGAATAACTGATATTTATATTCCCGAAACAATTGACGGATATACTGTTTCAGGAATTGAAAGCTATGCATTTGCAGGACAGACATCTGCCGAAAAAGCAGTGATTCCCGATACTGTTAATTATATCGGTAATGCTGCATTTATGGGTTGTACATCATTGAAAGAAGTTACAGTAGGGGCAGGAATAAAAGCACTCCCCGACGACTGCTTTTTTGCCTGTCCCGCACTTGAAAGCATAACACTTCCCGATACACTTGAATCAATCGGAAATGAAACGTTTTTCGGCTGTTCCGAACTTGATTTGTATATTCCCGAAAGTGTTTCGGCTATAGGTGCGAATGCTTTCGGAATGAACACTGACCCGCATTCAAATGAAACTATAAATATCTATGGTTTTCTTGTAAAAGGTGTTTCAGGAAGTTATGCGGAAACTTATTCCGCTGAAAATAACATTGACTTCATAGATATGAATAATTATAAAGCAGGTGATGTCAATGACGACGGCTTTATAGATTCATCTGACGCAAGCAGTATTCTTGCGGAATATTCAAGGGCGTCAACTGGAATTGCACTTACATTCACCAAAAAACAGAATATAGTCAGTGATGTTAACAGAGACGGCTTCACAGATTCGTCTGATGCAAGCAGAGTTCTTGAAATTTATGCTATGTATTCAACGGAGTTATAGAAATCTACAAAATATGACGCAAATAAACATTATTTTTCTCTATATCATTTTTTGCGAAATACTTGACATAACGGCTGAAAATTGGTATGATAAAAGATAATATAATCGATAAGGAGGAAAAAATATTATGCTTACTGATGACAAATTTCAGAAAGAGGGCTTGACTTTTGATGATGTACTCCTGATTCCCGCAAAATCAGAAGTTACTCCCAACATGATTAAGCTTGGCACAAATCTTACAAAAAATATCAGACTCAATACACCTGTTATGACTGCCGCTATGGATACTGTTACTGATTCACGTATGGCTATTGCTATTGCAAGAGAAGGCGGTATTGGTATTATTCACAAGAATATGTCAATTGAAAAACAGGCTGAGGAAGTTGATAAGGTAAAGCGTTCCGAAAACGGCGTTATTGTTGACCCGTTCTCACTTACAGAGGACAGGCTTGTGAGAGATGCCGATGAACTTATGGGAAAATACAAGATTTCGGGTGTTCCGATTGTTGATTCGGATAACAGACTTGTCGGAATTATAACAAATCGTGATATGCGTTTTCTTACTGATTTCAGCCAGAAAATTTCTGCTGTCATGACAAAGGATAATCTTATTACTGCACCTGTCGGAACTAATCTTGAACAGGCACAGGAAATTCTCCGTTCACATAAAATAGAAAAACTTCCGATTGTAGATGACGACGGCTGTCTTAAAGGTCTTATTACAATCAAGGATATAGAAAAAGCTATACAGTTTCCAAGTTCTGCACGTGATTCGAGAGACAGACTTCTGTGCGGTGCAGCTATCGGCGTAACGGCAAATGTGCTTGAAAGAGCAAAGGCTCTTATTGAGGCACAGGTTGATGTACTTGTGCTTGATTCGGCACACGGTCACAGTGCAAATATTCTTAAATGCCTGAGCATGGTTAAAGAAAATTTCCCCGATACTCCTGTGATTGCAGGAAATATTGCAACGGCAGAAGCAGCAGAGGATTTAATAAAAGCAGGTGCGGACTGTGTTAAAGTCGGCATAGGTCCAGGCTCAATCTGTACTACAAGAGTTGTTGCCGGTATTGGTGTTCCGCAGATTACCGCTGTATACGATGTTGCCTGTGTAGCTCAGAAATACGGTATTCCCGTAATTGCAGACGGCGGAATTAAATATTCCGGTGATATTGTAAAGGCTCTTGCCGCAGGTGCAGACGTTGTAATGCTCGGTTCACTTCTCGCAGGCTGTGCGGAAGCTCCTGGTGAAACTGAAATCTATCAGGGCAGACAGTTCAAGGTTTACAGAGGAATGGGAAGTCTTGGAGCAATGGCTGAGGGTTCAACCGACAGATATTTTCAGGAAGGTGCAAAAAAGCTTGTTCCTGAAGGTGTTGAGGGTCGTGTTCCTTTCAAGGGTGCAGTTGCTGATACTATTTTCCAGCTTATCGGCGGAATCCGTGCAGGTATGGGCTACTGCGGCTGTGTTGATATTCCCACACTTCATGACAATGCAAAATTCGTGAGAATTACAGGTGCAGGACTTAAAGAATCCCACCCGCATGATATTTATATCACAAAGGAAGCTCCGAACTATTCAACTCAGATATAATCTGATTTATAACAAAAATAACCTGCTCCGTGATTTTTCGGAGCAGGTCTTTTTTATTATTTGTTTAAAGTGCCGTGTGAAAGCGATTTGAGATAAGCATTGATAAAGCCGTCAATATCGCCGTCCATGACCGCCTGAATATTGCCGTTCTCAAAGCCTGTGCGGTGGTCTTTTGCAAGAGTATACGGCATGAATACATATGAGCGAATCTGTGAACCCCATGCGATTTCACGCTGTACGCCTTTGATGTCCTCAATTTTTTCAAGGTGTTCTCTTTCTTTGATTTCCACAAGTTTTGAACGGAGCATTTTCATTGCATAGTCTTTGTTCTGATATTGACTTCGCTGAGTCTGACATGATACAACTATACCTGTCGGCTTATGGATAAGACGTACAGCAGAACTTGTTTTGTTTACTTTCTGTCCGCCTGCACCTGATGCACGATATACTTCCATTTCAATATCTTCTTCGTGTATTTCAACTTCAATTGAATCGTCAATTTCGGGCATTACTTCCAGAGCAGCGAAAGAAGTATGTCTTCTGCCTGCGGCGTCAAACGGAGATACACGCACAAGACGGTGAACGCCCGATTCTGATTTCATATAGCCGTATGCGTTTTCTCCCTCGATGAGAATAGAGGCTGACTTCATTCCGGCATCATCGCCGTCAAGGTAGTCCATAAGCGTTACTTTGTAATTGTGACGTTCAGCCCACATATTGTACATTCTGTAGAGCATTTCCGCCCAGTCCTGAGCCTCTGTACCGCCTGCTCCTGCATGGAATGTGAGAATAGCATTTGAATTGTCATATTCACCCGTAAGAAGTGTGGAGAGTTTTTCATCATCAAGCTTTTTCTTGAATATCTCTGCTTCAGCTTTTATCTCATCAATTGAATCTTCGTCATCTTCTTCAATGGAAAGTTCAATAAGTGTGATTGTATCTTCCAGAGTATCATCTCATCCTGGGCGCCTCCTTACAGGCGATACGCTTCGCGGCATTCCGCGACTGCAAAAATCTTCAAACGGTGGAATTGAAGGGCGGGCTTACCGTTCTGCCCTCCTACGCCTACGAG
>WFLX010187571.1_pt1 | contig 11035 bp, 16 predicted proteins | sample 4967041 | NCBI WGS metagenome assembly WFLX01 (sample SAMN12857096, study PRJNA449069) | gut metagenome | isolation source: stool from male and female vole | host: Microtus ochrogaster | place: USA:Florida | collected 2017
ACGGGAATGATAGCTCCCGTGCCAGCAACGCCAGTTGAACCTGTAGCTCCTGTTGGACCTGTCGCTCCTGTTGCCCCTGTTGCTCCTGTTGCTCCTGTCGCTCCCGTTGGACCTGTCGCTCCGTCTGCTCCTGTCGCNCCTGTTGCCCCTGTTGCTCCTGTTGGACCTGTCACTCCGTCAGCTCCNGTCGCTCCTGTCGCNCCCGTTGNNCCTGTTGCTCCNGTCGCTCCTGTTGGACCTGTCACGCCGTCAGCTCCCGTCGCTCCTGTTGGACCATCGTCTCCCGGACATCCTTTCGGTCCTTGAACCCCAATCGGTCCAGTCACACCTTGAATACCTTGCGGTCCAGTCACACCTTGCGGTCCCATAGGTCCAGTTGGACCGGTCGGACCAGTTGGACCCGGAATACCTCTAGGTCCTTGAGGTCCGACATCTCCCTGTGGTCCCGCTGGACCGACTGGTCCCACTGGACCTGCCGGTCCCTGAGGTCCGATATCTCCCTTTGGACCTTCGCAGCCCGGATCACCTTTCGGGCCAATATCGCCACGAACACCCTGAATACCCTGAATACCCTGCGGTCCTGCGTAACCTCTTGGACCTGCAAAACCTCTTGGACCTGTGTTTCCAGTGGGTCCTACTGGACCGGTATTTCCTCTGGGTCCTCTTGCACCAGGAGCGCCGGGGATACCCTGTGGTCCCATAGGACCCTGATCACCTTTGTCGCCCTTAGGGCCGGGACATCCGGTATCCCCCTTGATACCCTGCGGGCCCATAGGACCCTGATCGCCTTTGGGTCCTGCCGGCCCACGTTCACAGCAAGGAGGATGACACTGATTTTGACAGCAGTTACATGAATTATTCTGATTCATACAAAACACATCCTTTACATTTTTTTCAAAGACACTTAATTGATTCGACAAGAAAGTATCTTTTATACAAATATTTTATGTAAATTGTAAATATTTGTTACTTTTATTAGAAAAAAATAGAGCGTGCTTGAAACACGCTCTAGGAAATTTGCAGGCTGTCAAAATAATGTTTATTGTATAGATATGCTTTGGAATAAGGCTTGCAGGCTCCGGCTCTCTCATTGTATTCTTTCGCCTTTTGCCGGTCTCCCATTCTGTCGTAACATACACATAACTGTAAAAGAGGTACATAATCATAACAATCCGGCAGAATAAATCCGCCTGAGTATTCATTTTTTTGTGTATTCAGAGCAGTTTCATACCAATAGACGGCATTATGGTAGTTTCCATGTTCCAAAAAATACTTCCCGATCTCACAGCACAATTCAGCTCTTGGCAAATCAAAGCTCATGCTCCGCAAAAGAGTGATCAGCGCGGATTGTTCCTGTCCCAGCCGTGAATAACAGTTAGCGCAGATAGAACATGCTTCTATTTTATTTTCAATCCATCCTTCCGGTGAGAGCAGAAACTGTTCAAACACCGAGACAGCTTCTTTGTATTGCTTGTGATAGTATAGCTCCCGCCCGTAATAATATTGCTGCCGCGGCTCCAGAATCTTTCCATCTGCGAGCATCTTCCGGTATATTTTCAAATTTCGGTCAGGATCCCCAGCATTTATCTTTTTGTGACAAATCGCAATATCGGAATATATTACGCTGCCATCCGGAGGAATTACTTCATGGACTGCACCGACCCAGCGGTATTGTGAACAGTTTCTGATCCATCTTTCCCTAAAATAGGAAAAGGATGGCATACCAGCTTCATCAAAGGAAGTATTATATTTCATCATTACAATATCCGTATCCGGTGACAGAGAGCGTTTTAACTGCAGAAATTTCTCCTTTTCGGTTTCTTCCAAAATGTCATCGGCATCCATCCACATACAGTAGTCCATAGATGCCTTGGAAAAGGAATAGTTTCTGGCATCAGAAAAATCATCCTTCCATGGATACGAATAGACCTTCGATGTATAATTGGACACGATTTCTACCGTCCGATCAGTCGAACCGGTATCTACAATAATAATTTCCTCTACAAGTTCTGCTACACTGTCGAGACAACGTGCAATATACATTTCCTCATTTTTGACGATCATACACAGACTTATTGTTGCCATGTCGTGCTCTCCCTTTTCTTTGATTTATTGTCTGCAGAGCTTTTCTATACTCAAATTCATGTTGATTTTGGAAGCGCATTCTGAAGAATACCATGCAAAAAACAGTGTGGACTCACTGGGTATCTCAATGATAAAATATCTTGATATCGCAAGTGTTTCCATCCGCTTTGCCGTCTCTGCATATACTGTATATCCCGTCTGCTCACAGTCATTAAAGATTGGTACAAGCTTTATGAATCCATGCTTTTTCATCACTGTGGATATATAATAATAGATAGCATAGTAACCGGGTGTCAGCATGACGGAGCAGTTATTACAGAGAGATATATTTCCGGTTGTATCCGGTATATCAATTTTTAGCGGAAGACTGGCACTTTCAGGCATGATGAGCTCCTGACCTAAAAACGATGCAAATACACTGTTTTGCGGATAGCCGGGAGGTCCTGCCGGACCACGCGCCCCCGGTTCCCCTCTAGGTCCCATAGGTCCGGTAGCGCCCTGTGGACCCTGTGGACCTGTGACTCCCTGTGGACCAGTTTCTCCGCGTTCACCGGGACAGCCGGGCGGGCCGGGTTCTCCTCTGGGGCCCATGGGGCCCGGCTCACCATGACAGGAAGAATCATATTCCTCCGGTTCTGTGGTACTTGTGTGTTGAGAATTTTCTAATACAGCTGTGTTTGTCTCAGCTTTATTATTGGGGGAAGGCTGTGATGTGTTTTGATTATAGTTTCTACCAGAATATCTTCCCATGTTAAACAGATTCGGCGGATTAAACATCCAATTTGTATTAAAATTATTCAATTGAAACCACCTCATTAATATTTATATTGAATAATGATGTATTTACCATAATAAATTATATGCACAAAAAACAAATTTGTTTTTAGAACTGGCAATGCTCTGTATTCTCATCTGACCGGCTTCTTATATCCGTGTTCATTCACATAATTGACCTCTGAATTTGCCATCATCCTACACTCAGCTTCAATTTTCGCCAGTACCTCAGCACTAATCCTTTTGCTGCCAAGCAGGACAGGGATAACAAAACTCCCGCCCCATGGGCTAATGCAAACATATATTGATAAATGGCTTTCCGTGCTTCGTCACAAAAGCCTTCTGCCTCCATTCTTTGCAAAGGGTATACTATTTCCATACACAGAAAAAGCGGCCGAGGTATCTGGCACAAACCCGATACTCCGGTCGCTGTTGGCTTTAAATCTCCGTTCCGACTTCCACACCGTTGCGGAAGGTGAACCCCACCCTATCGTCAGTATAAACCGTTGCATAATCCCAAATTTCTTCTTACATACATCCACAACAGTGATTGCGTGACCGTTCTCACTGGCCCTTCTACAAAAGCATTTACCATTGTCGTCATATTTCATTCGTGTGGGAACTTCCATTCAATACTAAAATGTTCATGCTCTCCTCCTGATTCCCTTATTCAAGTGACAAGGTTACCGTAACATCTCCAGTTCCCAATACCTCTCTCAATTCATCCGCATCCACATTATCAATTTTCCCAATGGGTGTCAGGCTCCATGAATTTGTATCATAGTAGATGACAAACGTCTTACCCTGATACAGGATAATATCACCTGCTCGTGTATTCATCTGCTCATTGTTCTGTGGCAGTGTAAGCCCAAGATCTGCTCCTTTTTCCATATTGGCATAATCACTCATATTTAAGGTGAGCGGACCATCTGCCATCAGTTCCTTTAATGCATCCACGGAAGAATTCTCCGCCAGCGTTGCTGTAAATATGGTATCCCCAACTTGAACTTTCATCTTCATCTCTGTTACCTGCTCTGTATTTTCTTGGGCAGATTCCGTTGGCTGAATCTCTGTCCGTATTTCGTTTTTTTGTAATGCTCCTGTTTCTGTCTCCGGCTCTTTTTCTTCCTCTGATTCTGCATCAGACTGATCAATCGAAATCGTACTGATTTCCGATTCCCTATCCGGATTTTGTTCCTCTTTGCTGTTCCCACAAGCCGTTATCGTAAATAATACCGCAAAAAGCAGTACCATACAAACCAGTTTTTTCATACGCTGCCTCCTAAATTGCTTTGCCCATCTCATAAGCCTTATCTAATGCCGGATGCCCGTTAATCGCGCCAACCACATCAGCGCCGCCACCAAACACGGTTCCTGCTAGGCGCGCTTTGGGGAAACAAATCCATCCTGAAAGTTCCTTCACGGCTCCGTCTACTGCATTTTCTTTCTCATCCGCGGCTGTCGACAAAAAGTAAAACTTCCTGAACCTGTAATCTGAATCATACAAAGAATTGGCACGCTCCAGCATAGCATACCAATCATGGAACTTCCCATAAAAGGATCTTCAAACCAGCCTTTCACAGTGAATGTCTTTCTTCCGCCGTTTCGTGCGACCAGAAAGCTGATCTCATCTCCAAGCTCTACTCCAAACATAGAATTAAGGGAAACAGGAACGTAGATTTCTCCCTGACCGATTCTAGCTGCTTCTGTCTCATGCCTCTCCATGCCATCAGAAAATATTTTATAATCGTACCTGTCTGGCTCATAGGTCACAAGCTGCCCTTCACTATCCGTNTCCTGNNCATNTANTTCATNTNCTGAGAAGATAATGNGCTGCNTNCCTNNCTTCNCTACACTGGNAANTCNGCCAATNTCATCTGTCAGAGTTTCAATTTCAGGAATGCCGGATACCCATGAAGTTATCGTTCCATACCCAAGCCGTTCCATCTCATTCCTGACATACTGTCCGCCAGCCAAAGTGTTTTTATTTCCATCACGATCACGCCTTACCATGACAAGGCACTCAGCCAGTCGCTTAATTTCTTTTCATGTTTCTTTGCATCCGTCTCCTGATAAGACGGTAATGTTATCTCGTCCAAAACCTTTCCGCCTTCCAGATAGAGAATCCGCGTGCCACGGATTGCGGTCCGGATATCATGTGTCACCATCAGGATACTCTGACCGCTTCCGTTTAAGGCTGTCAAGAGATCCAACACTTCCTCTAATTCCGTTTATTTAATGCCCCCTTTGGTTCGTCCGCAAATAAAAGTTCCGGATTGTTGATCATTACCCTTGCAATCGCCGCCCGCTGCGCTTCTACGCCTGAAACCTCCGAAGGGAATCTGTCCTTTGCCATTTCTACATGCATCTGTCCGAGCAGTTCTTCTGCCTTTTTCCTTATCGTCCTTGCGTCCTGTCCGGCATTCAGATAGCCTGCCACTGCCACATTTTCAAACAGGGTGAGATTACTGACAAGATACGTCTGCTTTTCTTTATAGATGATGATTTCTTTTCCCCGATACAGTACCTTTCCATCGGTTATGCTGTCCATACCGCTTAACGCATACAACAGCGTGGATTTCCCAGCGCCCGAAGCCCCCATAATGACCGTAAAATCTCCCGTATAAATATCTACATCAATATTTTTCAATATCTGCTCTTTCTTCTGACTGTCGGAAAAATCTTGCCACGCCGCCTACCCCCTGACGGATAAAATCCATATTGACTGTAGAAACAGAAGCATAGGCATTTTCAGGATAAGTCATAACTATCAGTGCATCGCAGAAATTCCAATCGAAATTACGTCCAAATAAAATTTCCCCTTTGGTATTCTGTGTCATAATTGTACTACATCCAAAAATCTCACCGATAAATTCCAAATCCGGATTACCAAGCAGATTTTCTGTCAGAAACCCAATCACTTCTCCATCGGAGGATGCTCCGCCTTCGGAAAGAAACTCATCGAAACCGTAATCACCCATATACCGGTCATACAAAAGACCATCTTCTAATTCCGCAATTTTTTCTGTAGGAACTACGTCAGTCAGGAACGTATCCTTTACATCTTCACCGTCTTCGTCTATATCCACATGTTCTATACTTTGATTACCCTGTACCGATTTCCTCCCATTACAGCCTGCCAGCAAAAGAATTATAAGCAATGGGAAAACAAAAAGCATTCTTTTCTTCGTTGGTGAACCTCCTTCAAAATCCTGATATAAGTATATTGAAAAAGGAACAAAATAACAAATACTTATTTTTAATCATTTTGTATAGTTGAAGCCTATTCATCAATATGTTATACTGTAAGCCGTGAAATAAAAAATGAGAATTTGAGCATATGGAATTACGTGTACTTCAATATTTTCTTGCAGTGGCAAGCGAGCAGAGCATTGTAAGGGCAGCCGAATCACTGCACCTTTCTCAGCCCACGCTTTCCACTCAAATAAAAGCTATGGAAGAAGAATTAGGGAAACAGCTTTTAATCCGTGGAACGAAAGGTTCCAGAAACGTCACCCTTACAGAAGAAGGTATGATTTTAAGAAAAAGAGCTGAGGAAATCCTGAATTTAGTACATAAAACCGAACGGGAAATTAATCTTCAACGCCTCACTTATGGTAGATGAAGGCTTAGGCTACGCCATCGGATTTGATAAGATCATCAACACCTCTGGCAATAGCAATCTGTGTTTCCGCTCTCTCTCCCAAAAGGGAAGATAACATGAGCATTGTCTGGAAAAAATATCAGGTATTTTCTAAGGCATCTGAAAAGTTTATGCAAGAGATAAAGGGATTGGCGAAAATCACTTAAAAACCGCACAGCTTCATTCATATAAATCCGCAGATAGGTGACACAGGCTTCCATGACGAAATCTTCTACCCTGCCAAACAACAGACCGAGCATTGTGCGGTTCCCGATAATGACCAATGCCCCAATAAACAGCGAAATCATAATGGAAAACATCAAAAGCAGGCTGGAGGATTTTTCCCCATTATCCGTATCCCTGCTTCCAATTTACTGGCTGACTATTACAGTGCCACCGGAGGCAATCGCGGTAAAAATATAGATAAAAATCGTATTGAACTGATTGACAAGTGATACCCCCGACACAGCGGCTTCTCCCGCATAACTTATTACAAGTATATCGGCAATTCCCACCAGCATCACGAGCAGTTGTTCCAAAAAAGCGAAATGATCATATTTTTCAAGTCTTTATTTGTAAAGCGCATAGTAACCCTCCGTTTTGTACATAACTTTCTTTTTATACTACATTACCTGCTTTTTGTCTGCCATTTTGTGCCATTACCCCAACCAGCCTGTGTGGAACATACAGTTCCTCCAAATACACAATCTCTTCTTCGTCCAACAGCAGTTCAACTGCTTTCANTGCGCCGNCTACATGGAAGGATTTCGTTNNTCNCACTACGGGAGATGCTACTTTGGNGNGCAGCCNCGNAAGTGAAACTTCTGTCATGGATACACCGTGTTTTTCTGCTAGTTCCTCAACACGCTTTATGATCAGTCCGTCTGTTTCTGCGATCGCATCATATTTGAACTTTGCATAACTGTCCTCTTTTAAACGTTTTGAAGTTTCTTCTGGATGTTTGGAGAGCCTGCCGCTTGCCAGTGCGCTGTATGGGGTCAGGGCGATATTTTCCGATGCACAGAAGGGTGTCATTTCCCTTTCTTCCTCTCTGGCGATCAGGTTATAATGTCCCTGAACGGAAACAAATTCTGTCAGTCCGTTTTCCCTCGCAAAATAGTTCGCCTTAGCAAGCTGCCATGCAAAACAGTTTGAAATTCCGATAGCGCGAACCTTGCCGGACTTAACTGCATTATGCAGCCCTTCCATAATATCTTCCATTGGCGTGTGATAATCCCACATATTGCTCACTGGTTCCGTTCTGGTACACAATGGCGGTATCGAAAAAGTTAATCCCCATATCCAGACCATGCTTTATGATCTTTCGGCTTTCTTCCTCGTCAACTGTCCAGCTGTGCTGTCCTGTCGCCGCATTTCCAAAACCCATGCAACCCATACAGATACGAGATACCGTTAAGCCTGAGTTTCCAAGTTTTATATACTTCATTTCAATCTCCCTTTCGTAAATAAAAGTAAGCGCAGCAGGAACCGCTTTGATGCGGACTGCTTTTTAACACTGCAATCTTCATAGATACCACCCCCTCTTCATTCCTTAAAATAAGCAAGAATTTCCTGCATCCGTACCACTTGGTCCACATGGAAAGGGCAGCGGTTATTACAATGTCCGCACCCGATACACTGGCCTGCTTTCTTTTCCAGCTTATCATAATGGTCATGCGCCAGCCTGTCACCTGCAACAGACAGGTCATAATATTTATTGATAAGCCCTACATTAAGCCCTACAGGGCATGGCGCACAGTGATTGCAGTAAACACAATGACCCTCCGCATCCTGTGGTGCAAAAGTTCCGATAACGGAATAATCCTTTTCTTCCTCCCCTGCCCTGCAGAATCCAAGAACCCTTTGCAGATCCGCTTTTCCCCGGATTCCGGGCAGCACCGTAAGCACTCCCGGCTTATCCAGCGCATACTGGATACACTGATATTCTGTCAATGCTCTGCCAAACGGCGAAGTCTTTGCATCTAAAAGCTGTCCGCCGCTAAAGGCTTTCATTACCGAAATTCCAACTTCCTCTTTTTCACAGCGTCGGTAAAGGGCCATGCGGTCAGCCACACTGCCTATGCCGTAATCGCCCTGCTGATAATCATATCCCGGATTGACAGAAAACATCAGCATATCTAAAACGCCCATGTCAAGCACCTGATTTACAAGCTCCGGCGTGTGCGAAGACAGCCCCACATGGCGGACTACTCCCTGTTCTCTCAGACGCAGAATGTGGTCAATCACACCGCTTTTCTGCGCTTTCTCCAAATCAGCCGCTCCATCAATGCAATGGATAAACCCAAAGTCAATATAATTAGTTTGTAATGCTTTTAACTGCCAGTCTAAGGAGCGCTTGATAGTATCAAGGTTCGTTGTCCAACCATAGGTTCCACGCAAACAGGCGGTCCATGACTGTTCTGATCTGGCCGCTCATATTCCAGTAATACAACGGCGTAGCAAGCACGAGCACATCGCATTCTTTTACCGCCGGATATATTTTATTCATATCATCTTTCTGGACACAGGAACATTCCATGCTGCTATGTCCGCCAAAGCAGCCTTCGCAGCCATGGATATCCATGCTGTCAAGAAAAAATTCTGTAACCGTATTTCCTGCTTCTTCTGCACCTTTAGTAAATTCCGCAGTCAAAGCCGTTGTATTTACTTTTTTCCGAGTGTTTCCATTCAAAATAACGATTTTCCTACTTATATTTCACCCCTTAGATTGCATCAGCCAAAGCCACTGCCTTTTTGCAGCCATCCGTCTTGTCAATGTCACCAATATTGAGCACACCCGGAACCAGAACCTCACCAACCATCTTCCATTTGTTCAAAGCACACATACGTTCAACAGGAATACGAACCCCGTCCATGACGGACATATCATCTTCCTCACAGCAGGTGATCAACGCACATTCTTTGCCGGCAATATCTTTGCCTCCAACAACCAGAGAAAAGATACGATCGATGACGCCCTTAATCTGTGCCGGTATCGAATACCAGTAGACCGGCATGGTGAACACAACGGCATCCGCCTCCAAAATAGCCGGTGCAATCGTGTTGAAGTCATCATCAAAAGTGCAGGCTTTCCCCGTAGAAAAGCAAGTTTCACAGGCACGGCATCCGCCTACTTTTTTCATGGCAGCATCAAACCGGGTAACGGTATGGCCTTTTTCCTCTGCTGCTTTGATAAATGCATCCGTCATGGCAAAGCTGTTCCCATTCTTACGCGGACTCCCTGTTATAACAACAATTTTCTTACTCATAAAACGCTTCCTCCTTTATTCTTCCTTCTTGATTTTTATAATAAGCCATATCAAAATATATACTTTAACCTGGCTTTTATAATCCTTTCAACCATTCTGTCACTTGCTCCCTGCAATATGGTATATCGCCACAGTATATCTCCAATGGCTTTTCCACAACTGTTCCGTTGCACGCATCCTTTATGTCCTCTATGCTCTGCCTGCACCGCTTCCGCCATGGGTAACGACAGATATGACGGACTTCCCTGAGAAGTCATAGCTGTTCAGGAATGCCTCTACAGGTTTCAGTATCGTATTCCACCATAATGGGAACACGAGGAATACCATGTCATACTCATCAATATTTTCCGGCATATCCACAAGCTCCAGCAATTCCAGACAGCTGATTTCATTACTTGCAGCCGATACGATATCGGAATAGGAAGATGGATAATGCTCTTTCGTATTGATGGAAACAATATCCCCGCCTACAGCATCTTGTATCATCTGGCCGTTCCCCAGAAATTCCTTTTTCTCATTGATCAGCAGGGATGCACCGGAAACCGTATCTACATCATCAGCAAAATCCGTATTGCCCACTCTTGTAAAATATACCGTCAATATCTTCCTGCCGTCAAGGTCTACGCTTTCACCTGAAATAACCGTTTCCTGATCAATCTCAACTGTCAGGAAATGTCTCTTAAGATAGGGCAGCAGCCATACGTCCAGAAACACTGCCAGAACAGCATGTATCCGCCCGATTCCCGCTATATGGATGCCTGTATGGAACGCCAATCGGCGCCATACAAAACCTGTTCTTAATGGTCAGTATGCCTATCCGGAGCGGCTTTCCTAAATGCTCATAGTTCTGCATGTTTGTGCCTTCTTTACCTGCAGAATTNACTTTTCCTNCTGCTNATATTATAATTATAGCAAGAATAAAACACAAAACAAGTACGCACATTTAGGTGGAATACTTACATTCAAGTTATATACTTACCTAAAGGNGAGTGTTAAATNTGNGCGAACGCTGTATATCNAAAGAATGTTTATATGANACTGGTTTTAGCTATACCCTGTCACTTATCAATGGAAAATATAAAATGACAATTCTTTATACGTTGATGGAATTTGGTATTGTCCGATTCAATGAAATGAAAAAATATATTGGGGAGATTTCCTATAAAACTCTCAGTTCTACTTTGAAGGAACTGGAATCCGATCAACTTGTTCACCGCGAAGAATATCCACAGATCCCCCCAAAAGTCGAATATAGTCTAACGGA
>WFLX010236100.1_pt1 | contig 11035 bp, 10 predicted proteins | sample 4967041 | NCBI WGS metagenome assembly WFLX01 (sample SAMN12857096, study PRJNA449069) | gut metagenome | isolation source: stool from male and female vole | host: Microtus ochrogaster | place: USA:Florida | collected 2017
AAGCGGAAACCGTAGCGGCCGCGCAGGTAGTCGCTGTAGGCGTTGAAACGGCGGCTGTTGCCCCAGGGAAAAATCTCTTTTGCGGCCTCCGCCATAACGCTTACTTGTCTTTTTTAGGATGGTTGGCGGAATTGTANATNACGGGNGTATAGGAAATCATCACGTAGCCGTAGTGGGGCAGGCGGGACTGGCCGGCGGCGATACCGCTGAGGGTTTCCAAGGCACGGGTGCGCGAATGGATGGCGTAACCGCAGTGCAGGAACACATCGGGGCGGATATGGTATTTGTAGATCAAGGCCATTTCCAGGCCTAAATCCTTGTCCGGTACGTTTTCTATCGCGTTGGAGGCCCAGAAATAGCGGGCGTTGAGCGAAAGGGCGTGTTCTTTGGCCGGATGATAGTCGAGCGTGAGGTAAGGCTGGTGGTAGCCCGAACCCAAGGTGATATCGTGCCGACCCGAACCGGAAAAGAGGTCTAAGATACCCAAGTAGGAATGGCTGCTGCCCATAAAGCGGTTGAAGGAATGGTCGGTGGCGTGGTCGGGAAAATCGGGGGAGGCGTTCGGGTTGCCGGAAATATAGTCGTAGGCCGCCTTGATTTCCACCATAGGGTGGGGCTTGTAGGAAAGCACCACCGAGGCCAGGCCCGCCACGATATTCCGTCCGTAGTTGTCTTTGCCGAACTGCCCGTAGGCGCTTATCCAGGCCGAGAACTGGCGGTCGTGGCAGATGTCCAGATAGGTGCCTACCGCNGTGCGCGCATAGATTTTGGTGGGATCCACCTTCGTGACGGTTCCGTTCTGCGTGCTGTCGAAGACCTTGTAGTGTTTCTCGCGGAAATCCGTCACCGACAGTACGCTCCAGCGGAAATCGGGCGTGAAGGTATGCGAGAAATACGCCACCAGGAGATATTTGTAGAAATGCTCTAAATGATACGGGTTCAGGAAACGGTTCGCNCTGTTGTTGGAGACCGAACCCAGCAGTTCCACGCGCGTCCTCTTGTCGAGCGAACGGTAGCGCAGCTTCAAGGCATCGTTGGAGTTTCCGCATTCATCCCACAACGAATAGGCTATATAACGCCCGTCTTCATACACCAAGGCCATGCGGCCNACCTTTACCTGGAAACGCTGGGCGAATTCGGCGAAGAAATAGGCCTGCCCCACGCCGAAGCCGGGGTTGTGGGCGCTGCCGGAAGAGCCCCAGATGCGGCCGTCTTCCAACTGCACGAAAAATCCCATGTTCTTGTGGGTGTAATCGAGGATGAGGCGCGTGCGCTGCCCCACCCAAAAGACACCGTGTTGGGATTTGTCCAACATTTTCATATAGCCGTGCGAATACAGGCCGCGTTCGCGGATTTCACCACGGAGTATAAATTGACTGCCCTCGGCTTGGGACCGGGGGCAGTGAAAGACAAGGAGGGTCAACAGACCTATCCCTGCAAGGATTCTTTTTGTCAAGAAACGCAACTTTATCGGATGTCAACCAATTCGATTTCGAACACCAGGGTGGAGAAGGCGGGAAGTTCCTCGCTCATCGCACGAGGGCCGTAGGCCAATTCGAAAGGTATGATCACCGTGGCCTTGCTCCCCTTGTTCATCTTGAGCACCGCCATATCGAAACCAGGAATCATCTGTCCCACACCGGCATGGAAAGTCATGGGTTCGTAGGGACGGCCGGGCATGAACATATCGTTGGCCATCGCCACATCCTCGAGGTTGGTGTCGAAAATCTTACCGTCCAGACGTTTGCCTACATAATTCACCGACACTTCCTGACCTCTTTCCACCACTTTGCCCGTACCTTTTTTGGTTGTGATGAAATACAGACCGTTTTCGTCGGGCTGCGCTTGGAGATTGTTGTCGGCGAGATATTTCTCGATAGCGGGCGTCTGCTTTTCCTGCGCCTCGGCCATAGCGAGCATCTCTTCTTGCTGCAATTCCTCTTCGGTGTAGAGTTTCTGTACCTTGATCGTGTAGACCATNTAGTCCTTCACGAAATCGGGCATACCGCCGCCCATGTATTTGACGAGCGAATCCACGGGTACATAGAACACCGCGCTGTCGCCTTCGTGCAGTTTGAGGAAGCCTTCGTTGAGGTCGCCGGGATAGATCGATTCGGAAATCTGAAAGATTTTTTCGGTCTTGTCGAGGGCGAAGAGCACGGAATCGTTGCTGGAAAGCGTAAGCGTGCCTTCGATGATGTCGCCCATTTGGGCGGCGCGGCCGTTACCTTTCTCCAAAATCTTATACTTCAATCCGTTTTCGGTTTTCGAGCCGCAGGCGCTGAACACCAACAGGGTGGCCGCCAGCATCATTCCTAACCAAAGAGTCTTTTTCATTTTTTATACGTTTTAAATTTTTTTCAAAGCGGAGGTCCTTTCCCGCAAATCGGGTCGCGAAAGCGGACCGCCGGCAAATTTCGTTAAATTCGGAAGAATAGGCAAGTTTTCAACGTTCGGGATTTACCAACACCTCCAAGACTTCGAGGTCGTAGAGCAGGGTGGCGCGGGGCGGTATGTCGGTGCCGTTTCCCGAAAAGCCGTAGGCCAGATGCGAGGGTAGGATGAAGCGGGCCTTGCTGCCTTTTTTCAGCATCATCAGCGCTTCCGAAAGGCCCGCCGTCAGTTCGCTCTTCCCCAAAATCCACGTGCGGGGTCTCTCTTCCGTATATTCCTCTACCAGAGAGCCGTTCAAAAGCCTCAACGTGTAGGCGGCTTTCACGGCATTGCCGTATTCCACCTTCGGCGCCGTTGCGGCGGCNTCTGTGTAGATTTCGTACCAAAGACCTGTGCCGCTCTGCCGCATGTCCCAACCGCTCCGCGCCACAAAAGCCTCGATGCTTTCCATTTCCTGCCGCACCGAAATGGCCTGCGCGGCGGTAAGGTCCACCTGTTGCGGGCGGGCGGCTGCGCCCGCTTGCTCCACACGGTACACCTTGCGGCATCCTGTCGTCAGGGTGCCCACGAGAAGGCCGGCCGTCAGAAGCGCGGCCGCCCGCCCGGAAAATATCCCAAATTTTCTATTTCTATTCAAAATCTTCGGGGAGTAGGTGAGGTTCGATATGCTCTTTATAATATTGTGGCAGCACGGCTTCGAACTTGGCCAATACCGCCTCCAACGAATCGGTCGACATGCCGCCGGCCGCATTCTTGTGCCCGCCTCCGTTAAAATACTCTTTCGCAAAGATATTCACATCGATATTGCCCTGCGAGCGGAACGACATGCGGATACGCCCCTCGCGTTGCGTGAAGAAGGCAGCGAACCGTATGCCCGCGATGCTCAGTCCGTAGTTCACGATGCCTTCGGTATCGCCCGACTGGTAGTTGTATTTCTTCAGCTCGGCATCGCTCAGATACATATAGGCGGTATGATATTCGGGCTTCACGATCAACCGCTCTCCCAGACAGCAACCCAACAGGCGGGTGCGGCTTTCCGAGAAATTGTCGAAGATGCGCTGATGCACCTTTACCGTGTCGAGTCCTTTGGANATGAGGTCGGCGATAGTGGAGAACAACTCTTTGTGGCCGCAGGAATAGCTGAACGAACCCGTATCGGTGCTGATGCCCGCATAGAGGCATTCGGCCGTGTGCACGTCTATCCGCGCGGGGTCGAGTTCGGNTTGGAACACATGGTAAAGCAGTTCGCAGGTGGAGCTGACCGTGGTGTCGGAGAAACCCAAATCAAAATCGTTCCATTCGGGCTCCAGGTGGTGGTCTATCATGATGCGCCGCACCTGTTTGGCCTGCAACACGGGCGCGAGGGCTTCGGTTCGTCCCAGACGGTTGAAATCGAGCACGCAGAGCAGGTCGCAGTCTTCCACCATGCGCTTCACTTCCTCGGGGTGGTGGACGAAGTTGCGTGCCTTGCGGTCGGTGTCCATCCACAGCAGGTTGCGGGCGCAGCCGTTGGGGTAGATCACCGAGGCGTTCTTTCCCGAAATCTTTAAGTAGCGGTATAAGGCCTGTGTGGAGCCCACCGCATCGCCGTCGGGGTTCTGATGTCCCACAATCAGGATGTTTTGCGCCTCGTCGAAGACGTTTTTCAAGGTCAATTTCTCTTGGCCGGGTTTGTGATAAACCTTGCACGAGGGCCGGCCGGGCAGTTGGGTGAAAGAAATTGTGTTCATAACTTGCAGATTAAGACCAGTCGCCCTCGCCGAGATTGTCGCCGGGCTGGGGCGAAAAAGCCGCGCTCAGGGGCGATGACCCCAGACAGAGGTGCAGTTTGCGGGCGGTTTCTTTTTTAAAAGTCTCTTTCTCGTTGAGGTTCACCATAAGAAAAAGAAGCTTGACATAGTCTTGCAGAGCCTGTATGGTATTGCAAAGCTGAATCTGTGTTTTCTGCGAGAAGACCGGTTCCAGGTCCATGCGGTGCACCATAGCGCCGCGTTGGGTGATGTCGATGCAGAAGCGCACATCGTCTTTGTTGGGCAGCGAAATATCGGTGGTGCAGGCCAACAGGTTGACGATAGGGAGGTTGAACAGGAACACGGGAATGCGGTTGCGTTGNGCCAGATAATGGTAGACCAACGCCAATGCCCGCTCGTTGCCTTGCCGCCGGTGCAGGAGGTTGGGCAGGAAGAAGTCGGCGAAACTGTATGCTTCGGTGAGACGCTTGCCTAACGAGAACCCGCAGATATTGAAAAAGAAGTTGTTGTAGCGGGCGAGGGTATTGCGCAGATAGGTGGACGAATCGAGCAGTTGCCAGCCGTCGCCGAAAAGATTGTTGAAATCGTCGCGCACCTCCTCCCACTCCAAGTTGGGGTAGAAGGCTTTGGACACCCAATAGAAGCCGCGCAGCAAATCGGGCTCCTCCTCGGCTTTCCATGCCGTGAGCTCGCGGCAGACACCCTCCACCCGCAGGGTGTTGAGCAGATCCTGCAAGCGTTGGCATGTCTGCTCGTCGGTGGCGTTCCGCAAGGCCTCGTCCACAAAAGGAATGGCCTCGTCGCCCACGGCCAGCAGGGCTTCACGGAATTTTCCGTAAAACTCAGGGTCGGGCTCGTTCATCATGCCCACCAAGGCCCGTATGTTCTTTTCGCGGCTGCTATCGCTCATGACGGCCCGTTGCGGAATTACTTGGTAAGACGTTCGGTCACCACCTCAATCAGCGATTCCACATAGGGGTGGTAGTCTTTGCTGAAAGTCATGGTGCGGCGGTTGGCAATCAACACGCATACGGTGAGGCAGTTGTGCCCCATGGCGCGCCCCAGCCCGTAGAGGGCCGAGGTTTCCATTTCCATATTGCTGATGCGGTTTCCTTTATAGTCGAAGGTNTCCAACCGTTCGTTCTGTTCGGGGAAGCGCAGGGGCAGGTTCACCACACGACCCTGCGGGGCGAAGAAACCGGGCGCGGTGGCGGTGATGCCTTTGTGCATGTCAAAGCCCACCTTGTCCATCAAATCCTGCGAGCACGCCACGATATAGGGGTGCGCGAAGTCGGCGGGCTGTTTCATGTGNGCGTCGAAAGCCTGCATCATATCTTTCTCGAAAAGACTCTCGGGCACATCGTAGTAGTTGAGCAGACCGTCGAAACCCAAGCCGTATTGCGAGGCGCAGAACGTGTTTACCTCGTATTCGGCCTGAAAACTGCCGCTGGTGCCCAGACGCACCAGGTTCAAGGCGGTGTGGGTGGGCTTGCGTACACGTTTTTTGAGGTCTACGTTGACAAGCGCGTCCAGTTCGTTGATGACGATATCGATATTGTCGGTGCCCATGCCGGTGGAGAGGACGGTGATAGGGGTGCCGTTGAGCACGCCCGTATGGGTGACCAGTTCGCGGTTCTGCACCTTTACATCCACGCGGTCGAAGTGGCGCGAAACCACGGGCACACGTCCGGGGTCGCCCACCAGAATCACATTGGGGGCAAGCTGCTCGGGTTGCAGGCGGAGGTGATAGATACTGCCGTCGGAGTTGAGGGGCATTTCCGATGCCTCGATAATCTTTTCCATATCTTCTCCTTTTTTAAAAAAGATAAACTGCGAATATACGAATTTTTGGTTTGTAAATTTTTTTTCGCAAAAGTTTGCATTTTTAAAAAATCGCCGTATCTTTGCACCCTCTTTCGCCGGGAGCTTAGCTCAGTTGGTTCAGAGCGTCTGCCTTACAAGCAGAGGGTCGGGGGTTCGAATCCCTCAGCTCCCACAAGAAATCCAAGCCACCTTCAAGGTGGCTTTTTTGTTAAAAAAAGTTAATTTTAACAAACATTAACTTAATTTCTTTGCGACCCTGCGCCGCCGCCTCTACTTTTGCTCCGACAATAGCAAAACCCTGATTGAACATGACGATTGAACAACTTGCGCTTTCGTTTGTGAAAGGCGTCGGGCTCCTGCGGGCGCACCGTCTGCTGGATGTCTTCGGCTCGGCGGAGAGCGCGTTCGAGGCCGACGCCACGGCCTGGCGAAAGGCGGATATGCAGGAAAGCGTCTGGAAAAACCTTGCCGCCCTCAAAAAAGAGGCGTTGGAACGTGCCGCCCAGGAAATCGAACGCTGCCACAAGAAACATATCCGTATTCTGACCTACGAGGACGAGGCCTATCCGTCTATCCTGAGAACCTGCCTGGACGCGCCTATGGCGCTCTATGTCATGGGAAACCCGCAACAGGATTTCAGCCGCAGCATCTCTATCGTGGGCTCGCGGCACGCCTCCCAATACGGTCGTGCCCAAACCCGCAAGACGGTGGAGGAACTGCGCGACTGCCTGCGTTGCACCGTAAGCGGCCTGGCCCTGGGCATCGACACCGAGACGCACCGCAGCAGTCTGGATTGCGGCATTCCCACCGTGGCGGTGCTGGGCAACAGCTTGGACTATATCTATCCCGAGAGCAACGAAAATCTGGCGAAGCAAATCGTGGACAGCGGCGGGGCGGTNCTCTCGGAAATGCCTTTGTTCACGCCGACGACGGCGGGTGTCTTTCCGCGCCGCAACCGCATCATCGCGGGGNTGTCGCAGGCCACAATCCTGGCCGANTCGGCCTTGAACGGCGGCGCCATGCACACGGCCAACGCCGCCGAATCGTATCAACGCATGGTCTTTGCCGTGCCGGGGCGCAACGACAGTTACTATTCGCAAGGCTGCAACTTCCTCATCGCCATAGGCAAGGCGCAGTTACTCTGCGATACCGCGCATATCAAGGCGGCCTTGGGCTGGGAACAGGCCGAACCCACCCTCTTTCCCCAAGAGCGGAAGAAACTCAAAAACCTCAATCACGAGAAAATCATGCGGATTCTGGACATAGAAAATCCTGCGGGTTGGGAACTGCTGCTGACCAAAAGCGGGCAAAGTCCGCAAACCCTNTCCTCCTCTATCTTAGAAATGGAAATTGCCGGTTTGATACGCGCTCTCCCCGGCAATTTCTACGAGAAAGTATGAACCGAATCCCTTACCACTTCAGCATCTCGCCCACCAGTTTGCGGCAGCAGGCCGCCACCGTGGACAAGGTGGCATCGGGCAACATATAGCAAGGCGTGGTGAACACCATGTAGGCGGGGTCGAAAACCACATCGGGACCGAATACATCCTTGGGCTCGGCCCCCATTTGGCGCAAGGCTTCGTTGGTGGCTCTGTCGTGTCCCACCGTCACCTGCACGCCCGGAATAAGCTTGCCCAGAATCACCGGCGCGATGCACATCGCCCCGATAGGCTTGCCCGTCCGACGGGTTTCGTCCACAACGCGTTCCACTTCGGCATCCACCGTCATGCCCGCCCCGTCGAAAGCGAAAGTGCAGAGGTTCTTGGCCGCCCCGAAACCGCCGGGAAAAATCAATCCGCTGTANTTCTCCGCCTTGTATTCGGTCAACGGACGCACCTTGCCCCTGGCGATACGCGCCGACTCGGTAAGCACGTTGCGGCTTTCCGAAGACGGTTGCCCCTTGAGGTGATCCACCACATGGAACTGCGGTTTATCGGGTGCGAAAATATCATACTTACAGCCGGCCTCATCCAAGGCCAGCATCGTCATCATCGCTTCTCCGATTTCGCTTCCGTCATACACGCCGCAACCGGAAAGCACTATGGCAAAACACTTCATAGCACAAAACTATTTTTCGTTGTGGTCAGCCAGGAAACGTTCGGCTTCGATAGCGGCCATGCAGCCCGTGCCCGCCGAGGTGATGGCCTGACGGAAATGCAGATCCTGCACGTCGCCGGCGGCAAAAACGCCTTCCACCGACGTCTGCGTCGTGCCGGGCTTGGTCTTGATATGCCCCGTCTCGTGCAGTTCGAGCTGACCTTTCACCAAAGCGGTGTTGGGCGTGTGTCCGATAGCCACGAAGAAGCCCGTGATGTCGAGCTTCTTTTCCTCGCCCGTCTGCGAATGGGTCAGAATCACCCCGTTCACACCGTCTTCATCGCCCACGATTTCCTTGGGTTTGTGCAACCAGACCACCTCAATCTTGGGATTGGACAACACTCTGTCCTGCATGGCTTTGGAGGCGCGCAACACATCGCGGCGCACAATCAGATACACTTTGTTGCAAAGGCCGGCCAGATAGCAGGCTTCCTCGCAGGCGGTGTCGCCGCCGCCCACAACCGCCACGTCCTGCCCTTTGTAGAAAAAGCCGTCGCAGGTGGCGCAAGCCGAAACACCCTGTCCGTTGTATTTCTTCTCCGATTCCAGTCCCAACCAATTCGCCGAGGCACCGGTAGCCACAATCACGGTATTGGCCATGATTTCCTTGCCGTCGTCGGCCACCACCTTGAACGGGCGTTTGGAAAAATCCACGCTCGCGATCATGCCGGGGCGGACATCGGTCTTGAAGCGCAAGGCCTGTTGACGCAAGTCCTGCATCAAATCGGGGCCCTTGCGGCCCTCGGGATAACCGGGAAAGTTCTCTACTTCGGTGGTAATCGTAAGCTGCCCGCCGGGTTGCATACCTTCGTACAACACAGGCTTGAGGTCGGCACGGGCCGCATAGATGGCGGCGGTGAAACCGGCCGGGCCGGAACCGATAATCAAACACTTTACATTTTCCATATTCTATGATTTTAAATTGTTTATAATCCCAATGTGCCCTGCACCGACTCCACGCCCATGCAAGGAATAAAAGTAGTCAGTATCAGGTAGGCGCCAAACAACATCAACACCACGCCCACCACCTTGTTGACCACGCCCACCACTTTCTCGTTGATGACTTTTTTGAGGCGGGCGGCCACAAAACTTTTCAGGCAGTCTATCGAGAACACCGTGCCGAGCATGACGGCGAAAAACAGGAACACGCGGTAACGCACCACATGCCCCTCCGCATCGGTATACTGCGCCAGGATGGAGCCCACCAGCACAAACCAGAACAGCCACACCGAGGGATTGGCCAGATTCATCACGAAACCTTTTCCCATATCCTGCCAATAGATAGGCAGTTTCTGCATCACATGGTCGGCCTGACGGGTCTTGGCGGCGGGCATTTCCCGCAACACCGCCTTCCGTCTGAAAGTATACAGCCCGATAAGCACCAGCAGACTGCCACCCGCCACGCCTATCACCTTGCTCACCGAAGGGTTGTTGAACAACTGCGAGGCACCCAGGATACACAGGGTCACCAAAAACGCATCACTCAAAAACACCCCGAAGGCAAAGCGCACGGCACAACGGAAGCCCCTTTCCAGACTGGTCTGCAAAATCATGAAAAACGCCGGTCCCAGCAACATGCTCAATGCCAATCCGGCCAAAAACGACTCTATCGCGATACGCAAAATCACCATCCGATCAACCTTTCACCGTTTTCAAATACTCCAACCATTCGTCCGCCTTGGCTCCTTTCAGCACGCGGGGAAACTTGTTCTGCGAACCCTCCTTGCCCTGTTTGCGCATATAGTCGTAGAAAACCTGCAACGGCAGAACCTCCACCTTGACGTCGCGGATAGCTTCGAGCCGCTCCACACGATAGTCGTCGTTGAGTTCCATAAGGTAGCGGTCTATTTTTTCCGTGGCCTCCGCCGCGTCGAGGGGCTGGTCGCAGCCTATGAACCAACGGTGTCCGAACATACCGTTGCTCTTGACGCCCAGCACCGTGTATTCGAGGATACCCACGCCTTTTTCCTCGCCCAGCATCTGCACGGCGCGGTTCATGTTGTCCACCGAAAGGTGTTCGCCGCAAAGGCTCAGAAACGACTTGGTGCGCCCCGTGATCAGGATTTCGTGACGCTCGCGGTTCACCAAGCGCACGGTGTCGCCGATAAGGTAGCGCCACGCCCCCGAACAGGTGGAGATGAGCACGGCATATTCCTTGCCCTCCTCGATTTGGTCGATGAACAAGGTTTCGGGATGGTCGACGATGCAGCCGTCCTCATCAAAATTCTTATCGGTAAAAGGCACGAACTCAAAGAAAATGCTGTTGTCGAGCACTAATTCCATAGGCGAATCCGGGCGGCTCTGATAGGCCAGAAAGCCCTCCGAGGCCAGATAGGTTTCCATATAGGCCAGAGGATGCGCCAAAAGTTTCTCGAAACTTTGCTTGTAGGGTTCGAACGCCACGCCTCCATGCACAAAAATGGCGAGATTGGGCCATATATCGTGAATCGTGGTGAGATGATAGCGTTCTATGATTTTCTGAAAGAGAATCTGAAACCATGCGGGAACCCCCACCACCGCGGCGATGTCCCATTCGGGCGCTTTCTGCACGATTTCCTCTATCTTCTTCTGCCAGTCGCGTTCCTTGGAGATATGCCGTCCCGGCTTGTAGAAACGTTCCTCGAACCAAAGGGGCAGGTTGCCCGTGGTAATGCCCGAAAGGTCGCCGGCATAATAGACGCCGTTGTATTGCAGCTGCGTGCTTCCGCCCAGCATCAGCGCCTGTTTTTGAAAAAGGCTCTCGGGAAAGTCGTAGCGTCCCAACGAGAACAGTTGCCGCATACTGGTCTTGCGGATGGCCTTGATCATGTCGCCTGTCACGGGAATATACTTGCTCGAAGCCCCCGAGGTGCCCGACGAGAGGGCGAAGTATTTGACCTTGCCCGGCCATGCCACAAAAGTCTCGCCGGCCAGACAGCGGTACCACCATTCGCGGTACATCTTGTCGTAGTCGTACACCGGTACGGTGG
>WFLX010049323.1_pt1 | contig 11031 bp, 10 predicted proteins | sample 4967041 | NCBI WGS metagenome assembly WFLX01 (sample SAMN12857096, study PRJNA449069) | gut metagenome | isolation source: stool from male and female vole | host: Microtus ochrogaster | place: USA:Florida | collected 2017
CTCCGCCATTGTTATAATCTTGACCCGAATTCAAGTACATTTCTTTATCACTCATTACGAAAAACACTATACCATGGCACAGGAAAAACAACTCTATATCGTAAGTTTCGGCGATTCCCGCAAATACCGCATGATGTATGACGGCAATGACGCCGACCGCAGTCCCCTCCTTACCGAAGTGGAGGCCGAGCTCAACGACTTTCTGAAAGCCGAATTTCCCGAAGACCCTTCGACCTACTATACCACTCCCAAGGTGGTGCCCATCGAATGGAGCGACCGCGAGGAGTATCTTGAGTATCCCGAGCTTGACAAGAAGGCTATCGAGGAAATCAAGCANGTGCTCGCCCACGAGATCCGNGACATGAACTCCAATAAGGAGCTCAACANCNANGCTCCCTACGCTGACGCCCCTCTCGACTGAGCGCGCGGCGCCGGGCTGCGGNCTTCANTGGGTTTGCCCTCAGGGGGCTCACACGCTGTCAAACAGAGTGGGCCGGCAGGGTGCGTANCTCCGCCGGTGGTGAGGCGTCAGCCCCAGGCGCAGTATGGCCTCGCGGTGATCGCGGGTAGGATACCCTTTGTTGCGGCTCCAGCCGTAACCGGGAAACTCAGCGTCGAGCCGGGCCATCAGCTCATCGCGGTGCGTCTTAGCCAGAATTGAGGCGGCGGCAATGCTCATGTAGCGGCCGTCGCCTTTGACTATTGTGTCATACGCCACATCGCGCCAGGGTGTGAACCGATTGCCGTCGACTATCACGTGCTCAGGCACCACAGCCAGGGCATCCAGGGCGCGGTGCATCCCTGCGATGGAGGCCCGCAATATATTGATGCGGTCAATCTCCTCAGGGCCCACCATCACTACGGCCCAGGCCAGAGCGTCGCGCTCTATGACGGGACGCAGGGCCTCACGCCGCCGCTCGGTGAGCTGCTTGCTGTCGTTGAGCAGCTCATTGGAATAGCCCGGGGGNANGATGACGGCCGCGCAGGCCACCGGGCCGGCGAGGCATCCGCGCCCCGCCTCATCACATCCGGCCTCTATGACACCGGCCATCATGAACGGCTCAAGCATGGCTGATTCGGTTTGACCCTTGGGACATAAAAATTTTATAATACGTGGGCTTAGCGGTCGCGCGAGATGATAAACTCAAAGATGTCGCGGAATGCCTGCTTCCATTCCGAATCGGCATAGGGCTCTATGAGCACATCGGCCTGACGCTGCATCTCACGCATGCGGGCGTATGCGTAATCTATGCCCCCGTTTTCTCGCGCAAAGGCGAGGAGGCTCTCGATCTCGCTGTCGGTCAGCTCGCGCCCTTCGCGCAGCAGCTCGCGCCATCTTTCGGCTCCGGGAGCGTGGTTGAGAGCATGGAGCAAGGGGAGGGTCACCTTGTGCTCGCGCAGGTCGTTGCCTGTGGGCTTGCCTATCTGGGGGTTGGGGTAATAGTCGAAAATGTCATCCTTTATCTGGAAGCAGAGGCCTAACAGCCCTGCGTATTCCACCATCGGGGCAATCGCCTCCTCGGGGGCGTCGACGGCCTCGGCACCCATGCGGACGCAGTTCATGAAGAGGGAGGCCGTCTTCTTGCGTATCATCTCTATATAGTCGGCCTCGGCGAATTCGTTGGAGCGGGCGTTGCATATCTGGTCCACCTCACCCAGCGAGAGTTCCTTTCCCAAGGCCGAGAGGGCCGCGATGATGGATATGCGCCCGGTGCGGATGCCGGCCGCCAGGGCGTTTGACACGAAGAAGTCCCCCACAAGGACGGCCAGATGGTTGCCCCAGCGGGCGTTGATGGTGGCCACGCCCCGGCGCAGCCGGGTCTCGTCGACTATGTCGTCGTGTATCAAGGAGGCGTTATGGAGCATCTCAAGGGCCGCTCCGGCATGGAGGGCATGCTCGTTGACCCCGCCAAACATTTTGGCGCTCAGCATGACCATGATCGGACGGATCTGCTTGCCTTTGGTCTGCAGATAATTGCTCACAATATCGTTCATGAGCCGGTTGGGCGTGTCTAGATAGCGGGTGATGAGATCGTTCATCTCCCGCAGCTCAGGGGCCAGCCGGCGCTGTATGTCGTCAAGGGTCTGCATGTACATATTCGCTTTCAGCCTACAAAATTAATAAAATATTTCCCTTTTTAGGCCATGATTTGCCCCTAATTTGTTAATTTAGCGGAAACTTAGACACCGTCTTACCCCCTATGACCGAGAACAGACTATTCCTGCTTGACGCTTACGCGCTGATTTTCAGAGCATATTACGCACTTATCAAGGTACCGCGGATGACCCGCGACGGTTTTAACACTTCGGCAATCTTCGGATTTGTCAATACCCTTGAGGAGGTGCTCCGCAAGGAGCGACCCACCCACATGGCTGTCTGCTTCGACCCCTCGGGGCCGACTTTCCGCTCCGAGGCCTTCGAGGACTACAAGGGTGAGCGCGAGGCCACGCCCGAGGACATCAAGCGCTCCATACCTGTCATAAAGGAGATAATACGCGCCTACAACATCCCTCTGCTCGAAGTGGAGGGGTTTGAGGCCGACGATGTNATCGGCNCNATGGCGCGCCNCGCCGAGNNGNNCGGNTTCACNACCTACATGATGACNCCCGACAAGGANTTCGGNCAGCTNGTCTCCCCCTCNATCCTCCAGTANAAGCCNNCNTACCGCGGACAGGACTTCGAGCTCAGGGGCGAGGAGGAGGTCTGCGCCCGATACGGCATCGAGCGCACATCCCAGGTAATTGACCTTCTGGCACTCATGGGCGACAAGATAGACAATATCCCCGGGTGCCCCGGCGTGGGCGAGAAGACAGCCGTCAAGCTCATAGGCGAGTTCGGCACGGTGGAGAACCTTCTTGACCACACTGACCGCCTGAAGGGGGCTATGAAAAAGAAAGTCGAGGATAATGCCGAGCAGATACGCTTCTCGAAATTCCTGGCCACTATACGCACCGATGTGCCACTGGAGGCGCAGCCGGGCGAACTCAGGGTGAAGGAGCCTGACCGCGAAAAGCTCTTCGCTATTTTCAAGGAGATGGAGTTCAAGTCCCTGGCTGACCGCGTGGCCCGCCGCCTGGACGGCGAAAAGATGACAGGGGCCTCAGCCCCGGCCAAACGACGCGCAGCAGGCGCGACCCAGCTCAGCCTCTTTGACGATGAGGCTGACGGATCGCTGACCATGGAGGCTGCGCCCGAGGCTCCCGCCGTGTCGCCCCTGGCTGCGGTCGAAGCCGATTACAGGGTGGTCGACTCCCCGGAGGGACTCGCAGCGATGCAGACAGCTGTCGGGGATGCCGCCAGCATCGGTTTCTTCATGGTCAGCGAGGGGGAGAACGATGTCCTGGCCCGGTGGCTGGGCACTGCCCTGGCTGATGGCAAAGGGAGGGGATGGTACGTGCCGTCATCGTTCACACAGGGACATGCGGCGATGCTTGACCTCATGGCGCGCCCCGACATCACAAAGGTCACTCCGCAAGCCAAGCGCGACTACGTGCTCGCAGCCCTGGCCCGCACTGACNANGCAATACCCCTNGCCAANTTCTATGATGTGTCGCTGGCCCACTATATCCTTCAGCCCGACATGCGCCACGGCCTCGAGGAGCTATCCCTCTCCTATCTGTCACACACGCTGCGGCCCATGCCGCCGCTGACGCAGAAACGGGGCTCAAAGACACCGCCCCCGACCACAGAGGCCATAGCGGCCGCCGCATGCGAGGCGGCCGACATCTCGCTGAGACTCCGCGAGCCCCTCGAGGCGGAGGTCGAGAGTGAAGGAATGGCCCGGCTGCTGCATGACCTGGAGATGCCCCTGGCCCCTGTGCTGGCAGACATGGAGCTGGCCGGCGTGCGTATCGATGTGAAGGCCCTGGACACTGCGGCCGCCACCATAGAGGAGCGCCTCGCGACCCTGGAGCAGGAGATATTCGGCATAGCGGGCGAGGAGTTCAATGTCGGCTCCCCTGCCAAGGTCGGGGAGATACTCTTCGGCAAGATGGGGCTCGACCCCAAGGCCAAGAAGACCAAGACGGGACAGTACTCCACGAGCGAGGACATCCTTGAGAAGGTGGCCCACAAGAGCCCTATCGTGGGCAAGATCCTGGAATACCGACAGCTTAAGAAACTTCTCAACACATACCTCACCGCGCTGCCCGCAGCCATAAATCCTGCTACGGGCAAGGTGCACACCAATTACAACCAGACTGTCACCGCCACAGGGCGCATATCCTCTTCGAGCCCGAACCTGCAGAATATCCCGGTGCGCGATGATGTGGGGCGCGAGATACGCCGGGCCTTCATACCCGACCCGGGGCACCTCTTCCTGTCGGCCGATTACAGCCAGATCGAGCTGCGCCTCGTGGCTGATTTCGCCGATGACGAGACGATGCTCGACGCTTTCCGCCACGACAAGGACATCCATGCCATCACAGCCGCCAAAATCTATCACAAGGCCTCGGCCGAGGATGTGACAGCCGATGAGCGGCGCCATGCCAAGACGGCCAATTTCGGCATCCTCTACGGCATTTCGGCTTTCGGGCTCGCCAGCCGACTGGGCATTCCCCGCGGCGAGGCCAAAGACCTTATTGACAACTATTTCGCGACTTTCCCGACTATCCATGCCTACATGAGCAACGCCATCAACACGGCGCGCGAGCAGGGATATGTCTCGACTGTCATAGGGCGCAAGCGCCGCCTGCCCGACATCGCCTCTAAAAACCCGGTGGTGCGCGGATATGCGGAGCGCAATGCNATCAACGCNCCNATCCAGGGGGCCGCGGCCGACATCATCAAGCGCGCGATGGTCGACATCGCCCGCGAAATGCGCGAGAAGGGGCTGAAGTCCAAGATGATAATGCAGGTGCATGANGAGCTCAACTTTGACGTGGTGCCCGAAGAGCTTCCNGTGATGCAGGAGATGGTCACNCGCCTGATGGAGCACGCCTACAAGGGGAGAGTCACACTGACGGCATCTTGCGGAGTGGCCGACAACTGGCTTGACGCGCACTGATTTCAGACCCCCTGAGACTTAAAAATTTTATGACATGGGGTCTTAGAAGCCCGAAAACATCGCTATTCCGTAAAAAAATTGCTAACTTTGCAGTTCCTAACGTCATCTGAGCCGTGAAGAATAAAGAACTGAGCGANNNNCTGCATAAGGCGNNCGACCGCCTGCATAAGGCGGGCGACCGCCTGGTCAATAATCCTGTGGCCGGAAAGGTGCTCCACAGCGACTCTATCATATTCACCTTCCTGCGCTCCACGGTCTCCTCGCAGGCCTCNTCGTGGACCGACATGTTCGTGAGCTTCGCCCTTTTTGCCTGGTGCTCGCTGACACCGTGGCTCTCCACGGCCATCGGGGCCGTGGCCGGTGGAATTGTCAACTGCCTGATGACCTACCGGTTCACGTTTCACGCCACGGGATGCCCCTGGAAGGCAGTGGTGGTGAAATTCGCGATGGTCTGGCTCGGCAGCCTGCTGCTCAACTCCTTCGGCACGGAGGCCGTCTACTGGCTCCTGCAGCGGTGGACATGGCTCGAGGAGATCGGATTCCGCCCTGACGGCTACTTCGCAGCCGCGCGCCTCGGGGTGTCGCTGGTGGTGTCGCTGGCCTGGAACTTCATGCTCCAGAGGTATTTCGTCTACCGCAACAATTCCTTCGACCCCTACGCAATACGTTTCATCAACTTCATCACCTTCCACCGCTCCGAAGACGGGGCCGACCGGGAGGCCAACGCTTGATCCCCCACTTACTACGCAATAATGAAACCACGCAAGCCTGTCAACATAGCCGGAAAACCTTTTCCCCTCCTCCCTAAGCTCATCGCCACTTCGCTGGGGGTGGGCTTCCTCCCCGTGGCCCCCGGCACATGGGGGGCCCTGCTGGCCATAGTCCTCTGGCTCCCCCTGTATCTCTGGGCATCTCCGGAGGTGAATTTCTGGGTGACTCTGGGAGCCACGGCCCTGCTGACATGGGCCGGCACGTGGGCGAGCACCGAATCTGAGAAATACTGGGGCAAGGATCCCGTGGCCGCCTGCGCCGATGAGACCGTGGGCCAGTGGATTTCGCTCCTCCCGCTCTGCGCCGGAGCGGCCGCCATACCCTGGTGGGAAATACTGGTGTCGCTCGCCCTCTTCCGCTTCTTCGATATTTTCAAGCCCTTAGGCATCCGCTCCATGGAGCGCTTTCCCGGAGGCTACGGCATGATGGCCGACGACATACTNGCCGGCATCTATTCAGCCGTGCTGCTCATGGCCCTCAACTGGCTCATGGCATAGACCCCATAACATAGATTCCCGCAAAAGCGAACTGTTACAGAAATATGAGTGTAAAGACTACAGCAAAACAAATGCGCGACGCCCTGCAGCAAGGCATCTACGCAGTCATAAATCCTCTGGTCAGGCTGATGATAGCCATNGGCATGACCCCTAACATGGTGACTACCATCGGACTGCTCGGCAATATCGCCGGGGCGGCCGTGATGGTCTGGGCCGGATACCTCACCCGCCAGACGGGCGCTGTGCCCTGGGACCTCGTCATATGGTCGGGAGGGCTGATCATCGGTTTTTCGCTTTTCGATATGCTCGACGGCCAGGTGGCCCGCCTCGGAGGGATGGCCTCCACTTTCGGAGCGATGTATGACTCGGTGCTCGACCGATATTGCGAGCTCTTCACCTTGGGCGGAATAGCCTATTACTTCATGATGGCCGGGACGCTCTGGGAAGCCCTGGTGACATACCTGGCAGTAATCGGCTCCATCATGGTCAGCTACGTGCGCGCCCGCGCCGAAGGGCTGGGTCTGGAGTGCAAGATCGGATTCATGCAGCGCCCCGAAAGGGTGGTGGTCACGGCCCTCGGCCTGCTCCTGACCGGCATCCTCGGGGCATGCGGCGTCGAACGGGCCAACATAGCGCTCTTCATAGCCATGATCATCATAGCGGTCTTCGCCAATCTCACCGCCTTCGCCCGCATAGGCCACGCCAAGTCGCAGCTTAACACCCGCAGATGATGGCTATCCATTCACGCCCCACACTGCGCGAGACCCTGTGGTGCCTGGCCGCCCTGGCGCTCTGGCTCTGCGTGACAGCTCTCTTCATAGGCTTCCGGCCCGAGCATGTGGTCATGGCGGTGTTCATCGCCGCGATGTATTTCCTCCTCCCCGCCACGCGCCGGCTGACGGTGGCCCTGCTCCCCTTCATACTCTTCGGCATCTCCTACGACTGGATGAACCTCCTGCCGAATTACAAGGTCAACCCGGTGGATGTGGAAGGTCTCTACAACACCGAGAAATCCCTCTTCGGCATAACCGTATCGGAGGCCATGCGTCTAACTCCTAATGAATTCTGGGCTCTGCACACCACCCCGGTGATGGATTTCCTCGCCGGCGTGTTCTATCTCTGCTGGGTGCCCCTGCCGATATTCTTCGGGCTGTGGCTCTATTTCACCGGCAAGAAGAAGCCCTACCTGCATTTCGCCCTGGTGTTTCTTCTGGTCAACCTCATCGGGTTCGCCGGATACTATATTCATCCGGCCGCTCCGCCATGGTATGTTGCTCTCCACGGCTTCGAGGCTGTCCCCGGCACGCCGGGTGATGTGGCCGGGCTCGGCGCGTTCGACCGCATGACGGGCCTGGGCATTTTCGACGCCCTCTACGCGAGGAACGCCAACGTGTTTGCCGCCATGCCATCGCTTCACTCCGCCTATACATTCTGCGCTTTCATCTATTCGATAAGGGCCCGCAGCTCCATGGCCTGGAAAATCGTGCTCGGCGCCGTGACGCTCGGGATATGGTTCACGGCTGTATATACCTCGCATCATTACATACTCGATGTGATGGGCGGAATAGCCTGCACGCTGCTCGGATTCGTGGTGTTTGAATACGTGCTTATGAACATCCCCCCCTTCAGGCGTTTTATAGACAGATATGCGGAATACATCCGCTGACAAGCAGCAAAAACAAGAAAACATGACTCAGGAAGAGAAGGAAAATTACGAGAAGATATATAAGGAATACAACGTCCGCCCCGAAGTCCTGACGGAGGAGGAGATAATCGGCATGGCTCCCAAGCTCAAGGGCCATGAGAAACTGCTCGGAAAGCTGATGCGCTTTTTCCGCCTGGATGAGGTCAACGCCGTCCATGCCCGCTGGTGCAGGACGCCTGGGCCGGAGTTCGCCCGCTGCCTGATAGAGGAGGAGTTCCACACTCCCCTGCGCGTTGACAATGAGGAGGTGCTTCGGCGCTTCCCCGAAGGGGCCTTCATCACCGTTTCAAACCATCCTTTCGGAGCTNTGGACGGCATAGCGCTCATCAATCTCGTGACCCGCTACCGGCCTCAGTACAAGGTGATGGTCAACATGATCTTAGGCAAGATTTCNGCTATGGGGCCNAATTTCATAAAGGTGGACCAAAGCGCCTCNGCCGACCCCTCGAAACGCAAGGTCTCGGTCAACGGCATCCGCGAGGCGCTGCGNCAGCTCAAGTCGGGAGAGCCTGTGGGATTCTTCCCCGCCGGAGCGATGAGCAAGGCCAACTGGAAGAACTTCCTTGTCGACCGCCCCTGGCAGCCGTCGGTGCTCCAGATAATAGCCCGCGCCAAGGTGCCTGTGATTCCCATATATTTCCACGGCAACAACCGGTTGTGGTTCAACTTCCTCGGGCATGCCTGCTGGCCCCTGCGCTCGCTGTGGCTGCCTCGCGAGCTGTTCAGCAAGCGGGGCAAGGAGATACACATTTCCATTGGCGAGCCGGTGATGCCCGAGGAGCAGGCAAAGTTCAACGGCGACCCCGAGGCCCTGGGCAGGTATCTGCGCGAGCGCACCTACGCCCTGCACACCAAGCCTTGACGCCCGGCTTGACATCACACTGACCCCAAGGGCCCGGCTCCCATCGCTGCCCGGGGCCTCAACGCTGCATGAGGTTGGAAATCTTGTAGCCCAGATCCTGCAGGGTGAGTATCATAGGCGACACTATCGGAATCTGCGGAGAGAGCCATTTGCGGTACTGGCTCTTGCGGGCCGTGGTGAAGAGCCTCAGCTGCCCGGGATGGCATTTCACTTCAATCCGGTCTCCCATCGACGCAGGCTCGCCGTCAAGGTGGGCCGGCCCTTTGGTACGCCTGATTATGGTGATGTCACGCGCGCGGAAAGTCACCGCGTTGCCCGTCTTCCCCACAAATCCTGTGAGTATGTCCAGGCCCGCCAGGGCCGTCTGCAGGGGGTTGCCCTTGTGGATGATGGTCACATCCAGGAGACCATCCTTGATTGAGGCCGAGGGGGCGATATAGGCGTTGTTGCCATACTGGGAGGCATTGCATACGGCCACGAGCAGCGCGCTCTCGGATATGACCTTGCCGTTGGCCATTATCACATATTCCTCCGAGCGGTATTTGATAAATTCGTCCAGTGTGGTCTGCACGTAGGTGGTCAGGCCTCGCTTATGGCCCTTGTTGAACTTCTCCGTGACAGCGGCGTCAAAGCCCACTCCGAAGGTGCAGAAAAAAGGCTCGCCGTTGGCCGTAGCATAGTCGCAGTCGAGCACGCGGTCCTCCCCTATCACGCGCAAGGCTCCGCGCACCGTGATGGGGATATTGAGATGCCGCGCCAGGCCGTTGCCCGACCCCATGGGTATGATGCCCATAGCCACGCCGGAGCCGCACAGGGCGCGGGCTGTCTCGTTGACTGTCCCGTCGCCGCCGCAGGCCAGCACGCCGTAGTATCCCCCATCGATGGCCTCTCGGGCGAGGCGCGTCGCATCCCCCTTGCCCCGGGTGTAGCGAATGTCGGCATCGAATCCGAATTCCTCCGCGTCATGGCGGATGATGTCCTCAATACCCTCTTTAGAGGCTGTGCCAGATATTGGATTGATTATTACCAGCAGTCTCTTCATATCCTTGTCTGCGTGATGTGACCTGTAAACGTAAATTTCAGTGCAAATTTACAAAGTTTTCAATTTTTCTGCAAGCCCGGCGCACTATTTCATTGCAGCGAGAGGCCCTCCCCGGNATGNCGGGGAGGGCCTCTCGCTGCAATGACTCCTCAGCCGAGGAGGGANAATCAGAGATTGTTGAGGTTGTAGGATGCGAACTCCATATCGCGGGCGGCCTTCTCAAGGATTGTGTTGTCAAGCTGGGCGGCCTTGCGGAGGTTGGACATCACGGCCTCGGCATTGTTGGTGCGGGCGCCGAGCACAGCGGCCAGGTAGTAGGTGGTGGCATCCGGAGTCTGGATGGCGGAGAGGGTCTGCTGGGCAGCGGCATAGTCCTTGGAGAGGATCTGTGCCAGAGCGGAGTTGTTGGTAGCGCCCTTTGACAGGGAAGCGGCAGCCTTCTGCACATCGCCCTGGGCGAGATAGTACACTCCCATGGCCTGGGCGGCCTCAGGCACGCCGGCAGCGGCGCCGAGCTGCTGCTGGGCCTTGGCGTAGTCGCCGTCAAGCATCGAAAGCAGGCCCTGGTTCATCTCCACCTCCTTGGAGGAGGGAGCCATGCGGGCAGCCTTGTTGAAGTTATCGCGGGCCTTGTCATACTGGCCTGCCACATACTGCGTCATGCCCAGGTTGTTGAAGTTGCGGTAATCCTCGGGATAGAGCTCGGCTGCCTTCTGATAAATCTGCATCTTGCGGGTGTTGTCATTGGTCAGCGAAGCCACGTAGAGGATCTCATCNTCGCTGAGGCTCTNCGGATCNGTGTCGAAGATGCGGATGAGCTCCTCGTCGCTCTTGCCGATGACGTTGATTGTGGCCACGATGCGGGAATAGCGGAGCTGGGGGAGGATCTGGTCAGCGAGCTCATTGAACACTNCTGCCAGGTTGCGNATCTCCTGCTCGCNCTGCTCGGGANCCTTATACNTCTTCAGAACGCTCAGGATCANGTCCTTGTCCTGGATATTGCTGCGCTCCACGAGCTGCTGGAAACCCTCCCAGTCCTCGGGGGTGAAGCTTGAGGTGAGTTCGCCGAACTCGGTGATCTTGTCCTTCTTGAGCTGGTTCTCCATGTAGCGCGTGGTGTTGGCCTCGCGCTCCTCGGCAAGCTCGGT
>WFLX010284589.1_pt1 | contig 11031 bp, 7 predicted proteins | sample 4967041 | NCBI WGS metagenome assembly WFLX01 (sample SAMN12857096, study PRJNA449069) | gut metagenome | isolation source: stool from male and female vole | host: Microtus ochrogaster | place: USA:Florida | collected 2017
CGTTTGCCGTGGCAGACCTCGCAGGGCACCGTGATATCGGCCATGAACTGCATGGGGATAGTGACTGTGCCCTCGCCCTTGCAGTTCTCGCAGCGGCCCCCCTCGGAATTGAAGGAGAAGGTGCCCGGTGTGAACCCCATCTGCTTCGACATCTGCTGGTCGGCAAAGAGCTTGCGTATCTCGTCAAAAGCTTTGAGATAGGTGGCCGGATTAGAGCGGGAGGAGGTGCCGATAGGATTCTGGTCTACAAACTCCACCGCGCTTACCGAGGCGATGTCGCCCGAAAGAGACCGGTGGGCACCCGGGGCCTCGCCCGGTTCGCCAAGAGCGCGAATCAGGCTTTTGTACAGTATCTCACGCACAAGTGTGGACTTGCCAGACCCGCTGACTCCGGTGACAACCGTCATGACCCCGAGGGGGAACTTCACATCAATGTCCTTGAGATTGTTTTCCATCGCCCCTTTCACCTCAATGTACTTTTTCCAAGGCCTGCGTATCGAGGAATAGGGGATGGTGAGATTTCCCCGGAGGTAATCCACAGTGAGCGATCCCGTCTTGTCATCAGAGGCAAGAGTAGCGGGGAGATTGCCTTGATAGATGAGCTCCCCTCCGAGGTTACCCGCGGCAGGGCCAATGTCGACAATCTCATCGGCGGCGAGCATTATGTCCTCATCATGCTCCACGACAACGACCGTGTTGCCGATTTTCTGGAGGTCGCGGAGCACACCGATAAGTTTTTCGGTGTCGCGCGAATGAAGGCCGATGCTGGGCTCGTCGAGGATATACAGGGAGCCGACGAGCGAAGAACCGAGGGAGGTCGCAAGATTTATGCGCTGGCTCTCGCCGCCCGACAAGGAGGAGGAGAGGCGGTCGAGCGTGAGATAGCCTAAGCCGACTTTGTCGAGAAACCCGAGACGGTTGCGTATTTCTGTCAGCAGCCGGGCTCCTATCTTCTCATCGGTCGGGCCTAATGCGAGGGTGTCAAACCATGCGCGGAGCGCAGTGACGGGCATACGTACAAGCTCGGTAATCGTTTTACCGCCAATCTTTACATACTCCACATCAGGGCGCAGGCGCGAGCCGTGGCAGTCCGGACAGAGCGTCTTGCCGCGGTATCGAGCTTTAAGCACACGGTATTGTATCTTATACTGGTTCTCATCAACCCAGCGGAAGAAGCCGTCGATGCCTTGCCATCCACCTTTCCCATGCCACAGGTAATCCTTCTGCTCGCGGGTAAGCTGCGCGTACGGGGTATGGATGGGGAATCCGTTTTTAGCCGCGTAGCGTATGAAATCCGTTTTCCATTCTCCCATTTTCTCGCCCCTCCAGCACTGCACGGCATCCTGATAGACAGACCGGGTCTTGTCCGGAATCACCAGGTCCTCGCTTATGCCCATGACCTTGCCAAACCCCTCGCATGTGGGGCATGCGCCGTAGGGATTGTTGAAGTTGAACATCAAGTCGGAGGGCTCGCGAAATTCCATGCCGTCGGCAGAGAACTGTTTCGAGTAGACATGCTCCTCNGGGCCGTCGGCTCCCCAGATTTTTATAATGGCCTCACCGCGNCCCTCAAACCAGGCAGTCTCNACNGAATCGGTGAGACGGGACACCTCGTCCTTGTCATCGCTGACAGCGAGGCGGTCNATCATGAGCCGCCAGGGTGCGGGATCCTCCGGCACATTGCCCNNGTCCAGCATGTCGGCTATGTCATGGAACTCGCNGTCACGCTCCAGTCGGGAATACCCTTCCTTGAGGTAAATGTCGAGCTGCTGCGCGAGCGTGCGCCCCTCGGGGAGGCACACCCGGGAGAGTATTGCCAGGCGTGTGCCGACAGGATGGCTGAGCACAGACTTCACCACCTCCTCAGGCGTGTGCTTGCGCACCTCCTCACCGGAGATGGGTGAGAAAGTGTGGCCCACGCGGGCGAAAAGCATCCTCAGGTAGTCGTAGATTTCGGTAGCCGTACCGACAGTGCTGCGGGGATTGCGCGTATTGACCTTCTGCTCGATAGCTATGNCCGGAGGGAGTCCCTTGATATNGTCGGCCTCAGGCTNGGGCATGCGNCCNAGAANNTGGCNGGCGTATGCGGAAAGGGATTCCACATACCTGCGCNGCCCNTCGGCATAGAGAGTGTCGAAGGCAAGCGACGACTTACCGGAGCCGCTCACGCCGGTCACGACGATGAAGCGGCCCAGGGGAAGACGGAGGTCAATATTCTTCAGATTATTGACCCTCACTCCCTTAAGGGATATATAGCGGTCCTCGGTTTTGGAAGAGGCGGACTGTGATTGTGTATTCATTACTTCAAATCGGACGAGATTGTAGCCACAGCAGAATTATATTTGGCCAGGTTGCCGGCTTTCTTGACAGCCTTCCAGGATTTGCGTCCAATCTCTTCTTCGGCATACTCCCAGAAGGGGCTGATTTTGGAAATCACCTGCGAGTCTCCGCAGAGCGTGTCGCTGTAATAGTCCATGAGCCTCCTGTGAAAACCGAGCATTGACTTTATCCTGCGGTCATGATCCCAGGCCTTTCCCTCTGCTATCTCATTGGTCAGGGAGGGGCGGGCGAGGAGACCGCGGCCGAGCATGATGCCCTCGAGGCCGGGGTAGGCCTGCGCTATCCGCGCCACATCCTCGGGAGTGCGGAGATCTCCGTTGTAAACCACAGGGTTCTTCGACATGGCATAGAACTCTGCGAACTGTTTCATATCGACCTCGCCGCCGTATTGCTGCCTGGCTATGCGGGGATGAAGGGTGACATGATGGATCGGAGCCTCGTTCAAAACGGGGAGCGCCCGGCGCCATTCATCCGGGCTTGCCATGCCTAAGCGCATCTTAACCGAGAAAGAGATATCGGGATTATCCTCCACGACCTTGCGCACCAGCTCGGCGGCCTCGCTGCTGCCTGCCAGGGCTGCCCCGCGTCCGCGTGCTGTCTGCAGCGGGAAGGGACATCCCATGTTGATGTCTATCTGTGTCGCTCCGGCCTCCCGCAGCAGGGCGATGAGGGGCAGGAGCTCCTCAGCGTCGCGGAAGATCACCTGAGGCACGAGGTGTATCCCCTCATTGGCCTGAGCAGAGAGGTCGCGCATGTCGCGCGGGCGGATTCCACCGCGCTCGAGGCGAATGAATGGGGTGTAATATGTATCGGCAGGGCGGTATGAAGCAGCGTGGATGCGGCGATATGGCGCATCGGTATGGCCCTGCACAGGTGCGAAATGAATGTTCATTCTTTTTTAACACCCTGAGCGGGGTTTTTATTGTCTGTGCCGAAATATATATGGGGGGCGAGCGTTATAATATATGGAGCCGTCAATGACGGACATCGGGAGAGGGGAATGAATATAACTCAAAAGAAGACAGAATGAATCTTAAGGAAATACAGCCCGATGTGTTTTATTGCGGTGTAAATGACCGCACATCAGCGCTTTTCGAGGGCCTGTGGCCCCTCCCTAACGGCGTGTCTTACAACTCATACCTGGTACGCGGCCCGGAGAAGACCGCCCTTATTGACACGGTGCACGAGGCCACATCACCCGAATTTTTCCATTCTCTCGGAGTCAGCGGCAGCGCTTCGGATGAACGAGTCAAGATAGATTATCTCATCGTCAACCACATGGAGCCGGACCACTCCGGAGCCATACCTCTGCTGCTGCGCGCATATCCCGACCTCAAGATAGTGGCCAACCGCGTCGCCATAGGAATGATAAAGAGCTTCTACGGCATCACGCAGCCTGAGGTGTTCCTGGAAATCAAGGATGGCGACACCCTGTCCTTGGGAGAGGGGATGGAGCTTAAGTTCTTCCTGACCCCTATGGTGCATTGGCCCGAGACCATGATGACATGGCTCGAAGCGCGCCGGATGCTCTTCACCGGAGATGCCTTCGGCACCTTCGGAGCGCTTGACGGCGGAATTGTGGATGATGAGATTGACACTGAGCTTTACCGAGCCGAGATGTACAGGTATTACTCCAACATTGTCGGCAAATATGGCGTGCCCGTGCAGCGGGCTATGGCAAAAGTGCTCCCGCTTGGCGCAGAGTGGATTTGCCCCACCCACGGGCCCGTATGGCACTCGCACATTACTGAGGCAGTCAGCCTGTACGATCGCCTTAGCCGCCAGGACTGGGAAGAGGGTGTGACGGTGATATATGGCACCATGTACGGCAACACGGCCGAGGCTGCCGATGCAATTGCGCGCCGCCTCAAGGAGCGCGGAGTGAAGACCGTCAAGGTCCACAATGCCTCACACTCCTCCATGAGCGAGATTATCAGCGACGCATACCGTTACAAGGGCCTCATTGTCGGCTCTCCCACATATAACGCCGGCCTATTCCCCCCGATTGAGACCTTCATGAAGGCTATGGAGCTGCGCGAAGTCAAGGGGAAGGTGTTCGCCTGCTTCGGCAACTATGCCTGGGCGCCCGCCGCTACCAAGATTCTCAGCGACCGGGGCACAGCAATGGGATGGGACTACGCCGGCAGCTTCACTGTCAAGATGGCTATGGACTCCTCGGCCTACGACTCTGCGGCCGGAGTCGCCGATGCTGTCGCTGAAAGGCTCAAGGCATGACCTCGGAGACGCATCCTTTCGCTCCTTGGCTGCCCGAGGGGGCGAAACTGCTCATGTGCGGCACATTTCCCCCCTCTCCCAAGCGTTGGTCGATGGAGTTCTATTATCCCAACTATATCAATGATATGTGGAGGATATTCGGACTCATCTACTTCGGGGACAAGGAGGCCCTGGTGGATGCTGACCGAAAGACCTTCCGGCTCGAGGAGATAAAGGAGCTCACGAGGCGCATCGGGCTTGCTCTGAGCGACACCGGCACGGAGGTGGTGCGCACTCGCAACAATGCCGCTGACAAGGATCTCGACATCCGCGGCCACATTGACCTTGCGGGGATGCTCTCGGGAATGCCCGAGGCGGTAGCCGTAGCTACTACGGGAGAAAAGGCTGCGGGAGTTATCGCCGACATCACCGGCACTGAGATTCCGGCCGTAGGAACATACGCGGAGTGTGAAATCACCATGCCGGACGGCAGTGCGCGCAGATTCAGGCACTGGCGCATGCCCTCCTCCTCGCGCGCATACCCGCTGCCGCTCGAGAAGAAGGCTGCCTATTACCGCCGGATGCTTGAAGCCGAGGGCCTGAAATGAACAACGAATAATCACCGAATGAACACACTATCCGATGATAACAGACATCATACCTCTGGCGCTTTTTGATGCCAGCCAGTTTTTTGCATGGTTCACTGAGAATGCGAGCCTGTGGTTCGTGTTCGTCTTCATGACCATTGAGAGCAGCTTCATACCGTTTCCCTCGGAAGTGGTGGTGCCTCCGGCCGCGTATCTCGCCTGCACCAACACCGGCGCGGGGAGCGACATGAACATCTTCATGGTGGTTTTAGCCGCTACGCTCGGCGCCCTTGCGGGGGCTTTCATCAACTATTTCCTCGCGCTCTGGATCGGGCGTCCGGTAGTGTATAAGTTTGCCGACTCCAAACTGGGCCATGCTTGCCTGCTCGACCGGCAGAAGGTCATCCATGCCGAGGAGTATTTCGATAAGCACGGAGCTATCTCGACATTCGTCGGGCGACTTATTCCGGCCATACGCCAGCTCATATCCATACCTGCGGGCATCTCAAGAATGAATATCGGCACATTCGCCCTCTTCACATTCTTAGGTGCCCTGATATGGAACGGCATCCTGGCCGGGCTGGGATACTGGCTGTCGCTTCACGTAAGCCCTGACCAGCTTTTTGAGAAGGTTGAGGAATACAACCGATACCTCACCTGGGCCGGTTACGGCCTGGCGCTCGTGTGCCTGTGCATAATCCTCTACAATGTGTTCAAGAAGCGCCCGGCCCCGGAAGCCAAACNNTGAATCACTCCCAATTTATAACTCCTCACTATTCACTATTCNCTCCTCACTAATACCTAAAACCTGATATCATGAAAGTAAGCCCCTCGCTGCTTTCGGCAGACTTCGCCAATCTTCTGCCGGACCTCGAGATGATAAATGAATCTGAGGCAGACCTGCTCCATCTCGATGTGATGGATGGAGTGTTCGTACCCAACATTTCATTCGGATTTCCGGTGATGAAAGCCGTGGCCAAGCATTGCCGCAAGCCTCTTGACGTGCATCTGATGATAGTCGAGCCTCAGAACTGGGTGTCGCAGGTCCGGGACCTCGGAGCCGAGTATATGGTCTTCCACCAGGAGGCGTGCACACACATCCACCGCACTGTGCAGGCCATACATGCTGCCGGCATGAAGGCCGGCGTGTCGCTGTGTCCCGCNACTCCGATATGCACACTTGAAGACATTATCGGAGACCTGGACCAGGTGCTGCTCATGTCGGTCAATCCGGGCTTCGGGGGTCAGCCTTTCATCGAGGGGGCAGTTGACAAAGTGAGGCGCCTGCGCAAGATGATTGATGAGAGCGGAAGCCGGGCATTGATCAATGTAGATGGCGGTGTCAACGGCGAAACCGGCAAGCGTCTGGCTGAGGCCGGGGCTGACATCCTGGTTGCAGGCAGTTACGTCTTCGGCGCGCCGGATCCCAAAGAGCGCATCCACATCCTCAAATCTCTCTGAAGCCTNCCGGAAGAAATTGACGTGAGGCCTTTCCAGACGAATCTGTACATAAGGGCCGTCGCAAATGTGAGCGCAAGGTATGCAGNNACGATTGCCGGNGTCGGCAGGGCAGACTGTGACGTGAAGTCGAAGAAATAGCGTCCCAAGATATGGCGCACCAGCGGATGGCTCACAAAAAGGAACGGACTTATTCGTCCGCATAAGGCGAGTGCCGCTCCAACACCGGGGAGGAGCTGAAGCAGCCGGGCGAGCCCGATGATGATGATTACCGCCGGCACGGCTGCCAGCTGCCACGTGAGAGGATNAGTCTGGANAGNGNGGAAGAGCGTAAGCGAAGCGAGGATGCACANGGCCGCGACCCGGGCGGAGCATTTCTGAGCGCGCGCCAGGAATATCCCGAAGAAGAAGGGGAGTAGCCACCCCGTGAAATTATGGCGCAGATACTCGGTGAGAGCTTCGGGATTAATCCTGATGGGGCCTGCACCGGGCAAGGCGACCGTAAGGACCTCACGGCCCATTGAGGCGGTCATGGCCACAAGCGCGAAGCAGACGGCAGTGAGGAGTGCAAGGTTGCGCAGTGATCGGCCATGGACTATGAGAGCGTACACGATATAAAGCTCCAGGGTCAGGCCGAAATACCAGTACACCCCGGGCACGGTTGGCAGCCAGGCCTCGGCGAGGTCGTTCAGTCCGGTGAGGGGTATCAGCATTCCGGCATAGAGCGAAGCCCGATCCGGAGTCGGCACGCCGGAGTGTATCAGCTCCTCGATTATGAAAGCTGTCACTCCCGGAATCATCAGGAGGAGCAGTTTTCTCCAGTTGCGCAAAATGAACTCTCGCAGATTGAGAGGTGTCTCTCCCGCGCCATACTTGGCGGTCAGCCCGTACCCGGAAAGGAATACGAAAACAGGCACTCCATACCATCCCAGGAAGGNGAGTATGNCATATATNANCAACGGATGNCCCGATGAGNCATGTGCCATGAANANTCCGGTCAGNACCGGATTATATGTGAATTCATTCTCTGTCACTATGGCCGGAAAGATATGNCACAGGTTATGCAGCATGATNAGCAGGATTGCCAATCCGCGCACATATTCCGAAGTCTTGCGTGACAGACCGATATTGAGCATGTTGTAGTGTGACATAAATGGAAAACGAGTGCAAATTTAGCAAATTAATTTAAAAACCCTATATNTGATATGACAGGAGGAGGAAAATTGGCGGGAAACATNCTNCATGCTCTGCGTAGGGGAGCAGGNGANGTCCTGCGNTTCGCCGGTGGGCAGTTTGGCATGACAGTGTGGTATATCTTNGCCTTGTCAGCTGTCACGCTCTTTGTCTGGGANCTGGACGGCTCTCTGACCTTATCCTGGCATAACTTCGGGCAAGGGATACGCAGCGCGTTCATTCCGGCCTTGGCGCTCGCGTTAGTGCGGGNTCTCATTCTTATCGGGAGACCCCGNTTATGGCGCCGTCTCNNGGCGGGGCTNCTNACCACGCTTGTCACGCTGCTGTCAGTCTCGGAGATATGGCTCTCCTTCATNTTGCGGACCCGCTGGTCCGACCGGATCATCCGGCTGATAGCCGACACAGGCAAGTCTGAATCCGGGGAGTTCCTGCAGCTNTATTTCCTGACGCCGCGCAGTCTCGGAGTCGTGGCCGGATACCTCCTGCTGCTGCGAGCCATCTATGATGTGCTCCGACGTATTGACCGTGGCCTCCTGCGGGGTCGGCGGGGCGCATTCGCGGGAGGGGCATTCTGCCTGGCGGCCGCAGCCGGAGTAGTCTGGGGCCTGCAGCCCCCGGAAAACAATTACAATGCCCTCAACTCCATCAATACCGCCGAGAGACTCGTCTGGGTTTACAAGATGTATCACAAAAGCCTCGCCAATGTGAAGCGCCTTGAGCAGACTACGGTGCTTGCAGACGGACACCTGCGCGAGGGTTATGAACCGCCGGAGCGGATAGTGTGGGTTATCGGTGAATCAGATTCGCGTGCNCATTGGAGCGCATACGGCTACGCGCTGCCGACGACTCCGAAGATGGAGGCGAGGCGTGAGGAGGGGAATCTTCTGATATTCGATGATGTGATCTGCTTCGAGCCGCGCACCTACCGCATGATGGAGATTCTGTTCAGTCCCTATGTTGTCACAGAGCCCTCCCGCAAGTATCTTACAAATCCCCTGACACCGATGCTGCTGCGCAAGGCCGGATACAATGTGCGCCTGCATGACAATCAGTCAACCCTCGTCAAAGGGGATGACCAGGCTGAGGTAGGCACGGGCAATTTCATGAACTCCTGGAGGTTGAGCCATGCGAATTTCGATTACCGCAATGACCGCATGTTTGATTATGATGAGGAGCTGCTCGAGTCAGAGGCCGTCATGCTGCATGATGCCACGCGGCAGACAGTTGATATATTTCATCTCAATGGCCAGCACTTTTTTGCAGGCAACCGGTACCCGGAGGGGTTCGGGCGTTTCTCGGCAGCGGATTATACGCACCGCGCAGACCTGAGCGAGGAGGAGAAGGCTCAGGTGGCAGCGTATGACAATGCCACGCTTTATGTGGACTCGCTTCTTGACCGGCTGATGGATGAACTGCGGGGGCAGGATGCCATACTGATTTATCACCCCGACCACGGGGAGGAGATGAATGACGAGAGGCATTGCTCAATGCGGCAGCTTGACAGCCACAAAATACCTGAAGCGGCCCCGTATGTTCTTGAGATACCCTTTGCCGTGTATTCCACGCCGGAGTTTCGCAAGCGCCATCCCCGTCTCTGGCAAGCTCTGCAGAAGAGCGCCTCAGAGAAGCAGTCGCTCATATATTTCAGCCACTTCCTGCTTGACCTGGCGGGAGTGGAAAGCCGCTATCTCAAGCGGGAGTATTCACCCCTCTCAGAAGAGTGGAGCGCGCCTCCCAGAGTGGTAAAAGACATCGGCACCTACGACGTCTGGAAAGCCAAGCACCGCTGATCCGGTGTCAGATTTCGCCGATGAGGTGGCGGAAGTCATCTTCGCTGAGGATGGGGATGTTTAGTGCCTTGCACTTTTCGAGCTTCGCGGGGCCCATGTTCTCGCCTGCGAGCACGAAGGAGGTTTTCTTGGATATGCTCCCTGCGTTCTTGCCTCCCTGGCGCTCTATGATGTCCTTGTATTCATCGCGGCTGTGATGCGAGAATGTGCCGGATATGACCACCGTCTTGCCATTGAGGGCATCGCCCGCCGGAGCAAGGCGGCTTTTATCTATCTCCATTTTCAGACCGGCAGCTATGAGGCGGTCGATAATCTTCTCGTTGATGGGGTTGTGGAGGTACTCGTAGATGCCGGCAGCGATGACCGGGCCAACATCGGGGACGGCGGTGAGCTCCTCGACGCTCATGCCCCTCATCCGCTCCATGCTTTCCACTCCGGCAGCGAGACGCTTTGAAGTGGTCTCGCCGACATTGGGAATCGAAAGGGCGTAGACCACTCTTTCGAAGGGCACCTCCTTGGAGTCCTCCAGACCCTTGAGTATGCGCATGGCAGTCTTCTCGCCAACGCGCTCGAGGGCGGAGAGCTTCTCCAAGGTGAGGTCATAAAGGTCAGCTATGTTCTCCACGAGGCCGGAGGCAAAAAGGAGCTCGGCAGTCTCCTCGCCGACACCGTCAATGTCCATCATGCGCCGGGCGCAGAAGTGCTCCACGCGTCCGGTGATCTGCGGACGGCAGCCATAGCGGTTGGGGCATACCCATGCGGCTTCGCCGGGCTGGCGCTCCAGTTTTGTGCCGCATTCGGGACACTCTGTGACAAACACCACGGGGAGGGCCCCGGGGTCGCGGCGGGATGTGTCAACTCCGGTAATCTTGGGAATGATCTCGCCACCTTTCTCTACATATAGCCAGTCGCCCTGGTGGATGTCAAGCTGGCGCATTATGTCATCGTTATGAAGGGAGGCTCGCTTTACGATGGTGCCCGAGAGGAGCACCGGCTCGAGGTTTGCCACGGGGGTCACAATACCCATGCGCCCTGTCTCGAAAGTCACCTCGCGCAGGCGAGTGCAGGCGTTCTCGGGGTTGAACTTATAGGCTATGGCCCAGCGGGGAGACTTGGCGGTATAGCCTAAATTGAGCTGCTGGCGCAGATTGTTGACCTTGAACACAAGTCCGTCCGTAGCCACGGGGAGGGTCTTGCGCTCAGTGTCCCAATACTCAATATACTCATCCACCTCGCGGAGAGAGTGGAGGAGCTTCATTGCTGCGGACACCTTGAAGCCCCACTTGCGGGCTGCGAGCATATTGTCGTAATGGTTGTCGTAGGGGAGGTGGTCCGACAGAAGATAGTAGAATCTTGCATCGAGGTGGCGCCGGGCCACTTCGCGCGGATCCTGGGTCTTGAGTGTGCCCGAGGCAGCATTGCGCGGATTGGCGAAGAGAGGCTCCTCG
>WFLX010027871.1_pt1 | contig 11030 bp, 8 predicted proteins | sample 4967041 | NCBI WGS metagenome assembly WFLX01 (sample SAMN12857096, study PRJNA449069) | gut metagenome | isolation source: stool from male and female vole | host: Microtus ochrogaster | place: USA:Florida | collected 2017
CCGAGGATGAGCTTCTCAGCGTCGTAGTAACGATAAGCGAGGGGATTGTAGCTTGAAGTGCCCTCGAATTTGATTTTTCCTATACCAGGAAAATACTCTTTCTGTGCCATTGTTGTGTTTTATTTGGTTTTTTAGGTTCTTGAATAGCTTTTATAGAGGCCTAATAGGCCGAATGTGGCCGATAGGACGTCGTAAAAGAATTATGAATTGTGCATTGCGTTGAGGCGTTCTTTCCAGAGAGCGTAAGCTTTCAGGTAAGGCTCGCGGTCGGCTGGAGGAGTGATCTCTGCGATCTTCTTAAGAGTGGCGAAAGCCTCATCGTGATCTTTGTAGATTCCTGCTCCGATTCCTGCTCCTTTGGCTGCACCTACACTGCCGTCGGTCTCATAAAGTTTGATAGTGGCCCCGCTTACTGCCGCCAATGTCTCACGGAAGAGTGGACTCAGGAACATATTTGCATGTCCGGCGTGGATGGTATCTACCTTCAGCCCCATAGCTTCAGTGATCTCGATGCCATACATGAATGAGAAGACGATGCCTTCCTGAGCAGCACGCATGAGATGAGCTTTATTGTGGATATTGAAGTTGATGCCGAAGATCGAGCAACCGATTTCCTTATTTTGGAGAATGCGCTCTGCGCCATTGCCAAAAGGAATAATGCTGACTCCTTCAGCCCCTACAGGCACGGATTCAGCCATACGGTTCATATCGTCGTAGCTCATGCCGGGGTCTGCAATGTTTCTCTTTATCCAGCTGTTTAGGATTCCGGTGCCGTTGATGCATGTGAGCACACCTACGCGAGGCTCTTCAGCTGTATGGTTGACATGAGCAAAGCAGTTGACTCTCGACTTTGGATCGCAGTCAATCTTACCGTTGATGGCGTATACAACGCCTGAAGTGCCGCCAGTAGCAGCAATTTCGCCTGGATTGAATACATTAAGGCTAAGGGCATTGTTTGGCTGGTCGCCGGCGCGGTAGGTGACAGGGGTTCCAGGCTCGAGTCCAAGTTCTTTAGCCGGTTCGGGAAGCAGGCGTCCTTGTATGCTGAAAGTGGGTTTCACTTCCGGGAGAATCTCCATATCGAAGCCAAAATAATCCATAAGGAACTTAGCAGGAGCGTTCTCCTTGAAGTCCCAAAGCACGTAGTTTGAGATTCCTTCAGGGGTAGTGCAAATCTCGCCGGTCATCTTCATTGCGATGTAGTCGGCTGGGAGCATAATCTTATAGATTTTTTCGAATACTTCCGGCTCATTTTCCTTCACCCATGCGAGTTTTGCAGCAGTGAAGTTGCCTGGAGAGTTAAGCAAGTGAGTGAGACACTGTTCTTCGCCAAGCTCTTCGAAAGCTTTCTGTCCGTAAGGGACAGCGCGTGAGTCGCACCATATGATGGCATCGCGAAGGAGTTTGCGGTCTTTGTCGACGCAAACGAGCCCATGCATTTGGAATGAGAAGCCGATAGCTTTGATATCAGCGGGATTCACTTTCGAGATGTCGAGAACGCTTTTTGTCACCTCTTTAATATACTCCCACCAGTTTTCGGGATTTTGTTCAGCCCATCCTTGACGCACAGCTTTGATAGGAGCTTCAGATTTCGGGAAGAAATCGGTTGCTACGCACTTGCCGCTTTCTGCGTCAACGATACTTGCCTTTACAGAGGAAGTACCTATGTCGTAACCTAATAAGTACATATGATGTCGTGTTTATGGTATTTATATTATGGTATTATACTTTGCTTTTGGCTTTATAGGCCGCTTTAGGCTACAAAGTTAGTAAAAAGATTGAGAAAATAAAAACTTTTTTTCAAAAAAAATCATTTTTAGATTACGAAAATATATGATATGAGATTGGGCCTTAAAGTAGATAAGAATATCTCTTAAAACAAGAGAGAGGGGATGATTGTTATTATTTTTATGGCACAAGAACAATTTAATATCAAGCAGCACGATTCGGTGAACATTGGGAAACCACGTAGATATAATGTGGTGCTCCATAATGATGACTTCACTACGATGGACTTTGTAGTCAAAGTCTTGAAGGAGGTTTTCTACAAGCCTGAAATCGATGCTATCACGATTATGATGGATGTACACAACACAGGAAAAGGAATCGTAGGTGCGTATTCCTACGACATGGCTCTTACAAAAAAGGAGAAGGCAACCGCCATGGCCCGCGAAGAGGGATTCCCATTAAGAATTACAATTCAACCTGCCTAATATGTCAGAACAACCGGAATATACAACTTCGAAAGAAGTCGCAGAGTGGCTTCAGGAGGCGCAGATACTTGCAGTGGCTTTAAGACATGAATACATCATGCCCGAACATGCGCTTAAGACATTGCTTCGCAGACCTGAAATCAAAGATTTGCTATTGGAATTTGACTCGAATCTTGAGGATATAGAAAATGAACTTGATGAGTTTTTGAAGTCGCAGGAAAAAGTGCCCGAAGAAATTGATTATTCAATTAGCTTTTCCGAGCAATTTTGTATGATGATGGATTTGGTGATTCTGCAACTTCAATCATCTGGTGCCAATGAGATAGAAGTGCCTCATGTCGTCAGCCAGATGCTCAAGCTTGAAGAATCCATGGCGGCTTATCTTCTGAATAAAGCCATAGATGGGGAAATCGGAACTTTTATGAGTTGTTTGATTGGTGCTTACAGCTGGGAGGCTGACGAGTATATGAGCAATCAAGAATCAGTTGCCAACTCAAGCAATGGGAGTGAATCAAAATCCAAAGCAGATTGGAAACAATACGTGGCATGCATAAATGAGCATCTTCAAGATCGCAACCCTCTCATTGGAAGAGAATCAGAACTTGACCGCACTATTCAGGTGCTTTGCCGTAAGGATAAGAATAATCCTCTTCATATTGGAGAACCTGGAGTTGGCAAAACAGCCCTTGTCTATGGGCTTGCACGGCTGATAGAAAAAGGCAACGTGCCTGAGCGACTCAAAGAAGCAAAAATATACAGTATCGAACTTGGTTCGTTGCTCGCTGGAACCCAATATCGTGGAGATTTCGAAAAGCGGCTGAAGAGCATAATGGATGGCGTTGCAAAAGAAAACAATGTCATAGTCTATATTGATGAAATTCATAATCTGGTAGGGGCCGGAGCCACTGGTGAAGGATCGATGGATGCATCAAATATGCTCAAGCCATATCTGGAGAGTGGAAAAATCAGGTTTATTGGATCCACTACCTATGATGAGTATAAGCGTTATTTTGCCAAGAGCAAAGGACTCGTAAGGCGATTCAGCCGCATTGATATTTTAGAGCCTTCGGAAGAAGAAGCCATAGAGATTCTCAATCAGCTTAAAGGAAGATATGAAGAATATCATGGGGTGAAGTATCTTCCTGAGGCTATAGAATATGCCGTGAAAGGAAGCCAGCGGCATATTACCGACCGATTTCTTCCCGATAAGGCAATCGATCTAATGGATGAGGCTGGAGCTTATCGTCAGACGCATCCAGATGCTGGAGTGGATGGAAACGTGGTAGACAAAAAACTGATATCTGAAATTTTATCAAAAGTATGCAAGATAGATTCTCTTGTGATCGACAAAGAATCAGTAGATATACTTGAGACACTTGAGCAGCGTATCAGAGAAAGAATTTATGGTCAAGAAGAGGCTGTCAGAAATGTAGTGGAAGCTGTGCAGATGTCGAAAGCAGGACTATCTGACGAAGAAAAACCTCTTGCCTCTCTTCTATTCGTAGGGCCAACCGGCACCGGCAAGACTGAGCTCGCCAAGACCCTTTCTGATGAATTGGGGATTGGATTCTTGAGATTTGATATGAGTGAATACTCTGAAAAGCATGCAGTGGCTAAGTTGATTGGTTCGCCGGCTGGATATGTTGGCTATGAAGATGGCGGAATACTGACAGATGCTATTCGAAAGACACCTGATTGCGTCTTGCTTCTTGACGAGATAGAGAAAGCTCATTCAGATATCTATAATATACTCCTTCAAGTGATGGATTATGGCAAACTGACGGATAATAAAGGGAATCAAGCTGATTTTCGAAATGTGGTGTTGATCATGACTTCCAATGCNGGGGCAAGCTTTGCAGAGCAAGCGAAAGTGGGATTTGCGAGCAGTGTCACTTCCGGAAGCGCTATGATGAAGCAAGTGAAGAGAACCTTCCAGCCGGAATTTATCAATCGCCTCTCGGAGATAGTAGTGTTTAATGAAATCGACCGGAAGATGGCTTCCATGATTCTGGATAAGAAACTTAGGGAACTGGAAATCAAACTCAAAGCCAAGGGAGTTNCTCTTCGCTTGAGCGAAGAAGCTCGGGAGCTCCTATTAAAAGAAGGCTTTTCTCAAAAATATGGAGCAAGGGAGATCGACAGGGTCATCGCTCATAAACTCAAACCCATATTAATGAAAGCCATTCTTTTCGGTGGATTAAAAAGAGGAGGCGAAGCCGAAATAATAGTGGATAATTCGGAACTCAAGATAAAGACACAATATGGTCTATAAGGTATTTAAATCTGTAGAATTCCCGGATCCTACTGAGGGAGATGAAGATGGACTGTTTGCTGTAGGTGGAGATTTAAGTCCTGAAAGGCTTATGCTTGCATATAGCATTGGTGCTTTCCCTTGGTTCTCCTTCCGAGATAACGACGAGCCATTATGGTATTGCCCGATGGAGCGGTTTGTCATCTTCCCCCCTGAAATCCATATATCCCATTCTATGAGGAATCTCATGAACAAAAATCTCTATTCAGTGACCTTCAACAAAGCATTTGACAGAGTGATAGAAGGGTGCGCCGAAAAAAGAATAGANTTGGAAGGTGCATGGCTTGGAGAAGATATTATAAAAGCTTACAAAGAGCTTCATAAGCTNGGCTTTGCCATGAGTGTTGAAGTATGGAAAGGTGATGAGTTGGCAGGGGGACTCTACGGAGTGACGNTAGGTTCGGCATTTTGCGGTGAGAGTATGTTTTCCGTTGAGCCAGGGGCCAGCAAGTTGGCNTTGATACATCTTTCACGTATGATGGCAGAAAATGGAGGCATGATGATCGACTGCCAATTTGAAACTCCCCATCTAAAATCGATGGGAGGACGCATCATTCCCTACAAAGAGTATCTAAGGATACTCAGAACTCCNATATGGAAGAAGAAATTCTGAATACTNTATACTAATCNCACTATGAAACATACGTCTGATTTCAATATAAAGGGACACNTGGCAATGTTGGGNGCCAATGTATGCTGGGGACTAATGTCGCCAGTGGCTAAATTAGTGTTTGCATCAGGCATCATCGCACCAATAATAATGGTAGATTTCCGCATAGCGGGGGCCGCGATTTTGTTTTGGATCACTTCGCTGTTCACGCCGAAAGAGCATGTGCCTGCAATGGATAAGCTCCGAATGTTTGGTGCCGGAATGATTGGTATCCTTCTCAATCAGGGATGCTTTATAATAGGAGTAAGTTATACATCGCCTGGAGAAGCTTCATTGGTCACGACTACGATGCCAATGTGGGTAATGCTTCTTGCATGGCTTTTCCTTAAAGAGCCGATCACGCTTAAGAAAGCAGGAGGAATCGCNTTGGGCGCAGCCGGAGCATTGATTCTTGTGCTTGGTGGCAAAGGATCNATATCNGGNGGNGAGAATCCNGCATTGGGAGATTTCATAGTCTTGATGGCNCAGCTTTCTTACGCTCTCTATCTTACTCTTTATCGCAATTTCATCAAGAAATATTCGCTCGTCACCTTGATGAAATGGATGTTCCTATCCGCTGCCATCGTAGGATTGCCTTCCACAATCAGATTCATAAAAGACACTGATTGGCAGGCTATTTCAGTGTCAGAGTGGCTTGGAGCAGGATATGTAGTGGTATTTGCGACCTACCTGGCGTATATCTGCATTATGATCGGACAGAAAAATTTGCGTCCCACGATAGTGGGAATGTATAATTACGTTCAGCCTATTGTGGCTACGATAGTGGGAATTACACTTGGAATGGACCATTTTTCAGTGCCAAAGGGATTTGCAGTGGTATTGATTTTCACAGGAGTCTATCTTGTGACAATGTCAAAGGCTGCCCCGGCTTCAGCGAAGAAATAGAGCAAAGCTATTATGTTTCAGATTTGAAATGAGATGGGCAAGACGATTTCCGGTCGGAAGTCTTTTTGGAATGCAAGGCGTGGGCTCCCTTCAGCAGTGTAGATAACTCCGCAAAGTTGGAAATTGAGTCGATGCAAGGCATTCAGCATCGGGCCATTATCGGCATGTGTATCTANTCGTATGTTGTCGATCATTGATGCGCAATATCTCACGCAAGTTTTCAGCATGTCGCCCTGTATGCCGCTTGAAGCTATTCGGTGGATAGTGCCATAAGGACGATTGTTGAGCCANTCTCCTCNTTCGATNACTTTATATGTGGGGTCATCGCCAATAANGAAANAGAATACCATTAGAAGTTCTCCTTCTTCGTCTTCTGCGAGATAATGATTTGAGTGAGCAATATCCTTTAGAATGGTTTCCTTGTCGGGATATAGTCCCGACCATTGATTTAAATTGCCGTAAGAGCGCATGAAAGTCTTTGCAGATTCATACACTTTCATGATTCGATCGATATCGCTTGCGCAGCTGCGGCGTATTGAAAATAAGTCGTCCATATAAAGATAACGTCAAATTCTTGATTGATGTGTGAGAAATTAGAAATTTTGATTAAATTTGCAAAAAAATCAACGTTGGTATGAAAAAACTATATGCAGGGATGCTGATGGCCGGCATCGCCTTTGAGATGAATGCTGCAGACTTCAACGAGAATTTCTGCGACAGTACACTGCGCATCGATTATGTGTTCGGTGGAGGACCCGATGGAATAAAGATAATGCTTGATTCCCAATCGAAGCAGAAAGGTTGGGCTGGAAGAAAATCAAGACTGAAAGAAGTGCCTGCTGTGGGTAATGGGACAATCTTCGTATCAGATCCAGTCACAGGCGACACTCTATATATGAATTCTTTCTCATCCCTATTTCAAGAATGGATCTATACTCCGGAGGCTAATGAGAAAAATATGGCTTTTGAGAACTCATTCTTGGTGCCGTTGCCTAAAAAAGAAGCAGACGTCACTGTAAGTCTCCGTAGTAACCGACACGAGGAAATCGGACGCCTTACCCATCGCTATCGTCCGAACGATGAGCTGATAGCCTTGAGGGGAGAAAATCCGATGGAGCACAAGTATATTCACAAAGGTGGAGACTCAAGCGAAGCTATCGACATAGCGATTCTTGCGGAAGGGTATCGCCAGGAAGAAATGGATACATTTCTCCATAAGGCTGCCATAATTGCAGATGAAATACTTAGCTACGAACCGTTTGCCTCAAACAAAGATAAATTCAATGTAGTGGCTGTCATGACCCCTTCGAAAGATAGCGGAGTAAGTATTCCTCTTAAAGGAGAATGGAAAGACACTGCATTTGAATCTCATTTCAGCACCTTCTACTCATCGCGTTATCTTACCACTCCGAGAGTGTGGAAATTGCACAGAGCTCTTGAGGGAATTCCTTATGAGCATGTGCTTGTCCTCGTAAATACTCCAGCCTACGGCGGCGGAGGCATCTACAATAGTTATCAGATAGCCACAGCCGACCATGCTCTGACTCTCCCGGTAGCTGTGCATGAATTTGGACATAGTTTTGCCGGACTTGCGGATGAATATTTTTATACGGAGGAAGAAGATGGCACTTATCCGCTTGATATCGAACCATGGGAACAGAATATCACTACCTTGGTAGACTTCGATTCAAAATGGAAAGATATGCTTACTCCAGGGGTAGAAGTGCCTACACCGTGGACCGACAAAGGAGGAACTCGGGCTGACAGGATGGCAAGGGCTGCTGATGAAGAGCGGGGAGAGGTGATAGTAGGAGTATTTGAAGGAGGAGGATACAGGGCAAAAGGGGTGTATCGGCCGGTAGAGACTTGCAGAATGCGCGANNATCATAACCCTACTTTCTGTCCAGTCNGCGAGAAGNCTATTAGCAGGGTGATCGAGTTTTATACGGGTAAGTAATAAGAGATAAGAAAAAACAAAAGAAGCTTCAAGCTTCTTTTGTTTTTTGAATNTATTTTNAGAATTTATAGGNGAGCATTATATGCNCACCTATTTGTTTNCTATCCCATTTTAATCCGTAAATTCCGGGGAATTCATTGTTTTTAGAAGAAATATGAAGCACCATATCCTTGTAGTATGTATGGCGGGTATAGAGATCAAATCCTCCAGTAAGATATAGATGACGTATCAGCTTATAGTTGATTGAGGCCTCGAGANGATTGAAAGTAGTGACGCCATTGTCGCCGCCNTCAATTTCTATTGTAGTGCCGTTGGGACGTGTCATCCAAGTGTATTGCGAATCGAAGTTATTGCGTGTGAAAAGATGATAGAATTGGTTGGCAATTTTGACTGATATNTTGTCGTTGCTCAAAGCCCAGTTTACCCCGGCCTTTACAGAATATCCCATACCCCAGCTGTAGTTTCTATGATAATCTCNATAGAAATCGGTAGATACTCCCGCGAGTGCCACTAAATTAAAGTGTGCGAAACCATCCAACGACATCTCTTGATTTGGNATATACCTTATCATTCCTCNGCCACCTACTGAAGCNGGGGTACCCATTTTATAAGGTACAGTTTNAGGAATCAATTCATTCTTTTCTTCAGACCTGATAGTGTCGGAATCGAAAAAATCAAAATGCTGATAAAGCCCTACGTTGAGGTTGAGGTGCTGCTCATCAATGATTTCTTTGCTCAGCAATCGCCCCATAATCTCAATTNTGCTTAGAGTTGGTTGGGTCNTCATCANCTGCGCCTCCAAAAGGAATGNAAAATAATCGTATGNTATCTTTGNAGAGTTTTCAAATCGATCGCCATATTCGAGATTTACTTCAGCGGCGGCTCCGAATCTGCATCCGTCATTATCAACCATTGCAAGCATTCTGGGTCCTACTGAGAGCTCAATGCTGATAGGGGGCAGACCAAACCTCCGTCCAGAAGTGGAGCGCCGTTTCCACGCCTGCCCGGTCACTATACGATTGATTCCACGCATCGGGTCGAGAATAAAGGCTGCTATCTCGCGTCCGGCACGCTCAGTGCCAGTGGAACTATCATCGAGAACAAGATCAGACGTTCGATAAAACACCTCGCCCAATGCAGCTCCCCCGATTGGGGTGGCTATGATGTCGTTGGTAGAAGGGTATTCACATTCCATAAACATCTCCCACATTGCGCTTCCTCCAATTGCAAAGAGTTCTGACTGCCAGAAATTATAGCCGTTAGAACGACCGGCATTGAAGAACATCGACCCGTTGTAGGGATGAGCAAACATATTTGTGTTGAGGTGGTCATTATCCCATTCGAAACCATGCTTGAAATTCTCTTTGATTGTTTCCCACGAGATATATGCATAATATCCCTTCTGTACATAACGGTCGAACGCCCACAGCCCCATATTAAGCCCGAATACTTCTGCTCCTGCTCTCCAGAAATTTTTCTTTTGATGATAAAGCACGTCTGCGCTGTCTGGAACGACTGGAGTAGAAACTATGTGCCTATATGGCACACGATGCTTGTAACTTCCTTTTTTCCATTTGTTGCCATAGACGTGTTTATTCACGTTTGTCTTCAAAGAGTCGAGGAATGAGTCATAATTATTCTGGGGGTAAGAGGGGATTGCCAAAGCGAAAGCAATGGCAAGAAAGGTAATCACGAAAAGGATGCGTCTGGCTAACATGTTTCAGTCAGATTATTATGTAGTGGGTTATATCGGGCACAAAGTTAATGAAAATATCTTAAATAAACAAACCTCGGACAGAGGGTCCGAGGTTAATGAAGAAGAAAAAATGTCAGTAGTATTAATCATTTCAAGATTCTCAAAACTGAGAAGGAGTATGGAGCCACTTCAAGCTCGCCCTTAAGGTCGATTGAAGAGGAGGTGGGCATCACATTAGTGTCGCGTGGATTGCCGGAGAGTGAAGTCAATAGCGCTTTACCAATAGGATAACCATCCAAGTCTACTTCGATGCCTACAGGAAGCATGTTGGCAATTCTGACAATGGTATCACCAGTCTTTTCGTCGACCACGGTAGAGATTCCGAAGCGATTTGTCACATCATCATTTGTGATATCTTCAGGTGTCTTGCCACATTTGCCACAGCATTCTTCTTGTAGTGATATTTTAGAAGGAATATAAATGGAGCCTGGATTAGCACCATACATCTGCTGAACAAAGTAGTCAGGAGACAAGGAAATGCTCTCATTATCGAAATAAATCAAGTCTGGACGCCACTGAGTGCGACCTTTTTTCGATAGGAGAGGAGCGTAAGAAGTCATAGTGACAATGTCGGCGTTTCGCTCTACATCTGTAAGGTATAATCCTATGGAGAGTGCACACTCAAGGTTTGATTCGCGCCCAGGATAATGGGAAGCATATTCTCCAAGATATACTTTCGGTCCTTTACGGTCGTAATTGTCGTAGAAATTGCGATTGTTGACATACCAACCGGGTGACACATAGTAGTGCTCATCGACAATCTCAACATTTTCATTTTTGGCAAACTTCCAACCTTCTTCATAGTCTGATCCCTCATAAAATGGACCGACAGTCCCGACTACTGTAATCTCTGGATATTTGGCATTGACCGCATCACGAATCATCTTGAATCTTTCTTTGAAAGTCTCGCTGATTAGATCTTCATTGCCGATGCCAAGATATTTGAGATTGAACGGTTCGGGGTGGCCGGCTTCCGCACGGAGTTTACCCCATTGAGAGTCGGAGGCCCCATTGGCATACTCCACAAGATCGAGAATATCTTGGATATATGCAGGCATGTCTTCCAATGGGATGCCACATTGCTGACCGTTGGCGGTCAGTTCATCATGGGTGTATTTTGAATGGCGTGAGGAGTTTTGGCAGGGGACTCCGGCAGCGAGCACTGGAAGAGGCTGCATTCCGAGGTCTTCACAGAATAGGAAATATTCATAGAATCCGAGTCCACGGGTCTGATGGTA
>WFLX010269035.1_pt1 | contig 11026 bp, 3 predicted proteins | sample 4967041 | NCBI WGS metagenome assembly WFLX01 (sample SAMN12857096, study PRJNA449069) | gut metagenome | isolation source: stool from male and female vole | host: Microtus ochrogaster | place: USA:Florida | collected 2017
ACGAGATTGCCGTTTTCATCATATTCATCGTTGGCGGGATTGTTCCAAACCTTCGGGTCGCCGGGTTTCTGTCCGAGTTTTGCAGCCTCTTCTCTTTCATTCACCTGCCAAATGCCTTCGAACTTGTAGTTCCAGATTTCACCTACAGGTTTGTCAATAAACCATCCGTTGGAAAGGTCATTGTTTTCCTTACCTGTCACAGGATCATAGTCGTTGTAGATGTGCTTGATACGGTTCTGGTTGTATGAGAAGCCCACTGAAGTGCTCCATTCGAAGTTCTCGAGCTGAACGGGAACAGCATTGATTGCGATTTCAATACCCTTGTTGGTGACTTCGCCAAGGTTGGTTATGATGTTTCCGAATCCTGAGAAAGATGGGAGGCGTTGCCACATGATCATATCCTTTGTGCTCTTGGAGTACCAGTCGATAGATCCACCGAGGCGGTTGTTGAAGAATCCGAAGTCAAGACCGATGTTCCATGCAGATGTCTTTTCCCAAGTAAGGTTCGGGTTGCCAAGACGGTCCACTACCAAAGATTCAACTACTGCGGGAGAGCCATCAGGCTTCACATAGACCATTGGATATGTTCCTGCTTTGAGGTTTGACATGGATGAGTATGCGTCTTCAAGTGAGCGGTTACCATTAGTACCATAAGAAACGCGGAACTTAGCGTCATCGAGCCAATCCTTTGTGCTTTCCATGAATTTTTCCTCGCTGAGGCGCCAGCTTGCACCTACCGACCAGAAGTTAGCCCAAGGTTCGTTTGCACCGAATGCTGAGTAACCGTCTCGACGGAGAGTAGCTGTGATCATATAGCGGTCGTCGAATCCGTAAAATACGCGTCCGAAATAAGAAGCAGCAGTAATATGGCTGTCGTAGCTTTTAAATCCGGATTCGCTCTTGTTGGCGCCAGAGATGTAGTGGAAACCAAGGGCATCAGTAGGAGTGATGTGGCGAGCCTCAATTCTGTCTTGCCAAGAGCGGTTTTCCTCTGCTTCCTGACCTACCATCAATGTCACGTGGTGGATATCATTAAAGAAATAGTCCCAAGTGATGGTGTTGTTGAGGTTCCAGTCAAAGTAGCTCTTTGTCTCTCTGTTAACGCCACGGTCTACCGGGTTGGAGTTGGGGAGCTCAGCCGACATGAAGTAACGGTCGTGGAACCACTGGAGTCGCGGAGCGATATTGAAGCGGTAAGTAATATTGAATGGGAGGTTGACCTGCGCATTGAAGATAGTATTCAATACGGTGTAGCCCTTTTCAAGGTCGAGATACTGGCGGTCGAAATAGTAGTTGTAGCCGCCGTTGGTCGGGTTGCCATTGAACGGGTACTGGCAATAGCTGCCGTCTTCATTCTTGAAAGAAGCGAACGGAGAGTTGCGGAGCATATTTGCTTCCCAATACTTGTCACTGATAGATACCTGGATATCACCATCAGAACGGTTCTGGAAGTTGGCATTGGCGCCGATTTCGAGCCATGGAGTGATCTTGGCATTGATCTTCATGTTAGCGCGGAAGCTCTCGTAGTCGTTGCCTTGGATAACGCCCTCATTCTTCAAATATCCTACAGAAAGATAGTAGTTGACATTGTCAGTAGCGCCTGATACGCTACCATTGTAGTCCTGGTTGAAACCGGTGCGGAAAGTGAGATCGTACCAGTCCACAGTCTTGCGCCCGTTGAGGAAGTTCTGGTATACGTTCACTGCCTGATTAAGGAGGAGACGTGAAGCGTAAACGTCGTCCAGAGTCCCCTTTTCGCCAATCTGGATAGTACCGCTATTTGCCCACTGTTCCGGAGTGATGCCGTAGAGTTTCTGAACATTGCCGTAGTAGTCATAGTAGCCGTCTNGCACCTTGGAATCTACAGAATAATAACCGTATNAGCCGTCGGCGCGGATACCAGCAGTAGGAGTCTTGTAATAATCCTCGCGATATTTAAGGTATTCATCAGGACCGAATACGTCGAGATAAGCGCTCTTGTGGCTGGCAGACCAGNTAGTGCTGATATTGACAATCGGTTTGCCCTTACGGCCTTTCTTAGTAGTGATGATGATAACGCCGGAAGCAGCCTTAGCACCATAGATTGCGGCAGCCGACGCATCCTTCAGCACGTCGATTGNCTGGATGTCGTCNGGNTTGATTTCNGANAGCTCACCNTTGAACTGCATNCCGTCGAGNATGATNAGNGGTGAGTTGTGGCNNCCTTTTGNGTANANTGAGTTCTGACCACGTAGCTGGATGCTTGCAGAACCCTTAGCGTCAGGGTTGTAGCCGATCTGAAGACCCGGGGTGCCACGGAGAAGGTCCTGAACAGTACCGGGGTTCTGGTCAGCAAACTTAGCAGGGTTGATCTGTGCTACGGAGCCGGTAAGGTCTTTCTTACGGGCAGTACCGTAACCAACCACTACGAGTTCGTTAAGGTTCTGTGCAGCCTCCTCAAGTACGATAGTGATGTTGTTCTGTCCCGCGATAGTGATCTGCTGCGAAACATAGCCGACGTATGAGAAAGTTACCACATCTCCATTCATTACCTGAAGGGAGAAATTTCCGTCGAAGTCGGTCATTGTGCCTTGAGAGGTTCCCTTAACCATCACTGATGCGCCAATTAGAGGCTCATTCATAGTGTCTTCGACAGTGCCTTTGAGTGTGTAGCCCTGGGCACTAAGGCTGATGGTGCCTGCGACGAGCATCATCAACCATAACAAAAATCGATGTCGTGTCATTGGTTAAAAATAAAGGTTAGTACATGTCTTATTTTAGGTTGATTTATTAGATTTCAGTAGAGTTTCTCTGGACTGGTCGATAAGTGTCAGATCATGTCTTTATAGGTTCAAGATGCTTATAGGTTAGTATGTCGGGTTAGTCAATCCTCATCATTTATTATCTCTTATTAGGAGATACTTAAAGTTGTGTAATTTGTTGGGAATTATAATATTGTCAAAATTTCAATGAAGGATTCTAATGAGAAGGGAAATTTTTTTTAAAAAAAATTAAAAATTTTTGGTGAAAAATTCTTAATGTTTCAAAAATTATTGTTAACTTTGCGCTTGCATTTAAGTATCTCCTAATAAGAGAATATTAATGATCCGGACAAATCTATATCAGACAATGTCAAATATATCACGGCAAAGTCTCTTGAGGTTTGTTCCTACAATTTGTCATTGTGCCTGAAAACTCTTTACTAAAAAGATAGAACAACCTAAAAAACAGACATGTACTAACCTTTATTATTAACCAATGACACGACATCGATTTTTGTTATGGTTGATGATGCTTATCACCGGCACCATCAGCCTGAGTGCCCAAGGCTACAAGCTGACGGGTACAGTCGAAGACACCATGAATGAGCCGCTAATTGGCGCCTCAGTGATGATCAAAGGGTCATCACAAGGCACAATGACGGACTTCGACGGAAATTTCTCCCTTCAGGTAATGAATGGAGATGTGGTAACTTTCTCTTACGTCGGCTACGTATCTCAGTCGATCACAATCAACGGACAGAACAACATCACTGTCGTCCTTGAGGAAGCAGCCCAGAACCTTAACGAACTCGTAGTGGTTGGTTACGGTACAGCCCGTAAGAAAGACCTTACAGGCTCCGTAGCACAGATCAACCCTGCTAAGTTTGCCGACCAGAACCCCGGTACTGTTCAGGACCTTCTCCGTGGTACCCCGGGCCTTCAGATCGGCTACAACCCTGACGCAAAGGGCTCTGCAAGTATCCAGCTCCGTGGTCAGAACTCAGTCTACTCAAAAGGCGGCCACAACTCACCGCTCATCATCCTCGACGGCATGCAGTTCAACGGTGAGCTCTCAGAAATCAACCCTGACGACATCCAGGCAATCGACGTGCTGAAGGATGCCTCTGCAGCTGCCATCTACGGTGCAAAGGCTGCTTCCGGCGTTATCATCATCACCACTAAGAAGGGCCGCAAGGGTAAACCAATCGTANACGTCAGCGTCAACCNCGCTTCAAGCAGCAAGAGTGCTTACCGTGAAGTGTTCGGTCCCGACGAATATCTCAAATATCGTGAGGACTACTACAAGACTCCGACTGCAGGTATCCGCGCCGACGGTTCATACGGATACTATTCTGTTGACTCCAAGGTGCCAGATGGCTACTATGACTACTACGGCAACGTTCAGAAACTCTACGGCATCACTCCTGAGCAGTGGGCCAACAGCGGTACTATCCAGATTGGCGAAAAGGGCTCAATGGACGATGTTTACGCTTCCCGTATCCTCCTCAACCAGGCTGTGAACGTTTACCAGAACTTCCTTAACGGCCGCAAGACCGTTGACTGGTACGACCTCACTTTCCGCAACGGCTTCAACCAGGACTACAACGCGAGCGTATCCGGCGCAACTGAAAACGTCAACTACTATCTTTCTGCAGGTTATCTGAGGAATGAGGGCGTAATCCAAGGCAACAAATACGAGAGCTTCCGTGCCAACATGAAGATCAACGCCAAGATCACTCCTTGGCTCGAGATCGGCGCAAACGCCAACTTCCAGAACCGTTCTGACGGTGATATCCAAGTGTCCATAGGCTCCAACTATTGGGATGCAAACATGCTCCGCAACTCTCCATTTGCATCTTTCAAGAATGAAGACGGCAGCTATTGCCAGTATCCATTCAATGGCAACCCGACCAACGGCGGCTACAACTACTACTTCGACCGTCAGTATCTCGACCTTGAAAAGGGCTACACCGTATTGAACACTATCTTCAATGCCCAGGTGAATCTCCCTTACAACATCACTTACCGCTTCAACATCGCTCCGCGCTATCAGTGGTTCCACGACCGCTATTTCATGTCGGCTGAGCTCCCCAACTCTAACCCTGTTGGCCGTGGTGTGAACAGAGAGACCTCAAATACCTTCGATTGGAACCTCAATAACACCATCACATGGGACTACTTCTTTAAGGACATTCACCACGTGACTGTGATGTTAGGTCAGGAAGCAGAGGAAAACCGCTCTTGGCAAGACAGAATTGAGGCTCGCCACATCACTCCTACTGATGCCCTTGGTTTCCACTACATCTCTGGCGCCAACAAGAGCGAATCCGGATTTAAAAGCTACGACAGCCATATTACTGCTGCTTCTTATTTCGGACGCGTATTCTACGGATTCGACGACCGCTATATGATCACAGCCACTCTCCGTCGAGATGGTTACTCAGCATTCGGTGCCAACGAACCATGGGCTAACTTCTGGTCGGTAGGTGCAAGCTGGCGCCTCAGCGAAGAGAAATTTATGGAAAGCGCCAAGGATTGGCTCGACGACGCTAAGTTCCGCGTATCTTACGGTACTAACGGTAACCGCTCACTCGAAGATACTTACGCTTCAATGTCTAACCTCAGCGACGGTGGCGTAATGGTCTATCTTAAGCCAGACGGCACTCCTCAGGTTATGGAGTCGCTTCAGGTATCTCGTCTCGGCAACCCGAACCTTACTTGGGAAAAGACAACGGCATGGAACGTAGGTCTTGACTTCGGATTCTTCAACAACCGACTCGGTGGATCTATCGACTGGTACTCCAAGAGCACCACGGATATGATCATGTGGCAACGCCTCCCGTCTTTCTCCGGCTTCGGAAGCATCATAACTAACCTTGGTGAAGTGACCAACAAGGGTATTGAAATCGCAATCAATGCTGTTCCCGTTCAGCTCGAGAACTTCGAATGGANCACTTCNGTNGGCTTCTCNTACAACCAGAACCGNATCAAGCACATCTACAACGACTATGATCCNGTGACNGGNAAGGAAAACAATGACCTTTCCAACGGATGGTTTATCGACAAACCTATCGGTGAAATCTGGAACTACAAGTTCGAAGGCATTTGGCAGGTAAATGAAAGAGAAGAGGCAGCTAAGTTCAACCAGCAGCCTGGTGACCCGAAGGTGTGGAACAACCCTGCAAACGACGAGTATGATGCCGATGGCAATCTCGTGAAAGTGGTCTACAACAACGACGACAAAGTATACCAGGGCACTACTGCTCCTCCGATCTACTGGAACTGGCGCAACGAATTCACAATCTACAAGAACCTTACCTTCTCATTCTCACTCTATTCCTACATGGGCCATAAGAGCTCCGACTGGAGTTACCTCAACGACGATAACGGAGGTTCTTGGATAACCAACACCGGCAACGTATGGAAGAAGACCTACTGGATGGTAGACAACCCGACCAACAAATTCGGACGCCTCGAGGCAAATGGACCTCTTACCGGAGGTACTGACTATGCTGCACCAAAGATAATCAACCGCAATTTCGTGCGTCTTGACAACGTTTCTCTTGGCTACACTATCCCACAGGACTTCACACGTAAGTTCCAGGTTGAGCGTCTCCGCCTCTCAGTGGGTATCAACAACCTCTTTACTATCCATAGCAAAGACTGGGTCTACGGTAGTGATCCGGAGACTGGTGGCCTCGGTGTACGCACCTTCACTTTCGGTCTCAATCTTACTCTCTAATCATTTTAACACATCAAGAAACTTATTGATATGAAAACNATAATAAAAGGCGGATTGATGCTTGGCGCAGTGAGCATGCTCACTGGCTGCGGCGACAGCTTCCTGAAGCAGGACCCTCTGTCGTTCTACGAACCNNCTGCCACNTATACCACTGAAGCAGGTCTGCAGTCAGCACTCGCCNAGTGCGACCGCTCCATCAAGGAAATCTTCATGGACGGTAACGGCAACGTGCTTCCGATGGCTTCAAACTACAACATGAGCGACCTCGGTCTCTATGCAAAGACAGACAACTGGGGTGGATTCCAGGACAACTTCGACCAGATTCTGTCGCCAACTTCAGGTATGGCCGATGGCGGCGACGCCAACGCAATGAAGCGCTACTGGAATGAGGCTTACAACGCCATCAAGTATGCCAACACAGTGCTCAACTACATNGATGAGGTGCCGGGTCTCGACGCGAAACTTCGCGACGAATACAAGGGACGTGCATACTTCCACCGCGCATATAAGTACTATCACCTCGTGCTTCAGTTCGGTAACGTGCCTTTGGTTACAAAGCTCCCAAGCAGCCCGAAGCGTGACTACCACTCCACTGAGAAGGGCGCTATCTTCAAGATGCTCGTCCATGACCTTGAGTTTGCCGTAGAGAACGTGCCTCTCCAGAGCGAGATGCAATATATTGGTATGGTCAACAAGGAGGCATGTATGATCCTTCTTGCAAAGTGCTACCTCGTGACCGGCCAGTTTGCAGAGGCTGAGAGAATGTGCGACCGCCTGATCAACGAGACAGGACACTCACTTATGACCGCACCTTTCGGTACTTTCGTACAGTCAGGCAACCCTGACACTTGGAAAGTAGAACGCAACGTAATGTGGGACCTTCTCCGCGGTGTCAACGTCTGCGACGCATCCAACAAGGAGATGCTCATGCCTATCCTCAACTTCAATGCTGAGAACTTCACACAGTATTTGACAATGCGTGCAATGCAGGTGCACTGGAGTAACGCCGGCGCAATGCGCGACCCGTATGGCGTCTACAAAGACCGCTGGGGTGAGGCAATGTGCTACAACTACGCCCGCAACAACGGATATTATCAGAAAGACTTTGACTGGCTGCGTGTCTGCGGCCGTGGTATCGGCTGTTTCCGTACATCAGTCCACTTCAACGAACGCATCTGGTACCAGGACGGCGAAGTCGACTGGCAGGACCTCCGCCACAACCGCGAGATGGGCAACTGGATGGAGATGTCTGACATCAAGTACAACAACCCCAACTCTGCAGCACACGGTATGGGCCAGCAGCTCTTCGCAACTGAAGACTTCTATGGCTGGAAGGTATATCCTGAGCACACCGGCAATCCGGAAGCAGGAAATGCTGAATATGTATTTGACGATAATGGTCTCGTAATCGGTGGCGAAAAGTGGCAGCTTGGCGACGTTCGCGATGGCAAGGTGATCACTGAAGAGGATGCTCTCGTACGCAAGGGCGACCTTCTCAACTCAGATACAATCCGCTCTTGGTATCCTACTCCGCTTTGGAAAAACTACGTGCTNGACGTNNNNGCNGANAACAACCCCGGTGCNAACCAGTTCAATGGTGCNACCNACGGCTCCAACGGCAANATGTANCTCTANCGTCTCGCAGAGGCTTACCTNATCCGTGCAGAGGCCAAGTTCTANCAGGGCAAGAATGCTGACGAGGATGTCAACATCATCCGCCGCCGCGCCAATGCCAAGAAGATGCTCACCAACGTGACTATCGGTGATATCATGGACGAACGCGCTCGCGAGCTCCTCTATGAGGAATGGCGTCAGGCAGAGCTCTGCCGTGTGTCTTGGTGTCTCGCTCTCAGCGGCCAGCCCGATGAGTGGGGTGAGACCTACAGCAAGGACACTTGGGACAAGCAGGAAGGCACCGACCTCTCAGNTGGCAGCTACTGGTATAAGCGTCTGACCAAATACAACATCTTCAACCNGGGTCCTATACGTTCCAACGACCGCGAGCTGAACTACAAGGTCAACAAGCACAACCTCTTCTGGCCTGTTCCTAACGACGCAATCACTGCCAACAGCGAATGGCCNCTTGCNCAGAACTTCGGCTACAACGGTTACGAAGCCAACCAGACCGACTATATGTGGATGACCTGGGAAGAAGCAGTTGAAAACGAGTAATCCATGCTATAGGATAAAAGTAACATTAATTCCTATATAAATAATTCAAAACCGGGATTCACATTGAGAATCCCGGTTTTATTTTCATAAAATGAGCTTGAGTTGCTAATTTTTATTTGAAAATGCAAGGTTTATTAAAAGAAAATGTGTAATTTTGCGAATTAATTGACCTTTCATTACTTAAAACTTAAAATACATAACCATGAATATCAAGAAACTAATTATGATGGGAGCTTCGGGGCTTCTCCTTGCCGGCTGCCACGCCAATAAGAGTGGCGCAGACCAAAATGCACTTCCCGAAATGCCGGTTTTGCTCGGTGAGACTCTCCTTGCCGACGACAGCCTGCACGTGAATGCCCACGGCGGCATGATTTTGGAAAAAGATGGCATCTTCTATTGGTATGGCGAGCATCGAGGCGACAGCACTCCTGGCAGTATGCAGCAAGGTGTATCCCTCTATACTTCCGATGATCTCCGCAATTGGAAGAATCGCGGCATAGTGCTACAGCTCCTCGATTCTGTTGGGCATCCTCTTGAGCTTGGATGCAAGATAGAGCGTCCGAAGGTGATCTACAATCCTGCTACGGGCAAATACGTCATGTGGTTTCATCATGAGCTGAAAGGGCGTGGATATGGGGCCGCACAGGCTGGTGTGGCCGTCTCTGATACTCCCGAAGGTCCGTTCACATTCATCAAGAGCGCACGCGTCAATCCCGGAATATATCCTGAAAATTTGAGCGAAGAAGACCGTAATCTCGCTTGGGATCCGCAGATGGAATGGTGGACAGAGGAGTGGTATGACCAACTGCGCCACGGCAGCTTCGTGAAGCGTGACCTCGAAGGGGGACAGATGGCCCGCGACATGACTCTCTACGTAGACAAAGATGGCAAGGCCTATCATATATATTCTTCTGAAGACAACCTTACTCTCCAGATTGCGGAACTTGATTCCACCTACACTAATCATACCGGCCGCTATATACGTGTGGCTCCCGGCGGACACAATGAGGCTCCTACTCTCCTTGAGCATGACGGAACTTATTGGATGATCACCTCCGGATGCACAGGTTGGGCTCCAAATGCCGCACGTCTTCTGCGTGCCGACTCCATAATGGGAGAGTGGACTCAGCTTGAAGGAAACCCAGCCAAGGGTGAAGGCGCTGAGACCACTTTCGACACTCAGGGCACCTATATCATGAAAATAGGCGACAACTTCACTTTCATGGCCGATCGATGGAATCCTAAGAACCTCGGAGACTCTCGCCATGTATGGATTCCGGTGAAATTTGACGAGACCGGCAATCCCTACCTCGAGATGCCAACCGATACAGAAGTTGTCACTGCGGAACCGTGAATATTAAATATTAAATATTAAAGATTAAATATTAAAAATAAAAGATTAAAGATTAAATCAGAGTTCTCTGATAGTCAATTGCTAAACTAAGCCTTATGAAACTCAAATCAATACTGATCTCGGCTGCTGTCATCGCCGGAAGCATTCTTCCGGCTTCAGCNGCTGTCACCAAAGAGTCGAAGGCCGTTCGCGATATAATCACGAAGGTCAACAATCATTGGCAGGCTACTCATCCTGCTGAGCACAACGCNTTCNGGGNCGAAGCTGCCTNTCACACAGGCAACATGGAAGCCTATATGCTGATGGGCNCTCCTGAATGGAAGGAATATTCCGAAAAATGGGCTGAGCACAACGAATGGAAGGGTGCCAAAGGCACCGATCGCTCAAAATGGAAATACAATTATGGCGAGACCGACGACCATGTGCTCTTCGGCGACTGGCAGATTTGTTTCCAGACATACGCCGACCTTTATAATATGCTCCCCGACGACAAACGTATACGTCGCGCAAAGGAAGTGATGGAATATGAGATGTCTACCCCGCAGAATGATTATTGGTGGTGGGCCGACGGTCTTTATATGGTGATGCCAGTCATGACAAAACTCCATAAGATTACGGGCAACAAGAAGTATCTCGACAAACTCTATGAATACATTCTTGTCAGCGACAGCATCATGTATGATCCGGAGGAGAAACTCTACTATCGCGATGCCAAATACGTATATCCAAAGCATACAAGTGCCAACGGAAAGAAGGATTTCTGGGCCCGTGGCGATGGTTGGGTGCTTGCAGGTCTTGCAAAAGTGCTGAAAGATGCTCCTGCTGATTGGGAACACCGTGAATTTTTCGAGGATAAATACAAAGGAATGGCAGAGGCTGTAGTGGCATGCCAGCAACCTGACGGCTATTGGAGCCGCTCAATGTATGATGAAGAGCATGCTCCGGGTCCGGAGACCAGTGGCACTGCATTCTTCACCTACGGCCTCCTGTGGGGCATCAACAATGGCTATCTGACCG
>WFLX010032467.1_pt1 | contig 11023 bp, 8 predicted proteins | sample 4967041 | NCBI WGS metagenome assembly WFLX01 (sample SAMN12857096, study PRJNA449069) | gut metagenome | isolation source: stool from male and female vole | host: Microtus ochrogaster | place: USA:Florida | collected 2017
GTCCCGAAAAGTGCACTCAGTGAGTGCATTATGGAGATTTTCGCTTTACATTTTCGCCGTGTGTTCGTTGAGCACCTGCTCTTTGGGCCAGTTGACGAAGAAGACACGCTGGGTGGCACGGGTGATGGCGGTGTAGAGCCAGCGGAAATAGTCGGGGGTGAGGAGGTCTTCGCTCATGTAGCCTTGGTCGATGAAGACATTGGTCCACTGACCGCCTTGGGCTTTGTGGCAGGTGACGGCATAGGCGTACTTGATTTGCAGGGCGTTGTAGTAAGGGTCTTGGCGCAGGGCTTTGAGCTTGTCATGCTTGGAGCGCAGGGTGGGGTCGCTGGCGTAGTCCTCCATGATATTATTAAATAATGTGTCTTGCTGCTCGCGAGTGAGGGCGGGGGCTTCGGCTTGGAGGGTGTCAGTGAGGAGGGTGAGCTGCATCTGGAAATGGTTGAAGTCGGGGAACTCCAGCTCGGCATCGACGAAGGTGAAGCCGTAGAAGTTGCGCTCGTTGCGCACTCGGCGGACGATGGCAGTGTCGCCATTGGCGATGAAGTCGAAGGGGACGCTCTCGGCTTCCNCTGCGGCTTTGCCCTCTGCCTGGGCGTTNGCGATGNGTTCGAGGGCGAGCTTTTCGCTCCAGTAGTAGTTGTTCTTAGCCACCATGNGCATGTCACCGTTTTCGAGAGGCTCCTCTCGCCAGAGGATTTGGGCGCGTATGCCGTTGTTGTAGATGTTGGCGCGCTTGTTGCTGCGGGTCACCACGATGGTCTCGTCCTCGCCATCGCGGTGGTAGCACTCTTCGAGGGCTTCGATGAGTTCGTTGCCAGGGATGTTCAGAATGTCGGGGAAGCCATTGAAACGAATCTGTGGGAAAGAGAAGATGTCCTCGTTTTCAAGNAGTNGTCGCAGGTGGGTGGCGTTCCACAGGATGCCCGAGGAGTCGGCTTGTCGCACCACCTCGGTGAGGGTGTGGCTGACGACTTGGAGACCGTAGCCCCCCATGTAGGTGTCGTTGAGGGCAGGGCTTTCGTCGTCGCCCACGGGCGGAAGTTGGGCGGTGTCACCCATGAGGATGAGCCGGCATCCCTTGCCCCCATAGACGAAGTGTACGAGGTCGTCGAGCAGCCGCCCTGTGCCGTAGAGGCTGCCCGAAAGGTATTCGTCGTTGGCTATCATGGAGGCCTCGTCGCAGATGAAGAGGAGGTTTTGCCGCATGTTGTAGTTCAGCGTAAAGATGCTGTCTTTGTCGATGGACTTCTGACGGTAGATGCGCTTGTGGATGGTGAAGGCAGGGTGGTCAGCGTAGAGCGAAAAAACCTTGGCGGCGCGTCCCGTGGGAGCCATGAGCACACACTCGCGGTCGAGCTGCTCCAGCGTTCTGACCAGGGCGCTGACGAGGGAGGTCTTGCCTGTGCCCGCAAACCCTCGGAGGATATACACGGAATCGCCTTCGGGGGAGAGGATGAACTCGCAGAGCGAATCAATGACTTTGGCTTGGTCGGGGGTGGGAATATGCTCAAACTGGTGGCAAATGAGTTCCCTGAGATAGTCTTTTATCATCTTTTTTCAAAAAAAAGGTGTGAGTTGTGGGCGCATTTGATTTTTTATGCTTATTTTTGCCACGAATATAGCGATTCTTCGCGAGTCGGTCGGCAGGTGGAGCGGAAAACTTGCTTGCCAGCCAGTGAAAAGGTGTATAATCAATAAAAAATTAACAAAACATATCATGAAAAAAAGTATTGTAAACACGATCCTTGTACTTTGTACGTTGGGTCTTGTTGTAGCATGTTTCTTCAGCATCTACAATGACATTGCCTTTGATGAGGAAAAGTCAGCTCGTGAGAAAATTGTTATCGCTCGTCTGATGGACATCCGCAATGCGGAGGAGCAGTTCAAGATGACGTTTGGTGAATACTGTGGCACGATGGACTCTTTGATTGACTTCGTGAAGAACGGCAAGACCGTCGATAAAATTATCAAGGAAGGCGAACTGACCGACGACCAGCTGGAGGCTGGCATGACGGAGCGTGAGGCTGTGGCTAAAGGCATCATCAAGCGCGACACTATATGGATGACTGCTGCCCAGAAGCTGGGTATCGCTAACCCTGACTCCATGAAGTATGTGCCGGTGGGTCGCAAGGCTGACGGAACGTTCATGGTGGTGCGCTCAACGTTCGACCCCTCTGTCTATGACACCATCTATCAGGGCATCATCGAGCTGCGCAAGAAGGCTGCCTTCAACATGAAGTCGAACGAGTTCGACATGATGGTGGAGTTCCGTGCCCGTCTGGAGGACTATATGGACGGCATGAGCGAGAAGAAAATCAAGAACTTGAAGGCTGACCTGAAAAAGCGCAACAGAAACCGTGCTGAGCTGATGCTTGACAACGAGGACCACACGGACGGCGAGTGGTATGGTCTTCGTATCGGTGACCTCGACGACACCAATAACAAGATGGCTGGTAACTGGGAATAAGCATGGCAGAAAATCCGATTAACAATAAAAGTTTGTCCATTCGAGTCTGCTCGAATGGACTTTCTTTTTGTACCTATGCCCCTGGGCAGGAGGAACCGTTTGACTACAAGGTGGTGGAGGTGAACCACACCATCTCGTTGACTGCCAACCTGAAGGAGGCACTCATGAACGAGCCATTGTTGCGGCAGTCGTATCAGCGGGTGAACGTGTTGGCGGCGACACCTCATTTCACGACGATGCCTGTGGCTGCCTTTCAGAAGGAGGAGGTGCAGGACGTGTATCGTCTCGTCTTCCCGAAGGATGGACCTCAGCATGTGAGCTACAACGTGTTGAGGCGGTCGGGCATCGCCATCGTCTTTGGCATGGACAGGAACATCCATCAGTTGCTGCTGGATGACTTTCCNCGTGCCCGNTTTTATGCTTCTGCCAGCNNGTTGATAGAGTTNTTTGGCGAGAAGAGNCNGTTCGGCTCGGNCAAGAAGATGTATGCTTATCTGNACGAGAAGGAGATGACGCTGTATGTCTTTGACCAAGGGCGGATGCTATTCGTCAACACGTTTGATGCAGTGAGTGCCGCAAACTTGCAGTACTATATCCTCAACGTGTGGAAGGAACTGGGCATGGATCAGGTGGATGACTCGCTCTTCGTCGTGGGCGACATGGAGGAGCGCGTTACAGAGCTGTCGGAGAAGATTAAGTACTTCTTGCAGCATGTGACCGTCATCGACCGCAGCGAGGACTTCAAAGACCGCTTGACGATGGGCAACCGCTTCATCCCCTACGACTTGCAGACCTTGCTCATCTGTGGTTTTTAGCCCGTTCGTGCGCAGGGCAATTCTCTTTATCGACTGAAACTTTTTACACATGCGAATCATCAGAGGAAAATATAAGGGGCGGCATCTGCCAACGCCTGTGGGCTTCAAGGCACGTCCCACTACCGACTTTGCCAAGGAGGGACTCTTCAACATCTTGGAGAACGTTTATGTTGATTTTGACGCAGCTCCTACGGCACTCGACCTCTTTGCAGGCACGGGTTCCATCGGGCTTGAGCTGGCATCGAGGGGATGCAGCAAGGTGGTATCGGTGGAGAAGGACTTCAAGCATTGGCAGTTCCTTGTGCGTGTGCAGAAGGAACTGCGGCCACAGGAGTGGCTGCCGCTGAAAGGAGACGTCTTTAAATATGTGCGTGCGTGTCAAGATCGTTACGACATCATCTTTGCCGACCCGCCATACGCGCTGGAGAATTTGCAGGATATCCCCGATGTGGTGTTGCCGTTGTTGGCAGAAGATGGTTTGCTCGTGCTGGAGCATGGCAAGGGCGATGATTTCTCTGCCCATCCCCGTTTTGTGGAGCATCGTAACTATGGCAGCGTGAACTTCTCCTTCTTCCAATAAGCAAGGACTATTGACAGGCAGGAATACAAACAGACCCGACCAGTGAATGCTGGTCGGGTCTGTTTGTATATTCTTTATGTCGGCTGTATCCTTGGACTGTGCCGTTTATCTTCTTCCGCCAGGACGACCACCGCCTGGATGACCAGGACCGCCCCACATGCCACGGGCATGCTCTGTACCGTTGGCGTTCTTGCCACCGAAGATGTTCAGCTTGTAGATGACATGCACCATGCCGTAGGAGTAGATGGCGTTGTAGCGTGAGTCGCTGCTCTGGTAGGCATCGATAGCGCGGCTGATGTTGCTGTGGTTCTTCAGGATGTCGTTCCACTGCAATGTGACGGTCAGCGCATTGCCCTTCAGGAAAGACATGCTCGCCTGTGCGTTCCACAGTAGTTCGTTGGTGTTCATGCTTGCCGAAGCATAGCCACGACGGCTGCTCTCGCTGATGTCAGTAGAGAGGGAGAAACCATTGTTGAAGGTGAAGTTGAACTCAGTTCCGTAGCTGAACGACCATGTTTCNAGATNTCCCGTTGTGATGACAGAGTTCTTGGAACTATTNNAGTTCNCGCTNCCGTTGATGCCCNTCTCGAACCAGTCCNTACGGAACTCAAAGCCCAGATTTTCNTTCACGCCGATGGTGTTAGTGTTCGACTTGTCCTCTTCATACTGCTGAGGGTCAAGATAGCTGACGCTGTGGTCATAGTTAAACGACGTGAAGTTGTTCATCGTGAAGTAGTTGTTCTTGTCGAGCGACATGTTGAAACCTCCACCGCCATAGGCGTTCCAGTTGCCATTGATGTTCTCGGGTTTGGTCGTTCTTACACCTGTTTCAGTGTTGTAGGAAGTGCGGTTGCTGATGCTGTTCTGCGTCATTGTTGCTCCAGCCCATGAGAAGATGCCACGCTGGTGCTCCATCTTGAACGTGTTGAAGTTGAAGCGGATGTTGTGATTGAACGAAGGTTTCAGCCCAGGGTTACCCATTGTGATGTTGAGTGGGTTCGAGTCATCCCTGATGTCCAGCAGGTTCGTCATGCTGGGTTGCGAAGTGCGACCGCGGTATGACACACGCAGGTTGGTCTGCTTATCGAAGTTGTAGCGGAAATCAACATTAGGCGCGTAGTTGAACACGTTGCGTGTGATGGTGGGGTATTCATTGCCCATATACTTATAGTCGAGTGTGCTGTGTTGTGGCAGGAGGTCGATGCCCGCACTGAAGTTGTAGTCGTCCGTCACCTTGCGGAAACTAAGGCTAATCGTGTGGTTGAAGTTCTTATAGACAGAGTATTGGCTCAGTTTGTCAGCCTCATCGCTTTTGTCAGCACCTAAGAGTTTGTGACCGTTGGCGATGAGGTAGTCGATGGCTCCGTCAATGTTGTAGCGGTACCTGTTGAGTGCCTCAGCCAAGTCTGTATAAGTGGTTGCGTCCATCACGAAAGCCTCGCGGTCAGACTTGTTGTAGCTGTAGTCGTATTTGTAGGAGAATTGCAAGTAGGTCTTCTTTGCAATAGGTTCAGAGTAAGTGAGTTGCGCACTGAAAGCATCACTGCGCCCTGGGGTGGTATAGTAGCGGTTGTTGGTGTTGGAAGGTTGTGTTTTGTAGTCAATCTTTGCTGCCGAGAGTTGTTTGCTTTCCGACCCTGACAGGTTTCCAGTAGTACGGAAGGTGATGTTGCGTCCCTCATTGTTCAGTCGGCGATTGGCTTGCAGTTCGCCTGCCACACGACGGTTCTCAGAGAAACTCTGTGAGCGATTTCTGTTCGTATTGATAATCAAATCCAACAAGCCTTCCACCTTATCCGTGTTGTGGATGGCATCGTCGAGTGGGTCGTCCGTCACCTCGTATGGATTGTCGTTGAAGCTGGCCGACTCGCTGTTGTTGTAGCCCTTGCTGCGTGAGAAACTGCCGGAAGGGCGGAAGATGATGTTCGTCATGGTGTCAGGCTTCCACTCCAAACGGAAATCCGCATTCCAGTTGTTGCCACTGCTTTTGCTGCTGCTCTCGCTGTTGCTGAATGCGCCCCTTGAGGTGACGAAGCTCTGCACGCTCGACTGGTTCCACACATCGCTGCCATCGTAGCGGAAACGTATGTTACCGCCAGCCTCCAGCTTTTCCGTGGAAGTGGCAAAGTTGAAGCCCGCATTCTTTGAACTGCGCAGACCATTGCCACCGCGTCCCCAGCCACGACCGCCGCCGCCTCCGAACCCACGGTCGCCCGTGTTGTTTGCATCGCCGATGAGGGTGAACTGGTTGCTGTCGATAAAGCGGTTCAGCATCAGGCTCTCAGCATAACGGTGTTCCGTGCCGATGCCGGCGTCGAAGTTGCCAAACCATCCGTTGTTCATGCCTTTCTTCACAGACAGGTCGAGCACGGTCTCCTCCTCGCCATCGTCTATGCCAGTCACACGGCTGAAATCGCTTTTGCGGTCATAGGTCTTCAGCTTTTCAATCATGTTGGTAGGGATGTTCTTCATCGCTATCTTTGTGTCGTTAAGGAAAAACTCCTTGCCATCCACAAGAATCTTACTCACCGTCTTTCCGTTGATGGTGATGTTGCCATTGTCATCCACCTTGGCACCAGGCAGCTTCTTCACGAGGTCCTCCAGCGCAGAGCCTTCCGCCACACGGAATGCCGATGCGTTATACACCAGCGAGTCGCCGCTCACCTGCACCTGCGCAGCATTCGCCACCACCTGTGCCTCCTTCAGCAGCTTCGAGTCGGGGGTGATGCGGATGTAGCCGATGTTGACATTCTTGCCCTCCTCCTTGTTCGTCAAGTCGAGAGGCATCACGCGTTCCTGATAACCGATGTAAGTGACTTTGACGGCATATTTGCCCTTCTTGATGTTTTTGATGTTGAATGCGCCATTGACATCGGTAGCCGAACCGCCTACCATCGAGCTGTCGGGCAAAGAGAGAATGCGCACCGTGGCAGACATCACTGCCTCGTTGGTCTCCTGCTCCAGAATCGTTCCCGACACGTTGAATTTAGATTGTGCCACAGCACTCAAACTGCCTATCATACATAGCGCAGCCAGTATTGTTGTTCTCATATCCTTGAATGAAAAATGATTATTTTCGTTTCTTAATACGGCTAATTCGACCACAAAGGTACGAAAAGGTTTATTCCGATGATGTGGATTTTGTTTATTATATGTAATTTTGCAACGTTTTTTAGCAAATGACTTATATTTATATGTATGTGTCCCCTATGGAAAAGAAATTTCTGTCACTTTTTCTCCTGATTTCGTTGGTTGCTCTCTCTGCCCAGGCGCAGTTCTCGCGGTTAGACAAATACCCCAACATTCCGTCGCAATACGATGCTGCGTTTGTCGATTATGTCAAAGACTTCGCCAGCGGTGTCGCCAAGACCGCCTATGGTCAATACTTCGGTCAGATTACCCGCGAGCGCAATGTGTACGGCTTTGGTGCCTACTATACCGACACCGACGGCATCGTCTATGGCCAGTACCGCCTTGGCAACTTCCTCTTTGGCATCAAGATGGGCACGATGACAGCCAAGGTGGGTAGCGACGACCACTACATCTGCTACGACCTCACCACGGGCAATCCGCTCTACATCATGAAGGACGGCGACAAATATTCCCTGCCAGCCGACTACGAAAAGACTTATCGTTTCGAGTCGCTCACCTACCAGAATGGCGACAAATATGTGGGCGAGACGGTGAATGGTCGCCGCGAAGGTCTCGGCATTTACTATTATAATAATGGTAACTACTACTACGGACGCTACAAGAACAACGAGCGCAAAGGTTTCGGTGCATTGTTCTTCACTAACAACACGATTACCATTCAGTATTGGAAGGATGAAAACGAGTGAAGCTCCTGCCACCAATTCCCTGTGGGCGTGGATGTTGGCGGCACGTCCCAAGACCCTCACGGGGGCAGTTGCTCCAGTGCTTGTAGGTGCCGCCTTCGCGTTTGTCCAGTGTCCAGCCCTCGGTGCCATCGCTCATCTGCTGCCCCTCATCTGTCCCTTCGTGCTCTGTCTGCTCTTTGCAGTGTTCATGCAGATAGATGCCAACCTCATCAACGACTACTTTGACTTCAAGAAGGGTGCTGACCGTGCCGACCGCCTCGGACCTGAACGCGCCTGTGCGCAGGGATGGATTACTCCCAGGGCGATGAAGGTAGGCATCGGCATTGTCACTGCGCTCTCCACACTGGTCGGTCTCTGCATCTTTGCATGGCATACGCAGTGGGAACTCCTTCTCGTGGGTGCTCTTTGCCTTGTGTCCAGCTTTCTCTACACCACACGCCTCTCCTATCAGGGCTGGGGCGATGTGCTCGTGCTCATCTTCTTCGGTCTCGTACCCGTCGTTTTCACCCACTATGTGCTGACAGGCGGAGACTGGAACATCCCCCTCGTCATTGCAGGTGTGGCGATGGGATTGGCGACCGATAACCTGCTTATTGTCAACAACTATCGCGACCGCCACCAAGACCAGTTGAGCGGCAAACGAACCCTGATGGTGCGCATCATCGAAAGCCAAAAGCGTCGATTGGGCGACACGAAGGGACAGAAGGAAGGCGAAGAAATCTGCATCGACCTCTATCTGTGGTTCGGTGTCTTTGCCGCAATTCTTGCCTTCACGGCACTTTTCCTCTTCCCATATTCCAGCATCCGTTGGCCGCTGATGCTCATCTACCTCATTCTCCATTTCAAGACTTTCCACCAGCTGAAGACGCTCGACGGCAAGGCGCTCAACGCCGTTCTCGGTGCCACCGCCCGTAACATTTTCCTCTTCGGTCTCCTGCTCGCCATCAGCGTCTTCCTGTAAACCTCTTAATCGGTGTGACTCACTCCCTATTTGGGGTCTGAGTCNCACCCTGTTTGGGGTCTGAGTCACTCCCTATNTNGNGTCTGAGTCAGACCCCTTTTTAGGTCTAATTCNTGCCATNTNCNTGCTACATTGCAATCCTGTCTTGCGGAGGTGAATGAAGCGGAAGGACAAACCATCCACCTTCTCCCCACACGTTTATGCTTTCAGCTCTTTCATACGTACAAACATCCCTCTTGGAGATGGTTTTTTCTGCCTTCTCAAAAAAAGCACATCCAATCCTTCTCGCTTCTCACATTTATTTTGTACATTTGCCCTCGCAATCCGTTCGGCACTCCTTGTGCTGTCGGTCTTGCAGATAGACATCGTGGGCATGTTGAATCAACGTATTCAATTCTGAAGGTTCTGTGTTCAAAATAGTCCGACCAGACATTTCTACGAACCGGAGGAACGGGATACGCCTATCTTTAGGCGTACCCTTTCCTTTCATTTCGTAGAAAAGGTTAACTCTTTGGTCGGACGCTACCTGAACACAGGAATGAAAAAACGGAAAGCGGTACGCCTTCTTTNTGTCTACATCTGAATGAACGTGTTACATTAGATTTCAAAAGCGTCCGACCANCTATGCAGAAGAATCTAAAGAGGGATGACCGTGCCCTTATGTCAGCANGTGCTGGCATGAAGGCTATTTGGNACTTTGTCAAGGAAAAATTATGCTATCCGTTTAAGTCTGACCTTGGCTATTTTTTGTTGCTGTGGGTGATAATTTCCTTGCCAAATTGTTTGGTGCAGGGAAGTCTGGGGAACATGGTTTATGTGGGGTATCTCTTGATGATGTCTTACATCATGGCCTATGCTGTTGATGTTGTTCTCAGTCTGAACGGGAAAGTGGCTGTGGTGTTAAAGCCTCTCGTGGCGGTTTTCTTGATGTTCTATGCCCTGTGTGATTGGTATTGTGTCTGCACGTATGGGTGTAGGTTGTCCAATGATTTCATCCAGATTGTCGCGGGCACGAACTTAAATGAAGCCGCGGAGTATTTTGAGACATTTGTTTCATGGGGAGACGTTAGTGTGTTTGTATTGTTGATGATTGCAAGTGCTGTGCTGGGATGGTGGCTCTCACGAAAGTGCAATTGGGGTATGGATAAGGCATGGAGGATGTGTGTTGTGGTGCTTTTGTTATGTATAGGTGGAGTGTGGCACAATGCTTCGATGCTTGAGGCGGAGTTTGGAAATGAGGGACGATGGAATTTCAAGTTCGAGGAAGTCATTGATTTGAGGAATCATCTTACAAATCCTCTGTTGGAGGAGTGTGACAGCATCCATCCAGAGTGCGTGGTGGTGATATTGGGCGAGTCTTTCTCACGTAATCATAGTTCATTATATGGTTATGGAAGGTGTACAAATCCGTTGTTGGGACAGAAACGGGAAGAAGGATGTCTGCTTGTCTTTCGGGATGTAGCCAGTCCGTGTACGAATACCACGGCGGCTTTCAAATATTTGTTGAACACGAATCAAATCGGGCGTGAAAGCAATGTCCCGTGGTATGAGCACACGACGCTCATGGAGGTGATGCGTGTCGGTGGCTATCATACAGCATGGCTTTCTAATCAGGCGGAAAAGGGGATGTTTGACAATCTGCCCAGTGGGCATGCCCGATTGTGCGAAGAATCTTTGTTCTTGCAGGAAAAATGGATGTATGATGGTAGTTTGGTCGGGAAGGATGCGGTTCACAATGGAAACAAATGTGTCTTTTATCATCTGATGGGACAGCATGAGGCTTTTCAGTCGCGCTATCCGAAAGCGTTTGAGCGTTTTAAGGCAAAGGACTACTTGACGTTTCCCGAGCATCAGAGGGAGGTGCTGGCTGCCTACGACAATGCCACGCTTTATAACGATTATGTAGTCAGTTCCATTATAGACTTGTACAAGGACAAAGATGCGGTTGTGTTCTATTTCTCCGACCATGCTTTAGACGTGTTCGATACAGACCCNGATTTTTTTGGTCATGCGAAGATGACGNAAGCGTCGCANGCGCAAGGAAAGGAAATTCCCTTCATGATATACGTTTCTNCTGTTTTTCTGCAACGCCATGCACAGGTGGTAGATAGAATGAGGCGTGCCGTTGACACTCCTTTCTGTACCGACCGATTTATCTATGCCGTCATNGATGTGGTNGNCTATCNGTTTGCCGTCAACGANATCTGCTTCTTGAGGAACTTTTATCTGTTCGGAAGTCTCAATTATGTAGTTCATCAAATCTGTTAGTTCTTGCATCAATTCAGAATCTGTTTTTACGATCATTTTCTTACAATTTTTATTGGTGCATGTCCAACGTTCTTTATGTGTATATTGATT
>WFLX010020346.1_pt1 | contig 11022 bp, 14 predicted proteins | sample 4967041 | NCBI WGS metagenome assembly WFLX01 (sample SAMN12857096, study PRJNA449069) | gut metagenome | isolation source: stool from male and female vole | host: Microtus ochrogaster | place: USA:Florida | collected 2017
ACAATTTTTCCGGAAGAAAGATCCATACTGAAGTTGGCAATGGAATCTCTCTTTGAGCCAGAGTAGCGGTAGGAGACATTTTTAAGTGAAATCATAATCTTTAGCTTTAATAACAACCATTAATATTACTGTAGTGGTGTATTGGTGTAGTAATAGACTGCAAAATTATGATAATTTTTTCACACCTCCAAATATTTAGACGAATTTTTTTGAAAAATGTGACAGTTTTTTGAAATTATCCTTATTTTTTTCGTATTTTTGCCCAATAAAAGGTTGATTAGAATGAAAAGAATAGGAATATTAAGCGACACTCACGGATATTGGGACGACCGATATGCCGAACATTTTAAGGACTGCGATGAAGTTTGGCACGCAGGCGATATAGGTGATTATTCGATCATAGAGCGTCTTAAAAATATAGTGCCGGTGGTAAGAGCGGTCTCTGGCAATATCGACCATGGAATGGTGAGACGCAAGTGTAGCGAACTTGAGGTTTTTGAAGTTGAAGGAGTGNCGGTCTTGCTCACACACATTGGTGGNTATCCNGGGAAATGGAGCAAGGGGATGAAAAAACTTCTACAGGAAAATAATATTCAGCTTATGGTAGATGGACATTCCCATATCCTGAAGGTCATATATGATAGGGAACTGGAATTGCTGCACATCAATCCAGGAGCTGCCGGTATTTTTGGATGGCATAGCGTCCGCACATTGGTAAAGTTGACCATTGATGGCTCTGACATGAGAGATTGCGAAGTTATCGAACTGGCTCGACCGTCAAAATAATAATGCCGAAGAGAATCTCTTCGACATTACTATTCGGTTTTATCAATTTTTGATGAGGCGGAGGGCCGCCCAATGGTCGCCTTCTTCTGACGTCTGAACCAAAGTGAAGCCGAGATGGTTGGCAGCTTCCATCACGATGGGAATGTCGACCGTATAAAAACCGCTGAGTAGAAGCACTCCCCCGCTTTTAATCTTTTCAGCATACTTGGCTATATCCGACGTGATGACGTTACGGTTGATATTGGCAAGGAAAATATCCGCAGGTTTGCATTTCTCCAGTGCTGATGCGTCTCCGCAAACGAAATCAATCGCCTGGCTATTGAGAGCTGCGTTTTCAACTGCATTTTCAAACGCGCCGGGATCAATCTCAATTCCAACCACATTTGAAGCACCTCTCATCTTGCACAGAATAGCAAGAATGCCAGTGCCGGTGCCCATATCAATCACTGATTTGCCTTCGATATCTTCTAAATCGAGAACATAGCGCATCATTTGTGATGTTGTGGCGTGATGCCCCGTGCCAAATGCCATCTTAGGATCTATCAATATGTCATATTGCGCCTTTGGGATATCTTTATGAAAAGATGAGTGGACTACACATTCTCCAGCAATCACAATTGGCTTGAAATAATGCTTTTCCCACTCTTCATTCCAATTTTGACTTTCTACGAATTCTGAATTGAAGGTAATATCAGTTTCCATTGGAAAGTCACTCAAGATATCCTTTATAGCCTCTTCTGAAAATTCTGAAGCTTGAACATAGGCTGTGAGTCCAGCAGGATCTGGTTCAAAACTTTCAAATCCAATGTCGGCCAAAAANGCGGCCAAAAGATCGGTCACATCAGATGTGCAAGGTTTGCATTCAAATCTTACCTTATNATAATTCATTTTTTCTTCTTCTTTNTGNANANGNNGAATACCTTTCTGAATGTTCCAAAAGCAGNAATCCCCNTCNTANTGTAGTCTGTATAGTTAAGACCTCTCATTATTTTCATGGGAACATTGCCAAGACGAGCGGCGGCCTTCAAAGAACCATCTGGTGCAAATGGATTGCGCTCTTTCAAAGAATCTACTTGCTCCAGAATCTTAGCCTTTGCAAACTCCTTCCTCACTGCAATCAGGGCCCTATGATGACGAATCTCATCCAGGGTGAATCCATTAAAATGAGGAAGATCTTCTTCCNNTGTCACTATTTTGTCGCTATTTGGTCGCTTGATTTCTTCCATAACTTTCTATTCTATGGTTTCAAAAGCACTCTCGTGAGCATTTTGGCGATAGGATTCATTATCATTTGCTCCTTGAAGAAATAGACCAGGGCCATTAACAGAAGCATGACCCCTCCAGAAGCCAAATACGCTAAGGCGGGTGTCATAAAAAGCATAAAGACATAGGCAAGGCTAATGCCAAAAAGAATCAAGGCTGTAATTCCAAGAAGCAGGCATACAGCTCCGGCAACAGTCGCGCCGGCAAGAATGGTGATTTTTTCTGCTGCCGTGAGCTTGGCATACTCCAATTCAAGAGTAGCCCAGTCTTTCGACCGGGCTATAATACTCTTTATTTCATCTAAGAGGGTTGTCTTATTACTCATTTATTTATTAATCACTGTCGTTTAAGCGACACGGATTATTCTTCTCCGGTGAGTTCTGCCACAAGGGCATCAACCTCCTCATCGCTGATTTTTATGCCTTTTCTTTTCAGGATACGCACTATGCGGCTTCTCACTTCTTCCCCTTTCTCAGGAGCAAAGAGGATAGCAGCACCGCAGCCTACGAGTGCTCCACCAAGAAATGCATAAAGAATATTCAGAGCTTTCATATCTTCTTTTGATTTATTGATTAAAGACTCTTTTCAATCTGATCCTCAATTTCGTCAGCGAGCTCTTCGAGTTCACTTCCTTTGAGCTTAATGCCCTTTTCTTTGAGAACTTTGATGATTTTCTTACGAGTTGTCTCACCCTTTTCAGGAGCTACGAGCAGACCAACTGCTGCTCCAGCTATTGCGCCGCCTACAACGGCACAGATAATTTGAATTGCTTTCATAACTATATTTCTTTTTTTGTTAATAATCTTTACTATTACAACAACTGAATGCTCATTTGGATTAATCTGCCATAAAAAAAACTATGTTGACAGTCTCAATTCAATTATTGGCAAGCATTCTGGATGATGCCAAAGACTGATATGCCATCAAGCCTTCTTTAGTAGTTTCTATTGTCTGCCATCTTCCATCTGGAAGCGGAACAGAGACATGGCAGTCGTCGACAAAAGTTATCAAAGGATACTCGGTGCTGTTCATCTGCAAGCTCCAGGTCTGAGTCTCTTGAGCAAAATCAAGCCGATATTTCTCGCCAGTGGATTCAAGAGTGATGTCATATCCTTTTCCATCGCATTCTACAAGATAGCGTCCATGATCTGTATCTATGGCCTTAGTAGACGCTGTCATGGGGTTGTCTCCGCTCCAAAACTCAATGGTGTTGAGTACGAAAAGATCCGCTATGCCACATACTTCGTAGACTGGAAGAATCCAAAATGCCACGAATACGATTTCATTCACAAATTTATTTGATATTTGTTCGTTCCATGAATACAAATTTCTTGTCAATGCAAATTTCCCCATACAAGATGTCATGGAGGAACATAGGAGTGCCGCAAGGGCGGCGGAAAGAAAAAGTTTTTTCATTCTTCGTTAGATATGAATGGATAATCTGATATTAATATATATATATATATAGGAGAAACACTCGTCGGGCGTTCATTGTTTTGAAAAAAGACGAAAAAACCCTAAGCACAACCCGAGCCGGAGCTGCGTCCCTTCAATCTTGAATTCTATGCAGTAAGCCCTTAAAGGGTTTGATTGGGATGGACGTTTGCACCGGCTCGAATGTGCCTTAGAGCTATATACAAAGTTATTTCTATCGCAAATCTTTTATAAGATTTTCTTCAATTTTAATATTAAACGACTGCAGCGACAGAAAGGTTCTGAATATTCACATTCTTTAACGTTATAGCGGAATTCTTGGTCTAAATCTCATTTAAATCAAAATTTTTAACAAGCTTGCATCAAAAGATTTCGTAATTTTTATTAATTTTGCACGTAAAAACATAGACAATGAATACAAGACGATACGTTTCGTTTGTAATCTTACTTTTCTTGATAGCAGCCGCTTTCAATGTCAAAGCCGCAAGCAAAAGTAAAGATTCGGACGCGATAACTATAGTTCTCGACCCTGGACATGGAGGAAAAGATTTTGGAGCATGTGAGAACGGGGCTAAAGAGAAAGACATAAACCTTTCAGTGGCCAAGAAACTTCGGGAGCTGATAGAAAAAGAACTGAAAGATGTAAAAGTCGTGATGACGAGAAGCACCGATGTCTATCTCACCCTTCAGGAGCGAGCTGATGTTGCAAATGACGCTGGAGGAGATTTATTTATGTCAATTCATGTCAATTCAATTGATAAGAAGACACCCTCACGTCAGAATACCAAGGGAAGCTCTGTGTATGTGCTTGGCCTACATCGCGATCAAGATAATATGAAGGTGGCAATGAGAGAAAACTCAGTTATCGAGCTTGAAAGCGATTATAAAGAAAAGTATTCAGGGTTTGATCCTTCAAAAGATGAAAGTTATATAATCTTTGAAATGGCTCAAAAACGAAATCTTGGAGAGAGCATCCGAGTGGCTGGCGATGCGCAGAATGCCTTAGTGGATATTGCCGGACGCGCCAATAAGGGAGTAAGGCAAGCTGGATTTTGGGTGTTGTGGGCCACTTCTATGCCGGCTGTTCTCGTTGAGCTTGATTTCATCTGCAATCCAAATTCTGTCAAATACATGACATCCGAAACAGGCGAAAAAGAGCTCGCCACTTCACTTCTTAATGCAATAAAAAAATTTGTTGAGAGAAGAAATTGATTGTTAATTGTTATAAGTTTGTAAAGTCGTCGCTGAGTCGGCCTATTTAAATCACAGTCATCATCCACAAAACTACACACTGACATGAAAAAAATATTCAATAAGGAGTTTGTAATTGGCCTGTCGGTCATAGTTGCTATTCTGATTCTCATTTTTGGAATCGACTATCTGAAGGGAATCAACTTGTTCCGCCCAGCCCACTATTATTTGGCTTACTACGACAATGTAGATGAGCTCACGGTCTCTTCTCCGGTGCTCATCAATGGATACAAGGTGGGGCAAGTGAGAGAAGTGAATTTCAACTATGCAAAACCCGGAAAAGTAGAAGTGGTGATGGCTCTTGACAAAAACTTAAAGCTTCCTGTAGGCACAAGAGCTGAGATAGGCACCACCCTTTTGAGCGGTGCAAGGATAGAACTTGCCATGGGAAAAGGTCCGGATATGCTTCCATCTGGAAGTGAACTCCAGACCGGTGTAAAGGAAGGACTGATGTCATCTGTGCAAGACGGACTTATGCCAGCCATTACAGGAATTCTTCCAAAAGTTGACTCATTGCTTTATAATCTCAATCTTTTGGTAGCCGATCCGGCTTTGTCAGCTTCTATCGCCAGGCTTGATGGAATCACTGACAATCTTTTGGCTACTTCTAAGGGACTAAATAGCACTATGAATACTCAAGTGCCTCGCTTGGCTAACAACACCGTCAAGATCACACAGTCTCTTGATACAATAGTCGGCAATCTTGGAACTCTTTCCTATCAACTTAAGGCGCTTCCTATAGATGCAACTGTTGATAATGTCAACCAGCTTACTGCTAATCTTGCTCAATTTTCAAAGCAACTCAACGATAAGAACTCTACTTTAGGATTGCTGACAAGTGATCCGGAACTTTATAATCAACTGTCGAGAGTCTCTGCCGATATAGATTCTCTTCTTGTCGACATTAAGAAGAATCCTAAAAGATATATTAGCATAAAGCTGCTTTAGTAGAGTGAAACAAGTATTCTATCGATATAATCCCGATACCGACAATTTCGAACGGCACTACCCTACTCTAAAGACACGCCTTGCATCGCTTGGGAAGTATCTTGCAGTAGGAGGAGTGATCGGAATAAGTCTGTATGCAATTCTCTATTTCGTTTTTGNCACTNCAACCGAACAAAATNTCAAANAAGAAAACAATAAGTTAAAATCTCAATATGCCATCCTTGAAAAGCGTCTTGATAATTCAATAAAAGTGATGGAAGACATTCGCAATCGTGATGACAATTTTTATAGGGTCATGATGCAGATGGATCCATTAAGCAGTAAGGAACGCTTTTCAGGACTTGAGAACGACACTCGTCTTGAAGACCTTGGCCATCTTAATGATGCCGAATTAGTAGGACGCATGAATCGGTCGATGGATTTACTTGAACGTCAGATTTATTCTCAGTCTGTCTCGTTCGACCAACTTCGTGAAGCAGCAGGCGAGCAAAAAGAAAAGATTGCGAGCATACCTTCTGTGATGCCTATCAATATTCAGGATTACACTATTTCTTCCGGATACGGATACCGTCGCGATCCTGTGTATGGGACTGCAAAATTCCATGAAGGTCTCGATTTTGCAGCAGCTACCGGAACCCCTGTTTTTGCTACTGCGGATGCAGTGGTGGAAGTTGCTGACCGAAAGGACGCATATGGCAATTGTATCGACCTTAATCATGGCTACAATTATGTCACACGATACGCTCATCTTAGTCAAATTTTAGTCAAACCTGGCCAACACGTAAAACGCGGGGAGATGATAGGGAAAGTGGGATCGACTGGCAAATCAGCTGGCAGCCATCTACACTATGAAGTGAGATTTAAAGGAGAACCTCAAAATCCAGTCCATTATTACTTTATGGATCTTTCTCCGCAGCAATATCTCGACATGATTCAGCTTGCAGAAAACTCTGGCCATGTGATGGATTAATCAATGAATTTTTCTATTCAACTAATCAGAAGACATGGAAAATTTCAGTAAAAAATATTATAAGATCAGNNNCGTAGCGGAATTTCTTGGAGTGCCTCCAGCCACAATTAGATATTGGGAAAGAGAGTTTCCCAATATTTCACCCGACAGGACTTCAACTGGCCTGAGGCAATATACTCCAGACGACATCGAAACTTTAAGGATAATACATTATCTCGTTAAAATTAAGGGACTCAAAGTGGAAGCGGCAAAAGCACAATTTCGGCAAAACCGCAACAATATCTCTAAGAAACTTAAAATCATCAGTGAACTTCAAGAGCTTAGAAGCGAACTTGAAGTCATGCTTATGACATTGACAAAACGAAGATAGCCACCCTTACAAATTAGAATTGTAGTAAGCTGGATTTCCTGTGATATCCTCACCGATAAACTCTGGAATCACATATGTCTCATCATTTGACGAAAGTTCTATTTCAGCAGTGACAAGACCTTGACGTTCTCCTCCAAACTCATCTACTTCCCATATGTATCCTCCAATCGGCACAATGTATCTTGTCTTTTCAAGAATCGGAGGCAAACACATATTGAGCATTTTTTTAGCATCTTCTAATGGCACTTCATATTCATATTCTTCTCTGATAGAGCCGAAGTTTTTGCCTTTGACTGTCAGATACCCTTTCTTATCCTTGATTCTTACTCTTACNGTCCTNTCAGGTTCCCTACTAAGGTAGCCTTGAGAGAGATGCGAGAAAGAGGTTGCAAGAGTTTTATAACTGTCATTTTTTACCAAATATTTATGTTCTATCTCTAATGCCATAATGATAATTGATATTTTTTATTAATTTTGTATCGTGAAACGCATTTGTTTCATAATGCAAAATTAATGAAATCATTCAACATCGACAAAATATCTAATAGAAAAGTATTGTGGCTGGTCGTTAAGTCGATGACAGCTATAACATTGTGGCTGATCCTCTACAGCNGGCCTTTAGCGGCGTCAGCATTAAATGCCTACCAAGATATAGATACTGCCATATTTCTACGTGAAGCACGCGAACTCCAGGAGCTTCTTGTCACACCGACAAATGAGAAATATAAATCAAAAAATAATCCTGCGGTTGATCTGGTAAGAAGCATACGCCAAAATCAGAAAGCCGGAGATCCCAGACTACAATCAAATTATAATTATGATCAGTATGACAAAATCACCCTCGGACTATTAGACATTGACGAAGAGGATCTGAAAAATTATGCGTCGCTTCAGATATATCTTGACACAACTGCATATGGAAGACGACAAATGCTGAAGGTACACCTCAACGAGAAAATTTCTACAAATTTGTTTTCTAATGGGGGAAAAGCGCACAAAATAGCTGTCAGAGAAAAGCAATCTCACGGAATAAGTGAGATGTTTGATGTCGGGAATGTCGATGTGGTGCTTGAAGATCTTCTCAGAGAAGTAAATATTTACGACAATGATATAACCTTGCTATCGAATAAATTTCCAAGCCCGTTGTCTTCATTAGGCAATATGCACTATCAATATTTCATTGCAGACACTCTTGATGTGGATGGGATGCGTTGCATACAGCTCACATTTATGCCACGCAATCCTACAGATTTTTCGTTTTCTGGCAATTTGTATGTAGAGATGGGCGACACTACTGGTTTCATAAAAAAGGTGTCACTGAAAGTGCCACGTACAGTCAACCTTAATTTTATAGATAATCTTTACATTGATCAGATATATGAAAAGGATAGTTTAGGATATAGGCATAAGATATCAGACAAGCTTAATCTTGATTTTTGCCTGGTTAAAGGGAGCCAAAGATTTACAGCCTCCCGAGATTCGCGTTACGACAATTTTTCCAATATGTTTAGGGACGATCTCAGTCAGATATACAATTCAATGGGTAATTATATAGAAATTGGTAATCCAGATGCCAAAGGCACTCAACTTCTTTCATATATGAGGAAAGATTCTTTGACTAACGCGGAATCAAATATGGATTCTTTCATGGCTCACTTGCGAGAGTATCCTCTTTTTTACTGGGGTGAAAAGGTCCTCGTAATTTTAGTAAAAGGATACGTAAAAACAGGGAAAGAAAGTAAGTTTGATTTTGGGCCTATCAATACATTTGTAAGCACTAATCCAATTGAAGGAGTACGTCTAAGGGTCGGGGGAACCACTACAGCTTATCTTTCACCGCATTGGTTTGCTAATGGATACATTGCTTATGGCACACGCGACCGTAAGATGAAGTATATGGGGGAGCTTGAATATTCATTCCATAAAAAAAATTACCACAGTCAAGAATTTCCTATAAATAGTCTTCGTATCAAGCATCAATATGATATGGATATGATAGGCCAACATTATCATTTCACCAATCCTGACAATGTCTTTCTTAGTCTTAAGAGAAAGACGGACAAAATGATAACCTACCGCCATCTGACTCAATTTTCGTATCAACTCGAGTTGGCCAACAACCTTTCATTCTCTATCCAAGGAGAGCATATCAAACAAGATGCATCGCCTTGGCTCCCATTTATTGATGGATATGGGCATCATATACCATATTATAGGCGAACATCAATAGGAGTTGCGGTGAGGTATGCTCCCGGAGAAAAATTCATTCAAGAGAGAGAGTCGCGAGTATCAGTCAATCACGATGCACCCATCTTCCAACTGTCTCAGGAATGGGGGCCTAAAGGTATTCGTGGTTGCCACTACAGTGTTTGCAAGACCGAAGCATCCGTATGGAAGAGATTTTGGTTTTCTTCTTTTGGATACCTCGATGCGTTGGCTAAAGGAGGAATTTTATGGACTCAAGTCCCTTTCCCAGAACTCCTTTGGCCAAATGCAAACTTGAGTTATACGATACAGCCTGAATCTTACTCATTGATGAACCCTATGGAATTCGCAATGGATCGTTATGCTTCATGCGACCTTACATATTGNGGAAATGGAGTTTTATTCAANAAGCTGCCAATTATAAAAAGATTAGGACTTCGAGAGGTGGTAGATTTCAAATGCCTANGGGGCACGCTCAGCAAGAGAAACAACCCTTCATATCATNGCAATTTATATAGATTTCCAACAGATGCTCATGCTCAGATAATGGGAGCAACACCATATATGGAGATAAGTGCAGGAATTGATAATATATTCAAAATCTTGAGANTAGACTATGTATGGCGCTTGACCTATCGAAATATTCCTGATACTGACCGTTCAGGTNTTCGTGTGGCTCTTCACTTTAAATTTTAAGACCNCATCTCAAAAAAAAGTAGAAATATGACGCTAAATATANTTGACGAAGGCACGTGTGAATACTCTGTAATGCTTTCANAGCAACGAACCATTTTTTCTGATATGGTAGAAAAGAAAAAAAATAAGATCCCGATTGGTGATGAGTATATTTTCTTTGTTGAGCACCCTCCGGTCATCACACTTGGCAAGCATGCTAAAGACCAAAATGTCCTCTTTGAAGAAGATCAACTAACTAAGATGGGAATCTCGACATATCATATAGAAAGAGGAGGAGATGTGACATATCACGGACCTGGACAGCTTGTAGCATATCCTATACTTGATCTTGAGATGCATCATCTCGGTGTGAAGGACTATGTAAGTCTTCTTGAAGAAACAGTCGTCAGAACATTATCGCAATTCGGCATTCAAGGAGACAGAGTGTCTGGAGCAAGTGGGGTCTGGATTGGTGNTGGCTCTTCTTTCGAACGCAANATTTGTGCGATTGGAGTCAAATGCAGTAGATATGTCACCATGCATGGACTTGCACTAAATGTCAACACAGATNTAAATGGNTTTCGATTCATCAATCCATGTGGCTTCANCGACAAAGGAGTCACATCAATGGCGNCAGAAACAAATAAGTCGGTAGATATCAATCTTGTAAAACGAATATTGGCAGATCAGTTTAAATCCATGCTTAGATATGACAAATAATTTTTGTAATTTTTTTGAAGAAAAATTTGGTGATGTCAAAAAAAAGCACTAATTTTGCATCGTCAAAAGGGGAAGAGCCCTGATGAACATTGCCTTGTGGTGTAATGGTAGGACACCGGATTCTGGTTTCGCCATTGATAGACATCGAGAGAGTTCGAGTCTTTCCACAAGCAAACATAATAGAAATTGCCTTGTGGTGTAATGGTAGCACACCGGATTCTGGTTCCGCCATTGATAGACATCGAGAGAGTTCGAGTCTTTCCACAAGCAAACATAATAGAAATTGCCTTGTGGTGTAATGGTAGCACACCGGATTCTGGTTCCGTTTGTGAGAGTTCGAGTCTTTCCAAGGCAACACTTTTGTAACTTTGCTTATTCTGCCTTGTGGTGTAATGGTAGC
>WFLX010312244.1_pt1 | contig 11022 bp, 11 predicted proteins | sample 4967041 | NCBI WGS metagenome assembly WFLX01 (sample SAMN12857096, study PRJNA449069) | gut metagenome | isolation source: stool from male and female vole | host: Microtus ochrogaster | place: USA:Florida | collected 2017
GGAAATAAGAACCATCAGATTCAGATATAAGTTTATTACTTTCCTCTACAAGCTTGGTTAGCTTATGCCGGTGTCCAAATCCTTCCGACACATTGGTAAATTTGCGAGTCCGGACTGCGATGCACCACAAAGTTAATTACATTATACCGGAAGGTTTTGAGGAGAGGGAATCTTTAATTTGTGGTTATGGAGTCCAGGATTGTCTGTTGGCTATCCTGTTCCATTCTTTCACTTTCTAACCGCTTTAAATATACATCAATGAAGTCTTCGTCCTTTGTAAGCATGTGCCATACCGCCACAAGAATCTTTCGGGCTATGGCCACCTGTATCTTCATCTTGCTCTTGTGCTTCTGTGTCACTTGTGTGTAGCTGAAATTTGAGAAAAAGCAGTTCCGGGTTCTTGATGCCACCCATGAGATTTCTATCAGTATGTGACGCAGATACTTGTTGCCATGTGTAATTTTGCGGCTTTTAAAGTGTCCGTTGCTCACATCGTTTCTGGGTTTGAGTCCGCACCATCCCACCAGATTGGCAGCAGTGGCAAACATCTCCATATCCACTCCGGTTTCCGCAATTATAGCTGAGGCGGCGCGTTCCTTGACACCGGGTATGGTCTGAAGCAGTCTGTATTCCTTTGGGAAATGAATCTCGCACATTTGTAACAGTTTCTTGTGACACTCTTCCGACTGACGCAGGCAGACATCCAATGTTTCCCAATATTGCCGTATCACCATCATGTCACATTCAGAGAAATCCCCCGTGACGGCTGAGAGTATCGTGTCCTTGCCGTGTTTGTTTATCACACGTCCATGAATCCTTTTGAGCAACTCAACGGGATTCTTTATCCCTTTGGAAATTGACTCCACGGCTTTGCGATAACTCGTACCGCTAATTTTGGTCACATAGTTGCTCAGCCTAAACCCACAACGCTGCAATGCCGCGTCAAGCTTATTCTGATTATAGGTTATATCATCCTGAAGGTCAAAGATACGGCGGTTGAGCTTACGCATGCCCTGAACCACCGGCTCGGGGACAAAGCTCCCCCGGATAAGATTCTTCAGCAGACACTCGGCAATCCATTGCGCATCCTTGACATCGCTTTTACGACCGGGAAGCTGCTTGATGAAATATGGATTGACCAACTTCAGTTCCATGGAATCGCATAGTGCGTTCCACCAGGAACCCAATACACTGCCGTACTTTCCATTGCCGCTTCCGTAACGCCGTAGAACACCATCTCGGTGCACATCCGGTGTAGTTCAGGAGTAAGGACTCCATAAGTTTTTTGAAAAATAATGGTCTCGTCATGCCCCATAATACAAAGATATATGCTATCTTTGTGGACATCAAGACCAGCTTCGATTCTGTTCTTGTCCATGATAAGAGGATTTAGAAATTAATGATACCTCCAAATTTATAAAATTGTGACTAAGAGCACGTATTCATGGACTAATTATTCGGTGGCAGGCCTTGTTTTTTATCCTGCCGGTGTAGAAATCTCAGAATTTTTATCTATATTTGCATTATCGAAGCCAAAGGGTTTTGACGGCAATGAGAGGTTGCCGGAGGAAAGTAGAAAATATCGTTACCAACTCGTTACACAAATAAAAAGCGCAGTTGTATCTTATTGATACTGCAATACTTACGGTGTTAGGTTCGGGTCCCCCCATCTCAACCTAAAATTGATCCGGAGTGTCGGACAGATTCCTGTTCTCTCAACAAAAAAAATTCACCGGGGCTGTTTCGGATTTTGACGTAGCACCGATGTTGTATCATTATGTCTCTATCTCTTTGGTTTCGGACTTACTTTTTTCTTTACGATATTGGGCAGGTGAAATACCAAATAATTTGTTGAAGTGACTGTAGTAAGTGGCCCTGCGTACGTAACCGCAACTTTCCGCTATTGCATCTATGGTCCATTCCGGATGTAATTTAAACATCTTCAGGGAATATTCCACTCTCAGTTTATTAATGTAATCGTTGGGTGACAGACCTGTAAATTGTCCTATTAATTGCGTAACCTTTGCCCTGCTTAATCCAGTCGCTTCAGCTATACTGTCTCGATTTAACGCGGGAGATTTGAATANACACTCATNAATTATTTTGGACTGCATATCTGCAAATNGCTTGTTNTNTTTCAGATTTTCCATCATTGAATCCGTTTCCAGAGGAAGTTGCGCTATTAGTTCATCAATACGTTTTGCGGCAATACGCTGTTGTTTTACAGATTCTCTATAAGCTCTCCAGAACATCAAAAGTATAATCATTATCAGGACAGCGACACCGATTGAAGCTAAAAGCAAAATATGCTTACGTTGGACTCTTGCCTTCTCATTCACAAGGGCGACNTCTTTNTCATTAAGAGCAAANNNNGATGCTAATTCTTGTGCTCTTGTTGATTTCTCTCTCAAATAGAGCGAATCTTGTATCACTGCTGCCCGTTGAATCAATCCATAACCTTCCTTGTAATTACCAAGCCCCGCTTGTGCTCGTCCATCAGAAATCAGTAGGCTGTAATAATCACCATTTATCGTATCTGAACCTTTAAACATCGGATAGAGGGGAGCTGTGAAATCAAGAACCTTCTTCCATTGCCGAGAGTCAAGAAGATAATCCATTATATAAACTCTTCCGAGAGGGTTCTGAGCATATTCGGTTGCCATAAAGGAATTGTAATAGTCGCCGGCATCCTTTTTCTTTCCGAGACGCTCAGCACATGAAGCCATCCGGGCATACGTATAAGCCCGCTGCCGGTCAGTAAACCCTAACGGACTTCCGCCGACTCTGTCAATTTTATTGATTAGATTCAGTCGCTTTTCCCCTTCGGATAAGCCATCGGCAAATCTTTCATCTGCATATAATTCAACGATTTTTACTCCATAAGCAGCTGATACATTGGCGAGTACACTGACATCATTTGAATTTGTTCCCTCCGAAATAATTTGGTCAAGATATGAATATGCTTGTTTTCGTTCCCCCATTGTGAATGCGGTTTTTGCCATTTCAGTCAGGATATTATATTCTGCAGCTTTATTATCCTCTTCACGAGCTATTTCCATAGCTTTTATGGAGGTTCCGATACTTCTTTGATAGTTTCCGAAATATGNNTGCGCGTCCGANAGCNTTGTTANGGCGTTANGATAATCATTCGGATGCNAATGAATGGAATCAGNGGCAAGAGNTTGCTTGGNATATCTCTCTACCAAAGAATACATTCGTTTTTCGTTGTAAGCGAGCCCACGTAGCAGATTAATCTTGTATTCAGGGAGAATCGGAGTTTTCTGCCCTTCAATTTTATCCAACTCAGCAAGAACAGAATCAGGAGCCTCTATGATGTGGGTGCGCAAAGACCGTGCAAGCTCCGCAGATTCTATATTAGAAGCGTTGCTATCTGTAATAAAAAGAGAAAGTGAGATTATCAGAAATATTATACTCCTTTTTTTCATACGGCAAAATTAACAAAAAAGCGGCATATTAGGAATATGAAAGGAGGGTTCATAAAGTCAATTTACTTATCATATAATTTTCTGATTTTTAAACAGCAGACAAAAAGAGTACATGTTGCAGTAAAAATTTTTTTGGATTTGTACTCTGTTTTTTGAACTTCTGAATGAAGAGAGTACAAACTCAATAACGGTTTTCTTGTCTGAACTTAAACCCTGAACTAATTTTGCAGTTAAATATCACAAAAAATTAAACATAACACACGCTTGAAAAAGAGTCCTTCATCGACAAAGAAAGGCGGGTCTACCGATTTTGTCCTGATAGCCTTGGTTATAGCTTGTATCCTTGGCATAGTCATCATCGCATGCTTACTTAAACTTGCGTATTCATCTACATGACTATACATTTTATGAATATCCTGAAAATTACTTTTAAATGAGGAGGTAAATTTCAAATTATTATCATATTTATATTTAGAAAGCCATTGTTCGGTTATTGAAGCTTATGTGCTTCATTTGATTTGTAATAAAAGTAAAATGAATCAAAGCTATTCTTTATCTCCTTGTAATCAACGTCATAACTCGTTATTAGATATAAAAAATCATGATTTCCACATTTTAATTCCCTTTAGTGAGGAGAGTATTATAAAATCAACAATAACAACAAAACTTTAATAGAACAATCTATATGATGAAGTATTTATCTATTATCATTTGCAGTATAATGATAGCTATTATATGTTCATGTTCCGATGATATTTCCACTCCAAATGAAAATGAAAACGAGGTAAAAGACACGGAAATATCAGAACAATCACCGGAGATTAAATCAAACGGTGAGGTCTGCTCATTGAATTCGGTCAATCTCGCTTCATCTATGCCAGATTATATAAAGTTTCAGATTGATGCAAGATTTCCTTCGGTCAGCACAAATATTAATAGTTCAACAAAGATAGTCTTTGCATCAACGGCAGAGTTAATTAGCGCTGATCAACAACTTTTAGAGGCATACAATCAAGGCGTTACACTTGTATTCGTGGATACCGACAAACGGCAACTCCTGCAATGGCTTGAACAACATGAAATCGAATATGCGGGGGAGTATGAGGATTTTGAAGACCTGCATATCATCTACGCTTTGAACAACCGAGATAATTTCTATTTTTTCGATGATTTTGTAGATTCAGAAAGTGAGGAAGAAATCGCATACTTCCCTGTAAGATTTGACTCTTTCGTAGATTGGATGAATAAGTATGCTTCTGAAGATTCAGAAAAAGCAATGATGTCACCCATGACACGTGCCGGAGACGTTTATGACATCGCTAAAACTTTCAAACGTCAGGTTATCACGCATAATTTCTCGGTACTTCTCAAAGACAAGGAATTGGCAAAAGTAGTTGGTTCCGACTCTGATTTATTGACTAAGACTTCATCAATAGACATCACTTTCACTATTTACCCTCTGTATTCAAAAGATGAAAATGGGTCGGGTGGTGATTATTATATTATAGAAGGATACGTTAATGCCCATAATGGACCAATGTATGCTGGTAAATGGACGAGTCGACATGGTGGCGTTTACGCTCGTCTATGCGGATTCTATATGTCAGAATTACAGGTAGAGGCAAAGTTGAGAACAGCCCGCAAGGTGCAGTTTCCGGTTGGAGGTACTCCCGTTCCCCAAACAACACCTTCTTCCACTTCATATTCATCCGGCTTCTCATGGAGTATCGGAGGTAATATTTGCGGAAAGTATGAGGGAGGACAACCCGGTGCCGAAATTGGAATTTCCGGATCTTGCTCATGGAACAACTCGGAAACACGAACATTGCCGGACGTTTCTATCAAAAGAGACACAAAAGATAGTGACATTAAATGGACATACACATTCAACAATCTGCCTCATACTTCAGGCGGTTCAAAATATCTGAATGTTCCCGATTTGGCAACTTCTGACTTNNAGGNNGACNACACATGGATATNNTNGATACCCAATACCNGAAATATGACTTATTTAAAAGACTCATATTTCACGGCAGAAATCAAGGTTATTCCGACATATCAATCATATAAATGGTACTCTACAGCAGCAGATTTTGGCACCCATAATTGGACGGATGGAATATCATCTAATGACAACACATTCCGATTCACGATTAAGGGACCGGCTCGCAGTAGGTGAAAATAAGCGGATAAACTAAAAGAAAGGCAATACAACCGATTTCAGTTGAGATGACTACGTTCATCAGAGAGCGGGTGTAAATGATTAGGATGAGGAATCCGGACAGAAAGGTTTTACACAATTTTGGGTGTAAGACTGAACACTAAGTTTGAAAAACGCCCGACCGGAATATATATTATAAATGGCAGAAATTTAAGAATTAACTAACTTATATAAATCAATTAACAATGAAAAAAGAACTTCTGAACAAGATGCTGCTTTCATTATTTGTGATAATGGCAGCTTTCTCCATCACTTCTTGTGGAGATGAAGATGAGACTTTAAACGGTTGGTTTGTCTCTGTTGATACTGACCAATCCAGTGTTAACTACAACAGCAATCTCTATATACAGTCAGCTGTAAGCAGTCAACTTAACAGCTTGAACAAGGACNTCATGCAGAATTCAATGACTGAGGGGGANGCGAAAAAACGATTCTACGCAATATGCTCAGAACTTGAAAACAAAGTTAATGCCTTGGAACTTCCTGTTCTTGAAAACACCTACTGCATCNTTTTCNTTACTCACTCTATTNCAGACCCTCATGGAANTTANCCCGTCATAGAATCNAGGAGAATTAACTTTACTACTAANTCTGAATAAATTATTCAGAAACTACCGATAAAACTTTTCAACTCACATCATCCGACTTAAGTTGAGGTAAGATAGGGGTGATTCTTAACTTTAACAAACGGAACCCGTTGATAACTTATAATTAGCAAAGGAGGAAGGTCAAATATTGACTTTCCTCCTGTTTTATGTTATTGCCGAAAATCGGCAAAACTATGTACAATAACCGAGAGTAAAAAAAATGACAATATTTGTCTCATAGGATTACTATAATATACCGGTGAACCCAGTATTATGCCATTGAACTCGCTCAATCTCCCTTGAAGTTCACTCACAATATCGATCCGAAAGCAATGTCCGGTTTATTTTCCGAGATAGACCAGTTCGGTCTCGATACCGTTTTTGTGTAAGGTTTCAGATACTTCCCAAAGGGCAGAAAGATACATCCGTGTTCATTGGAGCAACCATTTACCGAGAACACTTTCATTTCTTTAACGTATTTGAGTCTCGGTTATAANCTTTTGCNACGNACATCCNNTCANCGNTAAGTTTTAAGNNTANGCANAAAATCAGTCAANANTNATTTNACGGGATTNANTTTTTAAANAGGTTAATTNANATTTTTATTTAAAAAATTTTNTCTAAAAGAATATAAACCCATTTCAAGCCATTGCCAATTGATACTCCTTCGGTGTCCTGCCGGTCTGTTTTTTGAAAAAACGTATGAAGTGCTGTGGATATTGAAAGCCTAACATCTCGGCGACCTGTTTAGTTGATATTTCAGGGTCAAGAAGAGCGCTCTTGGCATGGTTTATCATTTTCAACTGTATAAATTCCTGGGCAGACCTCCCTGTTTCAGACTTAACTAAATCTCCAAAATAATTTGATGATAGACATATCTTATCAGCAAAGTTTTTTACGGTAGGAATACCTTCACTGGCTCCCTTGCCGGATTCAAGATAGTCGTCAAGTAAAGTCTCAAAGCGAGCAAGCACATCATTGTTAAGTTCCTCGCGTGTCACGAATTGGCGCTCGTAAAACCTCATGCAATAGTTAAGCATGACTTCTATATTGGAAATAATGAGCGACTTTGAGAAACGGTCGATAGGATGTTGCAACTCACGCTGAATCTTATCCATATAATCTTGAAGAATAACACGTTCCTCAGATGAAAGATGCAAAGCTTCATTGGAGGCGTATGAAAAGAATGAATACTGACTCATTTTCTGAGCCAATGATGTCCGGATGAGGAAATCTGGATGAAACAAAATACCTATTGCTTCGGGAGCCGGACCATCTTCCATCCGATGAATTCCTACAGTCTGTCCGGGGGCAAAACTTACAACAGTTTCATCATCAAAGTCATAACTGGTTTTACCATAGTTTATCTTGCACCCCATTGTTTTCTTGAGGAACAATGCATAGAAGCCGAAGCGCATGTAATGGGTCGGCTGATTCACCGTGTCATCAAAATGTACAATACTAACCAAAGGATGGCGAGTTTCAAAACCGAAATATCGATTATATTTCTCAATACTGTCTGCTTGAAAAATTTCCATAAAATTCTGTTTTAATGCTGCAAAAGTAGAGATTAAATCCCAATATTCCAAAGCCATACCGTAATTTCGGTAATCTTGGTTATAATATCCGTAATTTAGGTATAAACAGCTAAGCTGAATTGATGTACTTTTGCANGGTTCAAANCTTNAANAATATGTCAGATAAANANTTTNTTAAATATGCAGCCCAGGGCAACCTCATCGTTGCAGGTAGCAGTATTCATCAGTCGATGCACTCAATGAGTCAACGCGCATTGCGATTAACTGCTCAAATCAATAATACTTATCATTCTCCCGAAGAACTTCGGGAATTGATGATGGAACTAATTGGTAAACCTTTGGATGATTCCTTCGGACTCTTTCCACCTTTTTATACAGACTGCGGACAAAACATAACTATTGGCAAACGTTGCTTTTTCAATATGGGATGTTCTTTTCAAGATTGGGGAAGCATTACAATCGGTGATGACTGTTTGATTGGTCATAACTGCACTATTTGCACTGTAAACCATTCAAAAGACCCCCAGCACAGAGGTGATATGACTTGCAGCTCTGTAAAAATCGGCAATCGGGTTTGGATAGGTGCCAACGTAACAATTCTTCCGGGAGTCAGCATTGGTGAAGGAGCAATTATTGCAGCGGGTGCTGTGGTAAATAAGAATATAGAATCTAATACAATTGTGGCAGGTGTTCCAGCTAAAGTAATTAAAAATATTTAAAAGATGAAAAAGATACAGATGAAAAAGATAATCATGGGCACAGCGCTTGCGATGTATGCTGTAATTCCAATAAATGCACACAATCAAAATAAAGAAAATATGATGAANACTGAANNCCTTANNCTTGTTANAGAATGGGATAANACATTCNCAAAGANTGAAAANGTTGACCACTCAAAGATAACTTTTGTAAANCGTTACGGCATCANACTNNCTGCAGATATATATAAGCCGAAAGACGTAGCAGGAAAGTTACCCGCTATAGCCGTTAGTGGTCCGTTTGGAGCAATCAAGGAGCAAGTTTCGGGTCTGTATGCGCAGGAGTTGGCTGAGAATGGATTTCTTACATTGGCATTTGATCCATCCTACACAGGGGAGAGCGGAGGAGAACCCCGATATATCGCCTCTCCGGACATCAACACCGAAGATTTCAGTGCGGCTATAGATTATCTGCTTTCACGTAACGACGTGGAAAAAGACAAGGTGGGAATCTTAGGTATATGTGGTTGGGGAGGCATCGCAATCGAGGCTGCCATCAACGATCCTCGTATAAAGGCTACCGTAGCCTCTACAATGTACGACATGACTCGCGTAAACGCTAACGGATACTTCGACAGCGAGAACAATGCCGAACAGCGTAATGCAAAGCGTGCTGCATTAGCAGCTCAACGCACGGAAGACTATCAGAATGGGTACTATAAACTTGGCGGCGGAGTAGTTGACCCGCTACCCGATGATGCGCCTCAGTTCGTGAAAGACTATTACTATTACTACAAGACAACAAAAAGAGGCTATCACCCTCGTTCACTCAATTCCAATGGCGGTTTTAACGCCACATCACCGCTGCCTTTCCTCAACTTCAAGTTCTTCGAATATGCAGACGAACTCGAAAATGCAGTGATGATCGTGCATGGCGATAAAGCCCACTCTTTTTATTTCGGGAANGACNCTNTCGNAANNCTCNAAGGAGACAACAAAGAGTTTGTGGTTGTNCCTGGTGCAAGCNACACTGATCTCTACGACCAAAAGGATAAAATACCTTTTGCACAAATTGTGGAGTTTTTCAACAAAAACTTTGACAAATGAAATTCCGGATAATAATGGTTGAATTATCCAATTAACTCTACCATATTTTTTGTATTCTGCACCCCAAAATGATAAAGTCTTTGGGGTGCAGTTTATTTAGGAATGTGTTTTTATTTTTTCTTTTTCATGTGCTCTAATGCCCATGTTATTAATGGCGACATTGCTTCAAGAAGTGTAGCACCATAAGAAGTAAGTTGATATTGTGTCCGAGGAGGAATTTGGGGAATAACAGTACGAGTTAAAAGACCTTCTTCAATGAGTATTTTCAATGATTGCGAGAGCATTTTGGGAGAGACATCCGGAATTGCCCGCCGTAATTCACCGAAAAATTTTGGTTTGCCGTCATTTAAGGTGTAAATTATGAGCATTGGCCATTTTGCCGCTATAACTGAAAGGACATTGCGAATTGGGCATCCGGCAACGTCCATCTCAATATCTGCATGCATGATCATTCAACTACTGCGTCGGTCATAGTCCATTGCGAGAGACTATCTGACTTAACTTGAATGCACACCTCTGTCATATCAGTTGTCGCTGTGAGTCTGCGTTTTGCTTTGGGAGCAACGCGCAACCAATCTCCGGCTTCCAATTCAATTTTTTCACCATCTATTTCCATTTCTCCTTTTCCGGAAACAATAAAATAAATCTCCTCATTCTCCTTGTGGCTATGATAGAAGGGAATAACTGTTCCTGCAGGAAGGTTGTTAACTGAGACCTCAGCACCGGTAAGTGAGAGAACATCATGAAGTTCTGTACGCTGAGCGCCTGCCTCAACATGGGTTTTGTCGTAATTTCTCATATTAGTATTTTATTAATTTTATTATGCAAAATTACGATTTTATTTTCTCCCTGTCAAGTAGTTACCTTTTTGTAACCACCTAACCTGAAAGATCATTATTTGAGTTTCATTGTTTTGAGTAAGCATATTTAACATTCATTAACACATTATCTTATCATTAAATATATTTCATTAGAAGAGTTTGCCCGTGATATACTTCATTTACTCTTTTCAATATTCACAATAATCCTTTATGTGCTTTGTTTCTAATGTTAAATTACAATACAATATTTACAAAATTTTTTACGTTATAAGAGAAAATCAAATTCNTCATCATGAAGCAGTTAACTATTNTTTGTCCTATCTTGAGTTTTTTTATTCTNNCTTCTTGTATCAANCAANNAAGAACCTGACTATCCTGTCTATATGCAGCTATCATCAATTCGATCACTGGATGTAAATGCTAATAACCAAACTTTTGAGTATGACGATAAAGGAAGAATTGTTTCATGGAGTTGCACATCCAACAGTCCAAACAATCCAAGTTCATATTTGGCACACTATTCCTATCCTGATGAAAACACTATAAAAGTGTCGGCAACAGAAGAGTGGCTTAATCAGCAAAGATTGTTTAAAGAAATAATTAA
>WFLX010251263.1_pt1 | contig 11020 bp, 8 predicted proteins | sample 4967041 | NCBI WGS metagenome assembly WFLX01 (sample SAMN12857096, study PRJNA449069) | gut metagenome | isolation source: stool from male and female vole | host: Microtus ochrogaster | place: USA:Florida | collected 2017
CGAAATCGAGCCGCTTGTACGCAGCAAAGTCAAAACCATAGTTTGTATGGGCAAGGACAACACCAAACTGCTTGATTTTTTCACCGACAAAGTGGACCGGATTGTTGACACTCATTCACTCGACGAAGCAGTGAAGGCTTGCGTGAATGCCTCACAGGCAGGCGACATCGTACTTCTATCACCTTGCTGCGCAAGTTTCGATTTGTTTAACTCCTATGAACATCGCGGCCAACTCTTTAAGGAAGCCGTGAAGAATTTGCGTGATATATAATGGAATCAACATTAACGACAGATAAAAAACTCACTGCCCGCACTCCGGAGGGAAATGAATCTCCGGCACCAGTGGCCAAAGGTGNCAGACATCNTTGGGGCATCTATATCGCGCTGGTATTCATAGGTCTGGTAGAACTGTACAGCGCCTCGTCGCGTGCGGTCAATCATTCNCCGCTNGGCGTATNTNTGCCCATATTGATGCCCGCCGCCATAATGATAGTAGGTCTGGCAATCATAATATTACTTCAGCGCACTCATTATCGGATGATTTTGAAATGGATACCTCTATTTGCCATAATATCGGTAGGGCTGATGATACTTACACTCTTTGTGGGCGAAAACGTCAACGCCGCTACTCGCGCTATCAACCTGAAAGTATTTACCATACAACCATCGGAACTGCTGAAACTTTCCGCAGCTATGCTCGTGGCTCTCTTTGCCGCACGCTACCAAAAAGAGGGTGGAGGTGTAAGTAACAAAGGTATCATTTATTCGGCCGGGGCGATATTGATATTTTGCGGAATGCTTGCTCCTCAAGGCCTTACCAACACACTATTATTAATGAGCATCAGTATATCAATGATGATAATCGGAGGCTTCGAGTGGAAAAAAATAGGATTGGTACTGATCGTCTATGGAGTACTTTTTTGCGGATACCTCGCTGTAACCAANTTATTAACAGCAGAAAAGCCAAAAACGGAGCAACCCGGCAACCGCACAGGTGTATGGAGTGACCGTCTGGCCGACTATTTTGACAACTCCGTGCCGGAATATGAGAAAAAACTCACGAGTGACAACCGCCAGAAAATGCTCGGCTATATGGCTCAGGCCAACGGCGGTGTAACAGGAGTGATGCCCGGCAACTCCCGCGAAGCCTCTCGATTGCCTCTTGCCCACACCGATTATATCTATGCCATAGTAGTAGAGGAATTGGGTCTTGTAGGCGGAATACTTGTGTTAATACTCTATCTATGGCTTCTGATGCGTGCTGCAGCCATAGCATCACGATGCTCACGAGCCTTCCCGGCCCTACTGGTAATAGGCATGGCTCTGGTGATAGTGTATCAGGCTCTTTTCCATGTGTGCATTGTCACAGGTGTATTCCCGGTATCGGGTCAACCGCTGCCACTGATTTCCAAAGGTGGTACTTCCGTGATAACCACCTCAATAGCCTTCGGCATCATGCTTAGCGTGAGTCGTTTTGCCGTTCGTCATAAAGCATCGCGTGCCGAAATAAAGAAAGAAATAGATGCACTGCCCGAAACAGCCCGCGCTGAAAACCCCACTCAACTATAATACTCACATCGAATCATGTCGCAACAAAAAGAAAATAAACAAATCAAAGTCGTAATAAGCGGAGGCGGTACGGGCGGACATATCTTCCCGGCACTGTCCATAGCCAACGCTTTACGCAGGCGCAACCCTGATATTGAAATACTCTTTGTAGGCGCGCAGAACCGCATGGAGATGGAGCGTGTGCCTGCGGCAGGATATAAGATTGAGGGTCTGCCCGTGGCCGGATTCGACCGTCACAAAATGTGGCGCAACGTAGGCGTGGTTATCAAACTGATGCGCAGTATGCTCAAAGCACGCAGCATTATCAAACATTTCCGTCCCGACATAGCCGTTGGCGTAGGTGGATATGCGAGTGGACCGACCTTGAAAGCGGCTCAGCGCGCCGGCGTAGCCACTGTGATTCAAGAGCAGAATTCTTATGCGGGTGTCACCAATAAGTTACTGGCCAAGAAGGCTAAAAAGATATGTGTGGCTTACAGCGGTATGGACCGTTTCTTCCCCGGAGAGTCGATAGTCATGACAGGCAATCCCGTACGTCACGATATAGCTTACACCACGCTTACTAAAAACGAAGCTAAAGCAAAACTCGGATTTGACACCTCGCGTCCGCTGATATTGGTGGTGGGTGGCAGCCTCGGTGCCGGTACCATCAACGAAAGCATTGCCCCGGCTATCGCCAGAATAACGGCTACTGGAGCACAACTCATGTGGCAGACCGGCAAATATTATATCGACTCTTATCAACACCTTGAACAGGCCGACAAAGGAGTGAAAGTAAGTGCCTTTATCTCCGATATGGCTGCGGCTTACCGCGCAGCTGACCTGGTGGTGGCACGCGCGGGTGCCGGCACGATATCCGAATTGCAGATACTCGGTATGCCGGTCATACTTGTTCCATCGCCCAATGTATCGGAAGACCATCAGCGCAAAAATGCTTTGGCACTCGTTGAAAAAGATGCTGCCGTGATGGTGCTCGATGCCGATGCCCGCGAGAAACTGGCCGATGAAATCATTAATCTCGTTACCGATGATGAACGCCGTAAACATCTTGCCGCCAATATTGTCAAGATGGCCCGGCATGATGCCGACGAAAAAATAGTCGACATAATTTTGAATATAATAAACTCCGACAAATAGCCTGATGAACAACAAAATAGAACATCGAAACATATATTTTGCAGGAGCAGGAGGCATAGGTATGGCTGCCCTGGAACGATATTTCCTGTCGCGCGGCTACAATGTGGCAGGTTACGACCGCACGCCATCAGCTCTGACTCATACGCTCGAACAGGAAGGAATAGCTATTTCCTATATCGATACACCCGACAGTATTCCTGAAGCATTTCGCGATCCGGCAACTACTATGGTGGTTTACACCCCCGCTCTGCCGGAAAGCAACGCCATACTGACATGGTTTCGCTCCAAAGGTTTCACCCCGGTGAAACGCGCCGCAGTGCTGGGTCTGGTAACACGCAGCTCTCGCTCTTTATGTTTTGCCGGCACCCACGGTAAAACCACCACTTCATCGATGGCTGCCCATATACTGCACAACTCCCCTGCCGGGTGCAATGCTTTCCTCGGTGGTGTTCTGCGCAACTACGGCACGAATTTTCTGCTCGATAACTATTCACAATATTCAGTGATAGAAGCTGATGAATATGACCATTCATTTCATCACCTGCGGCCGCACGTGGCTGTAATAACTTCTACCGATGCCGACCACCTTGATATTTACGGCACCGAAGAGGCATATCTTGAAAGTTTCGCCCATTTCACCTCACTGATTCAACCTGAAGGAACACTGATAGTGCACGAAGGACTTAAATTGAAGCCCCGGCCCGCTTCCGGAGTAAAGGTGCTCACCTACTCGCGCGACAACGGTGATTTTCATGCCGAAAATATACGGACAGGCGACGGAACAATAACATTTGATTTGATCACACCCGACGGCTGCGTGACCGATATTGCCCTCGGAGTACCGATTGAAATAAATATCGAAAACGCTATAGCTGCAGCTGCCGGAGTATGGGCTGCCGGAGAATTTGACCCTGCAATAGTGAAAAAAGCACTCAGCTCGTTCATGGGCCCTAAACGAAGATTTGAGTTTTATCTGCGCACACCCGAGCATGTGATTATCGATGACTACGCTCATCACCCCGATGAACTGCGCGCATCGATACGCTCGGTCAAAGCTCTGTATCCCCACCGGAAACTCACCGTGGCTTTCCAGCCTCATCTATATTCCCGTACACGCGATTTTGCCGAAGATTTTGCCTCGGCTCTATCGGAAGCACACTCTGTGGTACTTCTCGACATTTATCCTGCGCGCGAATTACCCATCGACGGAGTCACTTCCAGGATAATATTTGACCGTCTGACCTGTCCGGAACGACGACTAATCACCAAAGAAGAATTTGTCGACACCATCACATCTATGGAATGGCACCTGCTGCTCTGCGCAGGCGCAGGCGACATAGTCGACTACATTCCTGCCATTGTAAACCATTATCAACCGTCACATCAGTAATTCCCTATGGCATTATCGCGCAAAATAAAGACCATAATCTACGGATTTCTCTCGATAGTGTTATTAGGCTATCTGGTGGTATCGGTGTGTGTAGTCGGGAAAGTGGCTGATGAAAAGATGTGTACAGGACTGAAAATCACCGTATACGACACCGAGCAACTTGGTTTTATGAGTCATGATGATGTGATAGCCGAATTAGGATCTCTCCCTCGGAAAGCCCGGAAAATGCGCTTGGCCGATATAAACATCGATTCCATCGAGAATTATCTCAAGGCATTTGACAAGATAGAAGATGCCAACGTGACGATATTAACATCAGGTCAACTCCATGTAGAAGTATGGCCCATGCGTCCCGTAATGCGTGTATTTGCAACCGACGGCACTTCATACTACCTCAACCGTCAAGGCAAAAAGATGACTGCCCGCGCACGATATTATATAGACGTGCCGGTAGTATCAGGCAATTTCACCGGTGTGGATTCGATTGTGCCGTTCATCTTGCCGCTTCTCGAATATATCGAAGGCGATTCACTCTGGCAACACGCAATCGACGGTATAAAAGTCAACAATGCCACTGAAGTGATACTGATTCCCGCCATATACGGCCACGTGGTGAATTTCGGCGCACCTGATAATATCCCCAATAAATTTCAACGACTTAAATCATTCTACTCCAAAGCGATGCCACGCAAAGGCTGGCTCTACTACGACACAGTGTCGGTGAAATGGAACGGTCAGGTAGTGGCATCACGACGCAAAAAATTAGACCACGAGACAACGACAGGAGAAACCGTGGAATATAACGAAACCGACAACGACGAGACCATGTCGGCCGGCGATAATATTGCCCCCGGACAGGCTCTGCCCGACAGACCGGCCGTAAACGACAAACCGGTTCCGGGTGCTGTCAACTTAAAGAATAATAATCAATAATATAAATAAAGAGAAATGGACAAAAAGAACATCATTGCCATCGAGATTGGCAGCTCTAAGGTGAAAGGCGCCGTGGGCACTGTCGATGAAACTACCGGAGTGATAGAAATCCTGTCGGTAGAAGAAGAGCAGATGCTCAACTGGGTGCGCTACGGAGCAGTAAGCAACGTAGAAGAACTCTCAAAACTGATCAAACGCATCATTCGCAAGATTGAAAACCGCATCTCGCCCAAAAAAGTAGCGAAAGTGTATGTGTCGATAGGTGGCCGTTCTCTTAGCTCTATTGAAAAATCAACCGAACGCCGATTAGTGAACGAAATGGAAATCACTGACGACATCATCAATTCTATGGCACGCGAAGTGGCTGTATCGCCTACTCCCGACCGCGACTTGCTGGCTGTCGAACCTCGCGAATATCTGGTCAACCGACAAGTGCTGGAGCAACTTAAAGGCTCCGTCGGCTCCCACGTGAAGATGACCGCCAACCTCATCACCTGCCGTCAGGCCACCAAACGCAATCTCGACCTGCTCTTCAACGACAAACTGCGCTTGAAAGTGGCCGGTTATAAAGTGCGTCAGCTCGCTTTGGCCGATATCGTCCTCACCACTCAGGAAAAGAGACTGGGCTGTATGCTTGTCGACTTCGGTGCCGAAACTACCACGATTTCAATATACCGCACCGGAAAACTCTGCTATATGGCCACACTGCCTATGGGCTCACGCAATATCACCCGCGACCTCATGGCCCTGAACTATCTCGAAGAAGATGCCGAACAGCAGAAACGTGCCGTAGGCAATGCCCTGGGCTGCGCGGCCAACGGCACTGCTCCCGCCAATCCCGATGTGGTGAATATCAACAACTATGTCACACAGCGTGCCGGTGAAATTATCTTTAATATCAAAAACCAGCTCAAACATGCCAATATCACTTCCTCCGACCTTCCCGGAGGCATAATCATAGTAGGCCGCGGGTCGCTGCTCGCCGGCTTCAACGACCGTCTGCAGCAAGTGACGGCCATGAAGGTGAGAGTAGGCAGCGTCAACGCCGACGGACTGCTGCGCATAGCCGATGCCCGCATCTCTCCGGCCGATGCTTCAGATGTGATATCCATACTCGTCAATGCTGCCCGCAACAACCCCGAGGAATGTCTCGAACAGCCCGAACCGGAACCCGTTATAGCTGTCACTCCCGAACCGGCTACGGTTGCGACACAAAGCACTCCCGAACCCGAGCCGGAAATCGAATCTGAAACCAAATCTAAAGAAACACGCCGTCGCGGATTTTTATCCCGTATCAAAAACTCCATCACCAAAATCGGTATGGAAGCTGAAGATGACGAAGACCTGCGCGATGACGAATAATCACTCACACTCTATTACACACAACTCATTACAAACGTTACCAAATTATGGAAACTCCAGGCATAAATATAGATGGAATAAACTATCGTGTTTCTCCCGCTGCAACTGACCCCAATGAAATAATGGTGATAGGTGTGGGAGGCGGTGGTGGCAACGCCGTAGCATATATGTATAACCAGAACATCGAACACGTCACTTTCGTGGCTGTCAACACCGATGAACCGGCTTTGAAAAGACTCCCTGAGCTTGACGCCAAGGTAGTGATAGGCGACGGACATGGTGCCGGCAACGAACCCGAAGTAGCACGTCAGGCTGCCGAAGACGATGCTGAAAAAATCAAGGCCGTGTTCGGGCCGCGCACTCGCATGGTGTTTGTGGCCGCCGGACTTGGTGGAGGCACCGGTACCGGTGCCGCTCCCGTGGTAGCACGCATGGCCAAAGAGCGCGGCTATCTCACCGTGGGCATAGTGACTATTCCCTTTGCATTTGAAGGCAAAAAGAAAATTCTCAAGGCTCTCGAATGGGCCGACACTTTGGCTCAGCACGTCGATGCCCTGCTGATGATCAACAACGAACGTCTGGTAGAAATATACCCCGATATCGATTTCTTCAACGCTTTCGGCAAAGCCGATGATATCCTCACCATGGCAGCGCGGTCTATATCCGAAATTATCACTATCGACGGCTTTATGAACCTCGACTTCAACGATGTCGACAAAACTCTGCGCAACGGACGTTCGGCCATCATCTCCACCGGTTACGGCGAAGGCGAAGGCCGTGTCACCAAAGCTATTGATGACGCGCTCAACTCCCCTCTGCTGCGCAACAAAAATATCCTCGGCTCCAAGAAACTGCTTATCAACCTGTATATGTCGCGCCCCGAAACCACGGAAAAAGGCGAAAACAATACCGGAGCAATATCTATGTCGGAAATCAACGAACTGCGCAATTTCACATCTACCATTGACACCGATGTAGATGTAATCACCGGCGTAACCGTCGATAATTCACTCGGTAACAAAGTAAAAATCACCATCTTGGCTGCGGGATTTGATATGGTGGATTCCGACACCGGAGAAGAAGATCAGAAACAGGAACCTTCCGGCAAAGGATTCGATAAACAGGAAACCGCCTCATCTCACCCGGCACAACCCTCCGCCGCCAAAACCGATGATGAAGCCAAAAAGAAAAAAATAGATAAAGAGCTTGAGAAACAATACGGTCCGGATATGCATCAGTTCGGCACCGACTTCATTCTGCTCAATCCCGACCAGCTCGATGATGACGCCGTGATAGATGCCCTCGAACGCTTCCCCACCTACAAGCGCGACAAAAACATAGCTAAAAACATCAAACAGGGCATCACTCAGGCTCCCAAAGAAGCCACCGATGTACACCCCGGTACCGAACTCAATTTCCTCTGACAGTGAAAGAAATCCTACAGACAGCCGTACAGGAAGCATTGCTGCGCAATGTGGCAATGCTCTCCATGCCGCTTCCTCAGGAGCGAGAGCTCACCCGCACTATCCGCGGCCGTATGCCGTCGGTCGATGAGCTGCGCCGTGTGGTGGACCTGGCCAAAGCCATACTCTTTCCCGACTTCTTCGACCCGCGCCAAGCCGATGAATCGCTGCGCCAATATTTTGTGGGCGTCAACATGGAGATGCTCTATTCGATACTTAAAGTGCAGATTCGCCGCGGGCTTCTCTTCTGCCAGGACGCAGCCTCCATCGACAATCTCAACGCCCTGGCCGATGAAATCGCCATACGGTTTATCGACTCACTCCACGAAATCAAGCGGGTGCTGTACACCGACATCGATGCTGTATTTGACAGCGACCCAGCCGTAAGCAATCGTGGCGAAGTAATCTTCTGCTACCCGGTGATACAGGCTATGATACACTATCGCATGGCTCACCGCCTGCTCCAATTGGGTGTGCCGGTAATACCACGCATCATCACCGAACTTGCCCACTCGGCCACCGGTATCGACATTCACCCCGGTGCCACCATAGATGAATATTTCGCCATCGACCACGGCACAGGCGTGGTGATAGGCGAAACCTGTAGAATAGGCAAGCATGTGACACTGTATCAAGGCGTGACACTCGGCGCCAAAAGTTTCTCGCTCGATGAACACGGACACCCCATGAACCTGCCGCGCCACCCCATCATCGAAGACTATGTGACCATATATTCCAACGCCAGTGTGCTCGGACGCATCACCATAGGCCACCACTCCATAATAGGCGGCAACGTGTGGGTGGTTGACGATGTGCCGCCATTCGGCCGAATCGTACAGCGCAAAGCCGACTGACCATCTCCCTCTCCCAGCATCTCCTTCACTATTATTTATCCATCACCTTAAATTATCAGCATCATGGCAGCAATAGCCCGCAATCTTATAGATCTTATAGGCCACACTCCGCTTCTGGAAGTGTGCCGTATAGAACACGAAGAAGACCTCAAAGCCCGTCTGCTCGTCAAAATCGAATCATTCAACCCCGGCGGAAGTGTCAAAGACCGCGCTGCACTGGCCATGATAGAAGATGCCGAAGCAAGTGGCAAACTCACCCCCGGCGCCACCATCATAGAGCCCACAAGCGGTAACACCGGCATAGGTTTAGCCTGGATAGGACTGGTTAAAGGTTATAAAGTGATACTCACCATGCCAGAGACCATGAGTATCGAGCGCCGTAAACTCCTGCAGGCCTATGGTGCCGAATTAGTACTCACTCCCGGCTCCGAAGGCATGAAAGGTGCCATTGCCAAAGCCGAAGAACTCAAAGCCTCGATTCCCGGCAGCTTCATTCCGGGTCAGTTTGACAACCCGGCCAATCCGCGCGCTCACCACACCACCGCTCTCGAAATCCTCGCCGATACCGACGGCCATATCGACTGCTTTGTAGCCGGTGTGGGGACCGGAGGCACCATTACAGGAGTTGGAGAAACCCTCAAAGCTCACAAACCAGACATCGAAATCGTAGCCGTAGAGCCCTCTAAATCAGCCGTGATAAGCGGTCAGCCCGCCGGCCCCCACGCGATACAAGGCATAGGCGCAGGCTTCATTCCGGGCAACTACCACCCCTCAGATGTCGACACCGTGATTACAGTATCTGACGATGATGCCTATCGTGGCGCGCGCCTTCTTGCCCGCTCCGAAGGGCTTCTATGCGGTGTTTCCTCCGGCGCGGCATTCTGGGCAGCGCTCACCCTGGCCCGCAGCGACAGATATGCCGGCAAAACCATCGTAGCACTCCTCCCCGACACCGGCACACGCTATCTCTCCACCCCGCTCTTCTCCGAGTAATATATCTCTCTATCCCGTATAGGAAATCGATTTTGTATAATTATTTCGGGAGGAGTATAGCTTTTGCAGAAGCATTGTTCATGCCGGGCATGGTCATACCCACCCGTGCGTTGGAATACGTCGGATCGCACACCACATATCGTATGCCCTCCATCGTCAGGAAATCGCCCTTGACATCGCCCGATGAAAATCTCACGGCCGTGGCAAGATGGCCGGGATAATACACCAGCATCACGTCAAGACCCATCAAGTCACGCACCAGTCGGGAAAACAATATCGAGCGGTCCTCGCAGTCACAATAAGGATAGTAGAGCGTCTCCTCGGCAAAAAACGCACGGTCGCCACCCCACACCTTATCATCATATTCATAAACAAATGCCGTCTGCACCCAATTCAAGATCATCTGCACAGCCTCTTCCTCCGATTTTCCGGCAATCACCTTCTTTATGGCAGGATACAGCCGGGAGCTCACATCCTTGCCCATAGGAGTGGAAGCATACATAGCCCAACGGGTCATGAAATTACCCCCTATCTCCGATGTGGGATAATCGCCATACACATCTATGAGGTTTTTATTGACAGCCACATCAAATGCCATGGCCGGATACCTGGTAGACTTAAGATTACGCTCAGCCGTGGACTTCACGGCAAGCTGAGGTTCACCCTTGATGTAGAGCGACATGGCCTTCTCGTTGGGAAAAGCCGCGTCCGACATAATTATGCGCTTCCCTTTGCCGTCGAGAGCATAATAGTTGACCCCGTCAAGCTGATAATAGCTTTCATCGTATATCACATGCTTGCTCGCGTAGCACATATACAGGCGTCCGTCGGCCTGAGCCATACGCATCTTGTAGCCCGACTGACTGTAGACATAAGCCATCAGCAGCGTGGCCTCATTCGAGTCGCCCAAAAACGACTTTGCCATGGCCTGGAGCATACGCAGGTAGTGCCAGTCGCTCAGATTATGCTTGTCGCGCAACGCCAGACAGTCGGCTATCAGAGCATCATATTTCTGGTCCGACAGCTGCTTCCACCCTCGGCTCACAGCCGCGTTATCCGCCCCGCTGAGCTTGAACCCATGCTCACGCCCCAGCCGCACCTTCATAGGCGTACCGAAAACCGTAAACTCATGCTGTGCCACCTGAGGCTGTGGCTTCACCACTATAGGCTCCACAGGTTCCGGACGAGGCTCCAGCTTCGGAGCAGACTTAACCACCTCCTTTATCACCACCTCCTTGTCCGGAATCGGCTTATCTTCTTGCATGCGTTTATCTTCATTGATAGGCTCCACTGGAGCCGGCTTGGGAGGCACCACAGGC
>WFLX010053698.1_pt1 | contig 11019 bp, 4 predicted proteins | sample 4967041 | NCBI WGS metagenome assembly WFLX01 (sample SAMN12857096, study PRJNA449069) | gut metagenome | isolation source: stool from male and female vole | host: Microtus ochrogaster | place: USA:Florida | collected 2017
TTGGCTTGGCCATACTGCTGATAGCTGCCTCTTTGGAGGTGGCTTCCTCTGCTGCCTGTAAGGAGACGGAGCAGGATTCGTTGATGGAGAGGCTGGAGGAGGTGATCAGGCATAGGGAGACGTATGTGGCTGAAAGAGAACGGCATATTACGGAGCTGAAGCAGCGGCTGGCCGCTGCTTCAGAAGCAAGCGAGCCTTCGGCCGCTAAGGGGAAGACGGAGGTCAGCGCTGCAAGCGAGCCTACGGCCGCTAATGATAAGAAGGAGGCGACGGGGGCCGAGGAGGCCACGGCTGCGGAGGCACGGGATGTTGATGAGGAGAGGTATGCAATTATTGGGGAGCTGTTTGAGGCTTATAAGCCGTTTAATACGGATTCGGCTTATTTTTACNNNCTGCAAAGGGAGGAGGTGGCAAGGNGGCTGGAGGATCCGGTGCGGATTATGGATGCGCGGATGAATCGNGCCACTGCGCTGCAGGCTGTCGGTATGTATCACGAGGTGGCTACNATCATGGAGGAGATCGACCCGTCGCAACTCCCTGANTATCTTCTNCCCTACTATTTCTATATCATGCGCACGCTGAAGGGAAATATGGCTGATTTCTCTGCCTTCTCCCCTATCCGCGCGAAGTATCTNGCNGAAACNCGCGCCTATCGCGACTCTATCATCAGCGTNAANGAACCAGGGTCGNTGGCNCACGCCGTCAGNGTGGCCGACCAGCATAATGCTTACGGACAGTATGATAAGGCGGTGGANGTGATGACGCGTTTCATGGCGGAGCATGAGCTNTCGGATCACGACAAGGCTATCTGCGCCTGGACGCTCGCCGANTCGTATCAGCATCTCGGAGAAACNGANAAGCTNAAGNNNCANCTNATNATATCTTCGATCAGCGACCTCAAAGCGGCTGTGAGAGAATACGTTTCGNTGCGNCAGCTCGCTCTNCTNCTCTATAAGGAGGGGGATTTCGAACGGGCTTACCGCTTCATGAACATCGCCATGGAGGATGCCAACAAGAGCAACGCGCGCCAGCGTATGGTGGAATTAAGCACTTCNTATCCTGAAATTACCGAAATCTACGTCGAGAAGATTCAAGAGCAACGCCGTTCGCTCCAGAAAGCCCTATGGATCATCGGTATCTTGGCTTTCGTGCTCGTCTTGGCGTTGGCCTACGTCTGGAAACAGATGAGGGTGATCTCGGCTTCACGCAGGCAACTCGCCGAAGCCAATGACTCGCTCCACTCGCTCAACACCCAGCTCACGGCCTCAAACGATCGCCTCAACACCACAAACTTGCAGCTCAAGGAAGCCAACGAACGCCTTAATGAAGCCAACGGCAAGCTAAACGAGGCCAACCAAGAGCTGCAGGAATCGTATAAGAAAGTGGCCGAGAACTCCCGCCTCAAAGAGGCCTACATAGGCCGATACATGGATCAATGCGTGATGCAGATCGAGTCGCTCGACTCGTTCCGCAAATCGCTGCTGAAGCTTATGACTACGGGCAAGCTCGACGAGCTGCGCGAGCGTCTCAAATCGACCGACTCGCTCGACGACCGTCTGCGCGGCTTCTACGAGAATTTCGACCGCACCTTCCTCAACCTCTTCCCCACTTTCGTCGACGATTTCAACTCGCTCCTTCTCCCCGAGGAGGCAATAACGCCCAAGAAGAAGGGCACACTCAACACGGAGCTCCGCATCTTCGCGCTCATCCGCCTCGGCATCAACGACTCCGACCAGATAGCACGCTTTCTCCGCTATTCAGTGACAACCATTTACAATTACCGCACGAAGGTGCGCAACAAAGCAAAAGGAGACCGCGCCCTGCTTGAGGACGCGGTCAGAGGCCTGTAGAAACAATCAGTTACCGAGCCGGAAATTTATAGTTAGTGGCAACCTAAAAAACAATCTTTCGGAAACAATCTTTCGGAAACAATCTTAACTAACAAATCTATAAGTAACAATCATTCAGTAACAACATTACAGCTTAGCAAGCTTTATGGCGCAGCCGCCGCTGCGGCCTTGCGGGATGTCGAGCGTCATGTCGGAAGTAACATCACGCTGTTCGATTACTACGGGGTAAGGATTCGTGTCATAGTGGGCATCTTCGCCGTCGCGATAGATTGTGGCGCGATAGCGGCTGTCGGGATCGAGGAATGACAGGTTGATATGAGCCGTGCGAGCTTCGTCGCCTGTGGCGCTGCCTACAAACCAGCTGTCGCCACCCTTCTCCTTGCGTGCCGTGGTGATATACTTGCCGATCTCAGCCTCGGGGAAGACGGTCTTATCCCAATCTGTGGGACAATCGCATACAAACTGGAATGGACCGGGGTTGGCCTCATAATTCTCGATTTCGTCAGACGCCATCTGAAGCGGCGAATAGAGAATCACGAAGAGAGCCAACTGCTTGGCGAGCGTGGTGTTGACGTGGGTCTGCGGCATCACGGGATTTTCGAAGCGGAAAGTGACAGGGGTAAAGTCCATCGGACCGGCCAAACCTCTCGTGAAGGGAAGTGTCACCGTATGCGAGGGTGGATTGCCGCCTTCGGGGCACCATGCATCCCACTCCTGACCACGCACACCCTCCTGAGTCATCAGATTGGGATACGTGCGCTGCAGGCCGGTAGGCATCACGGGCTCATGATTGTCGATAGCGAGTTTGTGAGCGGCCGCCGTCTCGATCACCTTGCGATAGTGGCGCACGCCGAACTGGCTGCTGTGCAGCTCCTTATCGTCGAGCATATCGCCCACGTAGCCCGTCTTCACATAGTGCATACCGTTGTCTTGATAAAGCTTCATGCCGTCGGCCATCTGATTCTCATAGTTTGATATCTTGCCGCCTGTCTCGTGATGACCGATCAATGCCACACCCTTCTCACGGCCATAGCGATTTATCTCGGCGATATCGAAATCTTCGTAAGGGCGGGTGAAAGAGAAGTCCCAGGTGGTCCAGTTGTGGTTCCAACCCTCCACGAGCACGCCTCCGAAATTGTTTCGTGCGGCGAAGTCCATGTAGCGCTTCACGTTTTCGGTTGTGGCACCGTGCTTCTCGCCGGCATCCCATGTGGCCGTCTTCATGTGATAACACCACCACACGCCGAGATATCGCTGAGGCACACAGAATTCTTCGGCATCTTCAACGGCACAGGGTTCGTTGAGATTGAGCATGATACGGCTCAGGGCCATATCGCCCGCATTGTCGGCCACGATCAACGTGCGCCANGGGGATACGCGCACATCGGTGACGAACACACGCTCGCCCGATTGCCAGGGGGTGAGATCGGCACGGAGAGTGTTGCTGCCAGGGGTAGCCTGAAGATTCATCGCGGCATAGTCGGTGAGATTAGCCTGATGAAGAGCCATGTGGGTGCCGTCGGNNGTNCGGAGAGTCACCGGGGTTGACACCTTGCCCATGCTGTCGAGAGGCATCTCGCGGAAGAGNGCCTCATAGAAGCGATAGCCCTCGGCGGGGATGCTCCAGGTGGTNGGNCNCTCAGCAAAAGCGAACTCCGTNAGCTCATCCATTATCACGAAATNGTCGAGCTTCTTNTGGCGCGGAAATTCGTAGCGGAAACCGATGCCATCGTCGAAGACGCGGAACACGATATCGATCGTGCGACCCGGAGCGAGCTTCTTCTGCTCAAGAGTGACGCGAAGCTCATTATAGCAGTTGGGAATCTCCGACTCCTCGCCCCATACGGGCTTCCAAGTCTCTGCATGAGAATCTTTTACCGATTTCTTTACNCTGAACCCTTCGATGAAGTCNGGGCCATCCTTAAGGTCGAGTCCGAGCTTCGAGGGATTGAGTATAGCTTTGCCGTTGCGGGTAAGTGAATATTCCGGGCGTCCCTGTTTATCGATATCAAAGGAGAGAGTCAGTTTGCTGTCGGGCGATGAAACATTCAGCGGAGAGGCGGTGGCGCACAGAGCGCCACACGCCATCGCTGAAAACAGGATAGTATTCAAAAGTGTCATTTCTTTTCAAAGCTAATAGTCATCAAACTTGTGTTGATCTCCACGTGATATTCGCCAGGGTTGGTGATCTGCCACTTGTTGTCGGGGTTGCCGCCGTAGACCACCTGAATGGTCGGGTCGCCATCTTCGTGTGTGCCACCTTCGAGCGGCATGATATAGTCGCAACCCCAGCCACGGTCGTTNTGAAGCGGGCATTTCATCTCGCCTTGACCCAGATAGCCGTCGTAGTAGAAGATTTCGGGGCGGCTGCCGTCGCGTGTCATCTGATAAGGATGGTCGATATCCCAGCCTGCGGGAGTGGCGTCACCTACCATCCATACGTTCTCGTAAGGGAGGCAGTTGACAGTCCATTCAAATTCGAGGGAGTTGAGGTTGGCAGTGAGCGTCCAGTCGGCCTTGCGTGGAGCGACAAATTTGTTGACGGCGCCGAGCGTAGTCTTCTCGATCTCGTAGAGGTCGGCACCCATGCCGAATCCGAACGGGCTGCCTGACGTCTCGTGAGCCATATAGAACTCTGTGCCTCCATCCATGATGCCTTTCCAACGGTAGCGCTTATTGGCCACGACTTCCGTCATCTGCGCGTAGCCACCCTCAAACATATCGGAGAAGATGTAGAGAGGCTTCGGAGCGGGCTGATAACCCGTGACAGTGAAGCGCACTTTGCTCACTTCGGGCTTCACGTAGACGGCCAGCTCTGTGCACTCGGCGATTACCTCAGCCTCGATCACGGAGGGTGTGCCAGGGGCTATGCCCCACGCCTGCATGAGGTCGTTGAGCTCCTCAACAGTGTAAGTGACAGAGAGATTGGAAGCGGGAATCTCCATTTTGGGCACGGAAGTGGCGAAGTTGTTGTCGGCCACGTCCATCTTGAAATAGTAGCGTTTGGGGGCTGCCGCACCGCCTACGGAGGCGGGTTGCCAGGTGAAATTGACGGCCGACTGAGCAGCTTTATCTTCCGAGAGAGTGATTTCGGGGTTGTCGACCACGAGATTCATCGTAGAGGGAGTCTCGGGAAGATTAAACATCACATCATCGTCGTCGCATGCGGTCAGCGTAGTGGCCACGAGAGCGAGGAGAGAGAATATTTTGATTGACTTTTTCATTTCGAGGTGGGGGTATTATTTCCAGAAAGGATTCTGTTTGAGGTTGGGGTTCTTGTCGATCTCCGTCTGATGGATCGGAAGCCAGTAGTTGGCTTTGGTGTAGATGCGGGTGAGGTAAGCCGTGCGATGGAAGAAATCTTCGNCNTTGTCGGCNTTNTAGTTCATGCCGTGCATGTCGCCGTTGAGAAGGTTGAGGCCCTCTTTCCAGCGGCGGATATCGTCGTAGCGCAGACCCTCGCAGCAGAGCTCCACTCGACGCTCGGCGCGGATAATGCGGCGCATCTCCTCCTTATCGTTGATATCCACATGGATAGCATCGGCAGTAGTGGCGCCTGTGGTGTAGGGGCGGATGCCGGCGCGCTCACGGATAAGATTGAGATAAGTGAGAATCTCTGCGCGGTTGGCGCCCTCAGCCTCGTTGAGAGCCTCGGCATAGTTGAGGTATGCCTCGCCAAGACGGTAGAGGATGCCGGGGCGATAGGGATGAAGGCCCTGGAGCACGTCGGTCTGCGGATTGATGCGCTTACGGAGCAGATAGCCAGCCTGAGGAGCGTCGTGTGTGCCGTTGTTGTCGGTNTTGTCGTTGCCTTTCAGCATGTTGTAGTGACGCTGNCCGCGCGACTGCCAAGCGTTGTGGAAGTTGACNGCCACGTAGAAACGGGGCTCNCGGTTGCAATACATGTTGTAGGTGCCGGCCGAAGTGATGGCTTTTTCATTATCGACGTCGGTGGGCTTACCTTCGTTCCAAGCAGTGTATCTCACCTCATCTTGNGAGGAGAAGCCCTCCTCAACNTAGTTGGAGCGTTCGTCGGTGATCGGCAGACCGTTTGCCATGAAGAAAGCGTCAACGAGTTCCTGNGTCACGCCCACACCGCCGTTGCCATTGTCGAGTTTCGACGTGCAGTGGTTTTCGTAGCTTGAATAGTCGCAAGAGGGGCGCGCGAAGAGAATCTCAGGGTTGGCGCTTGCGAGCGACACAAGGAAACCGTTCTGGCATGANCCGAAGGGATCGATAGAGCCGTCGGGNTTCTTCTCGACGTAGAGCTGATGGCCGGCAGCGTGAGCCTGCTCGATGAGCAACTTTGTGGCTGCGAGGGCCTTCTGCCATTTCTGCGGATCTTTGGCGGTGTTGAAGAGAGGCTTGCCGTCGGAATTGAGGAAACCCTCATAATCGGCGTTGCCGTTGGTGAGATCGCTGGCAGCGTAGAGCAGCATACGGGCTCTCACGGCGAGGGCCATGATAGAGGTGGCGCGGCCGTATTTCTCACGGCTTGAGTAGGATGCAGGGAGAAGCTCTGAGACTGCGAGGAGCTCCTTGTCGATCCAGTCGCTAATCTCGTCGTAGGGGGTCTGGCCAATCATAAGGTCGGCGAGGTTGAACTCTGTGGGAGTGAGATAGCCGGGAGAGAACGGGATGGGGCCGTAGGTGTTGGCTAGCAGATAGTAATAGTAGGCGCAGAGGAAGCGGCACTCGGCCTTCATATACTCCACCTCCTGCGAGGTGAGGCCCTCGGCGGGGAGAGCATGGACGCGCTCGTTGAAGATGAGGCAAGTGCGGATGCACTGCGGGAGGCGCGCCCAGTAGTTGCCGTCCCAGGAGCTCTGCGTGTGCCAGTTGCCCACGATATAATCGAGCACCTTCCAATCGTAGTTTTGCCAACGCTGCGAGGCAGTTACGTCGTCGGCGAGGAGATCCCAGCCTTCATTGTGTAGGAAGCCCCAGTAGGGATCGGGAATTCCGGAGTAACAGTCGGCGAGCCANCGCTCCACGAGCTGCTTCTGTTCGAACACCATGTCGATGGTGAGTTCGGTGTCGGGCTCCTTGTCGAGATAGTCGGAGCAGGAGCAGAAGAGCAGNAANGANAGAAGTATGAGTTGAATTTTATGTATAGCGTTCATAGTTGTAGCAGTTTTAGAATTTAAGATCGAGACCGATTATGATGGAGCGCATCGAGGGATAGCGCAAGCCATCTGAAGTCTGGAGCTCGGGATCCCAGAGCTTGAATTTCGAGAAGGTGAAGAGGTTGTTGCCGCTCACGTAGATACGTGTGGCCTGAGCGCCATATTTTCTGACGATGCTCTTCGGCAGCGAATAACCCACTTCGATAGTCTTGAGGCGCAGATAGCTCATATCTTTCTTCCACCATGTAGATTCCTGCTGGTTGTTGAGATTCTGGCCGTAGGTGAGGCGGGGCCAGAATACATCTTGCGAAGGATTCTCCTCGCTCCAGGCGTCGGTGTAGTTGCTGTAGATGTTGCCGAGGAGGCCCTGGCCGCTGCCGGGGATGAAATAGTTGGTGCCACCTACAAGGCGATGAGAATCGGCTGTGCCCTGGAAGAACACGTTGAAGTCGAAGTTCCAATACATCAGGTTGCCGCCGAAGCCATAGACGATGCGGGGATCTACGGTGCCACCTACGTAGCCGGCGTCAAGGTCGTTGATCACGCCGTCGTTGTTGCGGTCGATATATTTGATATCGCCGGGCTGCACGGCAATGCTTGAGAACTGCGGGCGAGCCAGACCCTCACGGAGCGAACCGTCGGCATTGAAATCGGCGGCGGTGTAAAGGCCATCGGCGAGAAGGCCCCAGAGAGTGTTGATGGAGTTGCCTGTGCGTGAGCGGTAGGTACCTTTCACTGATTCAGCTTCGTCGCACTCCACCACTTTATTCTTGGCGTAGGTGAAGTTGCCTCTCACGGCTACGCTCAGCTTATCGTTGATCGACTTGTGGACATCGAGCGAAACCTCCACGCCGTGNTTCTTCACGCGGCCGAAGTTGGCCCAGGGAGTCTTGATGAAACCGGTCTGTGTGGGAATCACTTCGCGGGGCATGAAGATATTCTTGCGATCTTCCTTGAAGAGCTCGAGCTGAAGATCTACCATATTCCAGAGGCCGAGCTCGAGACCGAGGTTGTATTTGGTGACGGTCTCCCAAGTGAGGTCGTCTACTCCGATTTCACCTTCGGCGAGACCGCTNCCAGGNTAGTAGGCTCCGTCGGTGCCCCAGTTGTAGCTGGGCATGTTCTGGTCGATTGTAGTGAGGTAGGCGAAACGGCGACCGTTGATCTGGTCGTTGCCGACCTTACCTACAGATGCGCGTATCTTCAACTTACTGAGAGTGGTGGAGATATTCTCCATGAAGCGTTCGTTGGAGAGAATCCAACCCAAGGCGAACGAGGGGAAGAAGCCGTAGCGATGACCCTTGGCGAAGTTTTCCGAACCGTTGTAGCCGAAGTTGAACTCGGCCACGTAGCGGGAGTCGTAGTTGTAGGAGAAGCGGCCTGCTATACCCTGGCTTCTGAAGGGCTGGGTGTCGCCGCAATCATAGTTGCTGAGGTCGTAGAGGAACATGGCGTCGACGCGGTGGAGGTTGTTGAATACCTCGTTGTACATCACGGCAGCCTCGAAGTAAGTGCGGCTGTTGCCGAAATCGGCGTTGATGGAGTGTCCGAGGAAGTCGGTGCCGTCGGTGTTCTGCGGATTGCCGTGTATGAGGTTGCCCTCGTCGTCACGTTCCGTAGCGATGTTGTAGTAGGTCGGGGTGCGTCGGCGGTTTACGTATTTCGTTGATGCATTGTCGAAAGAGAAGAGGGCTCTCACTTTCAGGCCGGGGAGGAGCATCTTGAGGTTCTGCTCCGCGCTAAGGAGGGCTTCGATCTTGCTGTCGTTTTTGCGGAGGAATCCCATCTGAGTGAGTTCGGCCCAGGCATTATAGCGGGCNGAACCCTCGCGGGGAATCACGCCGTCGGAATAGATGGCGGGGTGAACGAAAGGCACAGTCTCGAAAGCGTGNGCGAAAACTTCGTCGGTGCTTGAGGCATTCTTACGGAGATCCTGAATGAAACCGCCCACGTTGAAACGGATCTGAGTGGTTTTGGTGAGATCCATGTCGATGTTGGCACGAACGTTGTATTTCTTCAGGCCAGTCGAAGTGTCGTAAGCGAGACGTTTGTCGCGATTGAGGATACCGGTTTCACGGTAGAAAGAAGCTGTCAGAGAGTAGCGGAGGAAGTCGGAACCGCCGGATATGGATAGGTTTGCACGTGTGTTTTCNGAATGGTCTTTAGTAATGGCGTCGATCCAGTCGACGTCGGGATATAGGTCGCGGTCGTAGCCGGCGTTGGTTTTGTTGATACGGTCTTGAGAGTAGATCTGAGNGCCGGAGAGCTTGTTCATGAGGCTCATGTATTCGCCTGCGCCGATGAAAGAGGGCACCTTGGTGGGCTTCTGGAAGGCCTGTTCGAGGCGGAACGACACGGTGGGGGCTCCGAGCTTGCCGCGTTTGGTGTTGACGAGGATCACACCGTTNGCGCCACGCACACCATACATTGCGCTGGCCGAAGCATCTTTGAGNATNGAGAACGATTCGATTTCGGAAGCGTCGATATCGTCGAGGCTGCGCTCAACGCCGTCGATGAGCACGAGCGGGGCTGTGTTGCCACGGAAAGAGGAGATACCGCGAATCCAGAAGTTGGAGCTGTCNTAGCCGGGTTCGCCAGAGGGCTTCACGGCGATCACACCAGCGAGCTGTCCGGCAAGGTTATCGGTCATGGAGCGTGTGCCGCCGCCCACGAGCACGTCGGGCTCGACGCTTGAGATAGAACCGACAACGGAGGCCTTCATCTGTTTGCCGTAGCCGACAACGACCACCTCCTGAAGCTCGGAGAGATCCTGCTCCATCTTGATGTCGAAATTGATTTTCTTACCTACTTTCACCTCGTAGGGCTTATAGCCTATATAGGTGAAGTGGAGCACGGTGCCGGGGTGTTTTACGGTGAGGTAGAAGTGGCCGTCGAGATCGGTCACCGTTCCTACACGTCCATCCCCTTCGTCGGCAGTGACGGTGACNCCGATCAAGGGCTCGTCGTTTTCGTCGATCACTGTTCCTGACAGATTGATTTGGGCAAGCATTGACATCGGCATTAGAAANCAACCGATGATTGCCGTGAAGAACCTTCGGCTGAAGGTCGGGCTGAGGTTAGTTTTTTTAGTTCCTGTTTTCATTAGGCGTTTATTATGGTCTTTGCTGGTATTAGTGCCAACANTGCAAAATTACGCCTCAGGATCGCCTCGGGCAACGATTTTAATGCGAATTAAACTNTATTTAAANNNTAACTAACTGATATAAAGGGGTTATTNNGAATTACTAAGNATGGTGAATTAAACTCAAAAACCGAGAAATTAATGCCCTCAAGGCTTCGGAATTGCTCGGATTCGCTCCTCGAAGTCGTTGTTATCTACCAGGGAGCGCGATTTCATCTTGGTTTTGTATACGTAGATTGTCTTCGTAGAGAGGTTGAGATAGCGCGCCACATCGGCAGGATCGGCGATGCCGAGACGCAAGAGGGCGAAGATTCTGACGTCCATCGGGAGCTCGTCGTCGGGGTTTTCGACCACGATCTTCTCCTCGTCGCTGAAGAGCTTGTTGAGCTCGTCGATAAAGTTGGGGAAGAGTTTGAGGAAGGCTTTGTCGAACGACTTGTAGATGCGCTGACGTTCCTCCTTGATGCCCATCTTGTAGGGGAGGAATTTCACCTCGTCATACTTACCCTCTTTAGCGGCTTTCACCACTTCGCGGCAACGCTCCTCCACTTGATTTACGAAGGATGTGTTGACGTAGAGCGACTGCATGATGTATTGGTCTTTAATCTCAGTGGCTTCGCGGAGCTCACGGTAGGTTTTGTTGAGGTTGTCGTTGGTTTCCGAAAGCTCCTTGGTCTTGATGTCGAGGGCGCGGTTGAGCTCTTCGAGCACTTTCTTCTTGCGACGCAACATCAGGAAGAGCACCACCGTAAGCAGCAGGAGAAGGAAGATGATGCCCACGACACCCCAGAGCTGCCATACGCGGCCGTTGAACCAATCGACCCTGGCACGGTCGATCGTGGCCATCTCGCCGCTGATTTCCGACTTTCGGAGGCGTGTGTTGAAGAAGGAGGCGTCGTCT
>WFLX010014681.1_pt1 | contig 11018 bp, 9 predicted proteins | sample 4967041 | NCBI WGS metagenome assembly WFLX01 (sample SAMN12857096, study PRJNA449069) | gut metagenome | isolation source: stool from male and female vole | host: Microtus ochrogaster | place: USA:Florida | collected 2017
AGAATTGAAGATTAGAGTGCTCCCCGCTTTTGTAATCCACCGGCTTTTTCAGCTTTTGAAGTGAGATATCAAATCGATGACCAACTGGAGCCATATATCCGACGATCATGCCACATTCTTATTATCATGGCCCGCCATAGGCAAAGGAAGCGTCCCCCGGTTTTTCGTTTTAATTGATGAGTATCCCAATCGAACCAGTACGACCCGAATGCAAAATTAATACTTTTTCTTTAAGTAAAGCAAGAAATCATAGCAAAAATCATATTTTTTAGCATTTTAACTGATTATTTGCCATTTTATCAGTACCTTTGCATTGTTTTCAGGTAACAAAAAAATAGAAAAACAAATCAAGTAAACAACAAAAACAAAACAACATCTCATGTCATTTATCAAAACAGACAACATCAAAGGTGACATCTTCGGAGGTATCACCGCCGGTATTGTAGCCCTGCCTTTGGCATTAGCATTCGGCATTCAGGCTTTTGGAGGTATCAACGACCCACGTGCGGCGGCAATGGGTGCATTGGCAGGTCTTATCGGTGCCACATTATTAGGGTTCTTCGCGTCGCTGTTTGGCGGCACACACTCACAGATAAGCGGTCCCACTGGTCCTATGACCGTTATCACCGCCTCTCTTGTCAGCGCTGCGTGGACAGCCTCGTCCGGCAACTTCAGCGCAGTAATTCTATCCATGGCGTTCGCCGGTATCTTCTGCGGTCTGTTCCAAATATTATTCGGCATCATCCGCATCGGCAAGTATGTGCGTTACATTCCGCAGCCGGTATTATCCGGTTTCATGAGCGGTATCGGTGTGATCATTATCCTTCAGCAGATCTACCCGCTACTGGGTCTGAAGTCTCCGGTTATGGTTATAGACATGATTGTTGATTTCCCGGAGATAGTAGCCAACGGCATCAGCGTTCAAGCACTGTTGTACGGCCTTGGTACCATTGCCGTAATCTACGCTTTCCCTTACCTAACCAAGAAAGTGCCGGCCACTCTCGTGGCACTGATAGTGCTTACCGTCATATCTATACTTTGCTCTTTTGACGCCGCATTGACCATCGGCAACATCCCGGCAGGACTGCCAATGCCATTTTTCAGTAAGGAAGGCATAGACCTTGCTTCCATTAACTGGTGGAATATCATCCAGACATCTCTTGTTCCTGGTCTCACCTTGGCCGGACTCGGCTCCATCGACACGTTGCTAACATCTGTTGTGGCCGACAATATAACCAAAACGAAACACGACAGTAACCGTGAGCTAATCGGTCAGGGCATAGGCAATGCCTGTTCCGGACTGTTCTGCGGTATTGCCGGCGCCGGTGCTACCATGCGTACGGTAGTAAACATCAAGTCAGGCGGCCGCAGCCAGATCAGCGGCATGGTGCATGCCATGTTCCTTCTCGCCATACTCCTCGGTCTCGGCAGCCTCGTACAGTACGTTCCTTTGTCAGTACTCGCCGGCATTCTTATAACGGTGGGCTATGGAATCATTGACTTCCGTGGCTTCAAAGACCTTATACGTATTCCGAAGGCTGACGCATTTGTGCTTATCGTAGTGTTCCTCATGACAGTTTTCGTCGACCTGCTCACGGCGGTAGGCATTGGTATGGTCATAGCCTGCGTGCTGTTCATGAAGCGTTCCGGCGACCTTGTAGAGAAACAATACGAGGCTGGACTCCTGTCAGAGGNCTNTGACAAGCACACANCATGGGAAGACGAGCACGANGTCACAGACGAGATGAAGCGACAGATATACATCGAGCGTCTCGACGGCCCTATATTCTTCGGGTCTGTCACCGGTTTCCAGAACACTATGCACAGCGTTCCCAACGACCCGAACATCAAAACCGTCATAATACGCATGCGCCGCGTAACGTTTATGGACCAATCCGGAGCATACGCCATGGAGACTTGCATCAAGGACTTGCAGGCTATGGGCAAAGAGGTGCTGCTGACAATCATACAACCGCAGCCAAGCACCATCATGCACAAGATGCACATAATACCCGCACTGGTCAAAGAAGAGCAGACATTCGCCACCTTCGAGGAGTGCATCGAGTACATAAAGAGCAAGAAATAATATGCGTTCACTGACCTCACGCCTTTCATTATACGACCCGCACGAGGCGCAAAGCATCGTGAGGGTGCTCTTAAACGACACGTTCGGTTTCACATTCGCCGATATATGCGGAGGTGCTCTCGATTCGTTGTCGGCCACGGAGCGTGAAAGGCTTGAGGCCTACATGAAGCGTTTGGAACAGGGAGAGCCTGTGCAATATATTACAGGCAAGGCTTATTTTTGCGACAGGGCGTTCGAGGTGCAACGCGGTTGCCTTATACCACGACCGGAAACGGAAGAGTTGTGCCGCACGATTGTGGAACAGGCTCACCCGAAAAGCGCCATACTTGACATCGGCACGGGTAGCGGATGCATCGCCATAACACTGAAAAAGGAACTGCCGGAGGCCACGGTCACGGCATGGGACATCAGCGACGAGGCGTTAAGCATAGCCCAAAGTAACGCCGTGACACATAATGCCGACATATCATTCAAGAAACAGGACACTCTGACACCACCCGCCGACAATGCCATTTGGGACATAATAGCAAGCAATCCTCCATACATCTGCCGCAAAGAAGCGGCCTGTATGGAAAGCAACGTGCTTGACTATGAGCCTCATCTGGCACTTTTTGTACCCGACAACGACCCGTTGTTATTTTACTGCAACATTACATTATACGCCGCCAAAGCCCTGAAACCCAACGGGAAGCTGTTCTTTGAGATAAACCCCGAATACGCAAAAGAAATGATGATGCTACTATCATCCAATCATTTCAGAGGCATAATGTTACAAAAAGACTTTGAGGGAAGAGAGAGATTTATAACCGGCAGCAGATAATCTCTGCAGCCATTAACCACCGGTAGCACGACAAAGACACAACCACAATACCATGACCTACGAACAAGTACTCGCAAAACTCACCGCATGCTGCGCAAGAGGCGAACACTGCCTGCACGAAATGCGGCAGAAAATGGAACGCTGGCAGATAGACACGCCGACACAACAACGTGTAATTGACTACCTTTTGGCAGAGCGATACATAGACGAAGCACGCTATGCACGATTCTTTATCAACGACAAAGTGAAATATAACCGTTGGGGCAAGAGAAAAATAGAGCAGGCGTTATTCATGAAACACATCCCAAAAGAGGTTTACACGCCACTGTTGGACGACATAGAAGACGATGCGTACATGGAGACCCTGTTGCCATTATTGCAGAACAAACGACGGAGCGTCAAAGGAAACTCGGAATATGAGATACGTATGAAATTGATACGCTACGCCATGCAAAGAGGTTTTACATACGAGTTGGCGGAAAAAGCTATATCACAACTCGGAGTATAGCGGTACTGTCAAAAGCCTTAAATTCAGCAATTCAGAAGCACCCTTGTAATACACTATATAACAACACGTTATAATTGCACTGCTTTTACACTGCAATCGCAGTGCGATTACGACATAAAAGCACCGCGATTACCACGCAATCGCAATGCTTTTACAAACACATCACAAAAGTGTCATACCGACACCATCCAAACAGCCTCCCGAAATACTGATGATAAACATTGTTCTCGACTTTCTATTTCCACGATATTGCCATGTATGCGGCAACAGACTGTTACCGCAAGAACAGACACTATGCGTTCACTGCAACGTAGAATTGCCGAGAACATTCTACTGGAATAATCCGTATGACAATGACATTGCCAAAATCTTTTGGGGGAGAATTAAGACAGAACGGGCCGCGGCATATATCTTTTATCGCTCCCACTCCGGAGCGGCCAATATGGTATATGCTTTCAAATATAACCGAGAGCCATACGTTGCCAAGGAAATGGGAAAGATGATGGCCAAGGAAATGGGCGGAACATTCTTTGAAGGCATTGACTGCATCATACCAGTGCCGCTGAACAGGAAAAGAATAAGAAAAAGGGGCTATAACCAAAGCGAGTGTCTGGCACGGGGCGTAGCCGGCGTCACCGGGATACCCGTTATAAACAACGCCNTTANACGCAATGTCAACANNGTGANACAGACAACACTTGACATGACAGAACGGCTTGAAAACGCTGAGAACATTTTCTGTCTGACCAAGAAAGCGAACAAATTACAGAATTGCCATTGCCTGCTCATAGATGATGTGATAACCACAGGTGCCACAATGACATCATGCGCAAAGGAAATTCTCAGGATATCCGGTGTCAGGGTCAGCATACTGTCATTTGGCAGCGCCACACAAACNTATTAAACAGCGTATGACAAAAATATTACGTATGGCACATAATTTGTCGTATCCAATTACGTTAGTTTAATAACAAAGAACATAAAAACANNGANAGNTGGAANACAAAGAATTTGATCGTATGGTAAACGAGGCGGAGGGAAAGTCTCGTCGTAGTTTCACANCGTCCANAACATTTCCGGCTCTCATGCGCAAAGTGTACGTATGGATGACATTGGCAATGGCCATAACAGGCGTAACGGCATACGGTGTAGCCACCTCTCCGGCAATACTAAGTATGATTTTCGGAAATCAGATAGTGTTCTGGGGATTGGTAATAGCGGAGCTGGCACTGGTATTCGGTATCTCCGGCATGCTGAACCGCATCAGTATCGCCACAGCAACCATGATGTTTGTCGCCTACAGCGTTATCAACGGCGCCGTGCTGTCAAGCATATTCCTGCTATACACCATGCAGAGTATAGGACAGGTGTTCTTCATAACGGCAGGCACTTTTGGAGCAATGGCCCTGATAGGCTACACGACCAAAACCGACCTGACATCTATGGGTAAAATACTTTTCATGGCATTGATAGGTCTTATCATAGCCTCGGTAGTGAATATCTTTGTAGGTTCCACAGGCATGCAGACTATAATAAGCTATATTGGCGTGCTTATCTTCGTGGGACTGACGGCGTATGACTCACAGAAGATAAAGATGATGCTCATGGAGCAGGACGTAAACGACGAGGGAGCACAGAAGCTGGCACTGATCGGCGCGCTGACACTGTATCTTGATTTTATCAACCTCTTCATTTACCTCCTCCGCATTTTCGGCAGCAGGAGAGACTAATTAACCAAAACATCAGGTATCGGGAACCCTATACTACACTATCATATCAATGAAAAAGTTACTCTCACTCCCACCGAATCTTGTAGATTGCTTTCATGACATTACCGGTCTGGATCACAAAGAATGGTTTTGTACCAACGACCCGGCAGACAAAAAATTAGGTTCCGGCGGCGGAACGACATGGCTGTTGGAACAATGCCATGCGGCATGGGGTGCCAACAAGCCATTTGATGAATGGCTTCAGGACGACCGTCGCATCATACTCCATGCGGGAGGACAAAGCAGACGGCTGCCGGCATACGCACCCTCAGGCAAGATTCTAACCCCGATACCGGTGTTCAGATGGGAGCGAGGACAACGTTTGGGGCAGGATTTGCTGTCATTGCAAATACCACTGTACGAGAATATCATGGCAGCGGCACCCGAAAAGCTCAACACCATGATTGTAAGCGGCGATGTCTACATACGCGCCACACAACCTTTAGGGAATATCCCCGATGCCGACGTGGTATGCTACGGCCTTTGGCTGGACTCAAGCATAGCAAAAGACCACGGTGTCTTTGTGTCTTCGCGCGAGGAACCATCCAAAATGCAATGTATGTTGCAGAAACCGTCCATACAGAAATTGTCGGAAGTACTGGAAAAAGGGTATTATCTCACAGACATAGGCATTTGGCTGCTGTCAGACCGGGCACTGAAACTGATGATGAAAAAGTCACGNNCGGACAANGGTGACATACGCAACTATGACATGTACACGGACTTTGGTTGCNCATTGGGAANCGCCCCGTCCATGCCTGACGATGAGATAGGCGAACTGACAGTGGCTATTTTGCCACTGCCGGNCGGTGAGTTCTACCATTATGGCACCACACACGAGATTATCTCCAGCACATTGGCCGTACAGAACATTGTTAACGACCAGCGTGAGATAATGCACAACTCACGCAAGCCACACCCAGCCATGTTCATACAAAACAGCCGTGTGGACATTAAAATTACCGCTGCCAATGAGAACTTATGGATAGAAAACAGCCACATAGGGGCACAATGGCAGTTGGCACGCCATAATGTCATAACGGGAGTTCCCGTAAACGATTGGCAGATACAGGTGCAGGACGGGCAGTGTATAGACATAGTGCCTATCGGGGAGAATGCGTTTGCCGTGCGCCCATACGGCTATAATGACAAGTTCAGAGGGCCAATAGACGACAACACGACAGATTTCATAGCAACACCGTTCCCGCAATGGGCGGCAACACACAATATTGACATTGCTCTTATTGAGGGCGGGCATGACTTGCAGGCCGCACGCATATTCCCGATACTGACAGACATTGACGAAATAGGATTGGTATTAAGATGGATGCTCGGCAATACCGCTGACGAGAAAGCATGTACTATATGGCGGAACGCAAAGAAAACAAGTGCTGACGAGATCTCGGCTGCGGCCAATCTCAGACGGCTTAGCGCACAACGTGAGGCACTGCGCAACCAAAACATGGTGGACTTGGCGGACAACTACCGTTATAGTGTATTCTTTCAGATAGACCTTGAGGACGCGGCAAAATCATTTGCTGATAACAACCTACCGACACCATCACCTATCAGCGATGACAACAGCCTGTTACTGCGCATACACGACAATATGTTCCGGTCGGAAGTGATGCGCATGAAAGGAGAAGGCGGAGGCAAGGAAGCCCAGGAAGCTTTCCGTTTGTTGCGCCACGGACTAACGGCCCCATTGCTCGCAAACCGCCAATGCCCGCAGATGTCAGTCTATGAGGACCAAATTGTATGGGGACGCTCACCTGTTCGTATTGACATTGCGGGAGGATGGACTGACACCCCGCCGTATTGCCTGATGGAGGGGGGCGATGTGATAAACCTCGCAATAGAACTTAACGGTCAGCCGCCACTGCAAACGTATATCAAACCATCTAAGGAGGCACACATAATAATACGAAGCATTGATCTTGGAGCGGAGGAACATATATACACTTTTGAGCAACTGGCGGACTTTATGAAAGTGGGTTCCCCGTTCTCCATACCCAAAGCGGCATTGGCTTTGGCAGGCTTTCATCCGAATTTCTGCACAGAACGCTATGAAAGTCTGGAGCGGCAGTTGCGTGATTTCGGTTGCGGCATAGAACTGACAATGCTGTCTGCCATACCGGCCGGTTCGGGACTTGGCACCAGTAGCATTCTTGCAAGCACGGTATTGGGGGCATTAAATGATTTCTGCGGACTGACATGGGACAAGAACGAGATTGGCCGGCGTACACTTGTGTTGGAGCAATTGCTCACAACAGGAGGAGGATGGCAAGACCAGTTTGGCGGCCTGCTCAGAGGAATAAAACTCCTGCACACAGAGAAAGGGTTTGAGCAAAACCCGCTGGTAAGGTGGTTGCCGAGCGAATTGTACACACAACCGGAGTATTCAGCGTGTCACCTGTTATATTATACCGGCATAACCCGTACCGCAAAGACCCTTCTGGCAGAAATCGTGCGGCGTATGTTCCTGAACCAACATGACGAGATAACAATGCTACGCCAAATGAAGGAGCATACTATGGCATTGTATGACACGATACAACGCGGCGATTTCACAGGCATGGGCAAAGCGATAAGGCGCACATGGCAACAGAACCAATATATGGACAAGGGCACTAACCCGGACTCGGTAAAAGCACTCACGAACATGATAGATGACCTTTGCCTTGGTTATAAGCTGCCGGGAGCCGGCGGAGGCGGTTATCTGTATATGGTAGCCAAGGACCCTGAGGCCGCAGCACGCATAAAACAGATATTGTCATCCAACCCGTACAACGCCAACGCGCGTTTTGTTGACATGACACTATCAGACAAAGGGTTGCAGGTAAGCCGCTCATAAGAGTCACACCCCACCCTGACGACAATACCAGCAAGCCATTATTTATCATGTTACAACTTCAGACTCCGGTAGATATTCAACGTGGCGGGTTTCTCATAGAACCGTCGCACAGGCTATTGTTCGTAGGTTCTTGCTTTGCGGATAATATCGGACGCATATTCATTGACAATATGTTTCACACCAAGGTCAATCCATACGGGGTGATGTATAATCCCGCATCTGTTCTCCATACAGTGGAACGTATTGTTAAAGATGACGACACGAAAGAGGGATTCGACACGGTTGTGTTTACTCTCGGCACCAATAGGGTATATATATTGAACGAGACGGGGGAGATTGTTGACAACTGCAGGAAACGGCCGCAACAGCTTTTCACGGAGAAAAGCCTTACTATTGACGAATGCGCTGATTACATAAACAGGGCTATAGCGTTGTTGAAACAATACAACACTGACACAAAAACTATCATAACCGTAAGTCCTATACGCTATGCGAAATACGGTTTTCACGGTAGCCAGTTGTCTAAAGCAACGCTATTGCTGGCAACAGAAAAAGTAACGGCAGGAGAACATAAAGGGACTACGGCTTATTTTCCGGCTTATGAGATAATGAACGATGAATTACGTGACTATCGTTTCTACCAGCCGGATATGCTACACCCTTCCGGTCAGGCCGTAGAATATATCTTTTCACGCTTCCGCGACATGTTTTTCTCAAGCGATGCCATGCGGTTCATGGAGGAATGGCAACCTATTAGGCGTGCGCTGTCACACCGTCCATTCAACGCTGACAGCGAGGAATACAAAGCATTTATTTCCAATGCAAGAGAAAAAGAGAAACTATTCAGACAGAAATGGCAATGCAAATCATAAGCCTTGACTCGACAACATCTACAAATGATTACCTGATGAGCCTCGATACCCGCCAATCGCAATGGGAAGGTTGTGTAATGAGTGACTTTCAGACGGCAGGCAAGGGCATGGGCAATAATGTTTGGGAAAGCGAACCGGGCAAGAACCTGCTTTTCAGCATTCTTATTCACCCGGAATGGATGCCGGTATCAAACCAATATCTATTGTCAATGGCATCAGCAATCGCCATAAAAGATACATTGTCGGAGTACGCAGAGGACATAACGATTAAATGGCCTAATGACATTTACTATAGGAACAGCAAAATAAGCGGCACAAGAATAGATACAAATATAGCCGGGAGCAGAATAACTGATATGATTATAGGCACCGGTATCAACATAAATCAGCAGCATTTCTATAGCGATGCCCCCAATCCTATATCCCTATGGCAAATCACCGGCAAAGAACATTCACGGGTTGAGATTCTGAAAGCGGTACTTGCGACATTTGAGCAATATGTCAACATACTACGAAAAGGAGATGTGGGCACCGTCATTAACAAGTATCATCGGTGTCTATACAGGCGTGAAGGGTTCTATCGTTACCGTGATGCCGGCGGAGAATTTGAGGCAGAGATAGCGGAGGTGTTACCAAACGGCATACTGCGTCTGCGGAAAAAAGACGGCACTATACACGAATATATGTTCAAAGAGGTTGAAACGGTGATTGAAAGACCGGACAAGAATAATACAAATAAATAATAAAAATAGAACAACGACATGAAATTCAAGCGTATTTTATTAAAGCTTTCAGGTGAAAGCCTGCAAGGGAAACAAGGCTATGGAATAGACGTGGAGCGTCTTAACGATTATGCCCGACAAATAAAAGAGGTGGCCGCAATGGGTGTGCAGATCGGAATAGTAATAGGAGGCGGCAACATCTTTCGTGGACTCAGCGGTGCGGGAAAAGGCTTTGACCGTGTGAAAGGCGACCAAATGGGTATGTGTGCCACAGTAATAAACTCACTTGCATTGTCAAGCGCACTGGATGCCGCAGGACAAAAGAACCGTGTTCTGACAGCTATTAGAATGGAACCTATAGGCGAGTTCTACTCTAAATGGAAGGCCATACAAGCTATGGAACAGGGAGAAGTAGTTATAATGAGTGCGGGAACAGGTTTACGATATTTCACTACTGACACGGGATCGTCACTGAGGGGTATTGAGATTGAAGCTGACGTTATGCTGAAAGGCACCAGAGTTGACGGCATATATACGGCTGATCCGGAAAAAGATCCGACAGCAACCAAGTTCCATGACATTACTTATCAGGAGGTAATAGCAAAAGGTCTGAAAGTGATGGACATCACGGCAACGGCCATGTGTATGCAAAACGATTTGCCTATATACGTCTTTAACATGGACATTGTGGGCAACTTGAAACGCGTTATGGATGGGGAAGAAATCGGTACGTTGGTACACAACTAAATGATACATAATAAACCGTAGAACAAACGGAGGCCTTGTATTGAAGGAAGATACGCTTTGATCTACGGTTTATTGTAATATTTAGCCACTATTACATTACATATACTACCATAAAGGCACATCAGGCATTGTGGCTTATGACAAAAACAATATAGCCGAAACATTATGTTTCGGCTATATTAACTCTACATTAGAGGTGCGTGGCGGAGTCGAACCGCCTTAGCTGGTTTTGCAGACCAGAGACTAAACCGTTCATCCAACGCACCATTTATATCAGTCTATATTCCCGTTAAGAATATCTTCCGCCGTGAATGATTACGGGCACCTATCTCTTAAATGCGGTGCAAAGGTACACTTTTTTTCCGAACCCACCAAATTTCCACAACTTTTTTTTCAAAAAAACATACATTTCTTTGCCCTCTCATATTTTTTTTGTACCTTTGCCCCCACATTTCACAATTTCAAGTGGGTTGTAGCCATGCGCCTGTGGCGAAATTGGTAGACGCGCCAGACTTAGGATCTGGTGATTTCGGTCGTGAGGGTTCGAGTCCCTCCGTGCGCACTCTTCCAGTACATTCCCTTCACAATGCAAGAGAAAATCATTATCCTTGACTTCGGATCACAGACCACTCAACTGATT
>WFLX010235291.1_pt1 | contig 11018 bp, 11 predicted proteins | sample 4967041 | NCBI WGS metagenome assembly WFLX01 (sample SAMN12857096, study PRJNA449069) | gut metagenome | isolation source: stool from male and female vole | host: Microtus ochrogaster | place: USA:Florida | collected 2017
ATCGGGCACTTCTTCCAGAGCATCGGGCACGCAGGTAAAAGCATATTCCTGAGTCTGTGCAGACAACTTCTCTTCCTCATCCCCATGCTTGCCTTGCTGCCACAATGGTGGGAACTGGATGGCGTTTGGATGGCAACACCAGTAAGCGATACCCTCAGTGTCATCACAGCTACCGCCATGTTGGTGTATATGATTCGTAAAACCAAACAGAGTGAGACGCATCGGACTGCTTAGCGACACCCACGCTTATTGGGATGACCGCTATCTCCGGCATTTCGAGTCTTGCGACGAGATATGGCATGCCGGTGACATCGGTAGCTGGGAGGTGGCACAACGCCTACAGGAATTTCGTCCGCTTCGCGCTGTGACCGGCAACTGCGATGGCGGAGATTTGCGAATGCGATACCCCGAAAAGCTCCGTTGGACATGCGAAGGCGCAGACATCTTAATGACGCACATCGGAGGCTATCCCGGACGCTATGCTCCGCCGATTGCCCGACAGATTTATGAGCGACCACCGAAACTCTTCATCTGCGGTCACAGCCATATACTGAAAGTGCAGTACGACGAAAGGCTCGGGCTACTGCACATCAATCCCGGAGCCGCAGGACTTCAAGGCTGGCACCAAGTGCGAACGTTGATACGCTTCAGCATCGAAAACGCATCTTTTTCCGACCTTGAAGTCATCGAAATGCCACGATAATGTCCGTTTTCTACAAAATTGTACTTCTCTCTGCACTTTTTTTGCCATAAAAGCACACAGTTTGCTACTTTTTCTATTACTTTGCAGGGCGAATCATACATTTTTAACAACCGACATCGTGAGAAAGATATTATTTCGTCTTATATCCATCATGCTCATCACGAGCGGCTGCAAGGACAACATCGACACCTCTGCCCGCTATGTTTTCAAGAAAGAGACCATCGCGAGCTATCTTGAGAAACACGAAGACTACTCCGAATATGTTAAACTGTTGCAACAGGTTCCCATCAGCCACCGCAGCAAGAGCACAGTTTACCAGCTGCTGAGCGCCCGAGGAAACCTGACTTGTTTTGCCCCAACCAACAAAGCCATTGCCACCTACCTCAACGACTTGACTGCGCAAGGACTGACCAGCGAACCTTCGTGGGACGGTTTCCAAAAGGAAGAGGTTCTGGACAGCATCCGACGCGTCATTGTGTACAACAGCATCATCGATGGCGGTGACTACGAATACTACACGACGAGCGACTTCCCTCGCCAGAACCAAGCCGAGTTCGCGCGCGCCAACATGAACGACATCAAGCTCAGCGTATATCGGCCTACCACTTTCCCCGACAGCATCTACATCAACAAGGCATACCCTATCAACGAGTTCAATCGCGACATTCTCTCCATCAATGGTACCATTCATCAAGTTGAAAAGGTCATTGCTCCGCGTGAGGCAACCTTGACGCGCATCCTACAGGACCAGCTTGAAGGCTATGCCGATGGATTTCTGGTGACGGCAAAAATTATCAAGGCATGCGGGCTGCTGGACACGCTGTCAAAAATCCGCGATGAAGTCTATGAGGAACTGTACCAGACTGGAAAAATCGAAGAAAAGACGCCTTCCCGAGGGTTGGCCACCATGACTGGCGGCTACTCCTACGCTCCTGAGCACCGCAAATACGGCTTCACCGTCTTTGCCGAGTCCGACGCCTTCTGGCAAAGCAAAATCGGGAAAGACATTCAGGACATCACCCCCGAAGACGTACAAGCCTGGGTAAGCAAACAGGGTTACTACCCCGACGCTCTGACCAACAGCAACTACAAAGACCCCGACAACTTGCTCTACCAGTGGACCACCTACCATGTCCTGCCTTTCAAGCTCGCACCCGAAAGGCTCGTCTTCCACTACAACGAAAAGGGCTATAACTATGTCAGCAGCCCCGACCAACTTACGATTCCCGTCATGGAGTATTATGTAACGATGGGAAAGCGGCGTTTACTNAAAATCTACGAAAGTCCGGAAGCAGGCGGAGTATATCTCAACCGCTTCCCTGTCNTCGACAACGGACGCCACGGCACAGGCNACNAAACGGGGTGCACCCTNGAGAATGCCNGTTCACGCGTAATGAAAGAACACAGCAGGCTCAATGAACGCACAGCCATCAACGGCTACCTTTACGAAATAGATGCCCCCATAGCCTACGACAACGCCACGCGCGACAATCTCGGCCGCACACGCATCCGAATGGACTGCATGAGTTTCTTCCCCGAAGCGATGAACAACGACATCCGCCGTGTGCCGCTCTCCGATGCGCGCCACCAATGGGTACATTTCCCCGACGACAATGAGTACAAGTACATCGGCAACCTGAGCATCAATGCAGGCTCCACCTTCGTCTATTACAACGCCTACAACCTCAAGTTCGGCAGCCTCTGCGGCGACGAAGTAAAATGCGTCGGACGCTGGGATCTCGTTTTCACCCTGCCGCCGGTTCCCAAAAGTGGCACCTACGAAGTGCGCTACCGAATACTCACCAACTCCGACCGCGGCGTGGCGCAGTTCTACTTCGGCGACAATCTGAACAGCTTGCCCGTTGCGGGCATTCCCGTCAATCTGACGCTGGGAGGAGCCGATGCCATCACCGGATGGAAAGAAGATACCGGCACCGACGACGATGCAGACACCGAAGCAGACAAGATGATGCGCAACAACGGCTTCATGAAGGGAGAGGAAAGTATCCTGATACTAAAGAATCCGGGAACCACCGCACGCGCCAACGTCAACCGCAACATCGTCAGGCGCATCATCACACGCCAGCATCTTGACCCCGACAAAACCTATTATCTGAAAATCAAGACCGTGCTCGACCGAGAGACAGCAGAGTTCTACATGGACCACATCGAGTACTGCCCGAAAGAAATCTACGATAATCCCGAGACACCGGAAGACATCTGGTAGCGGGCTTCAGGCCGGCACCGGAAACGACGGCCTTCACTGACTTCCGGACCATAACATACGGGAGAAGAATGCGTAATAATACGGAAAAAGCTGTAAATAATGTAGGAAATACTTGCATCAAATTCCGAAAAAGCGTATCTTTGCAGCAGAAACGGACGAGATAGTGAAGAAATTGTACACCATAGCACTGGCCATTGCCTTTTGTTTTTCACCGTTGAGCCTATATGCACAGGCGGAACGCGATGGAATTGAAGTGAGTATGTCCGGCATCACACTTTCCATTATTGCCAGCAATGTACACATCACCGGCGCAAACGGAGAAGTGATGGAAATCTTCAACCTCACCGGCACAAAAGTATATGCAGTCCGCATTGACAGCAACGACAAGTCTTTCTCGCTCAACCTCAGCAAGGGGTGTTACCTCGTCAAAGTCGGAAAGATAGTACGCAAAATCTCCACCCCATAGCGCCATCCCTTTTCCAAGATGCCTTACATCGTGGTGCCAACAAAAAATAGAACTGCCCCACCTTACAGTCTGCCATAGAACCACCACCGCAGAGAGCTTTTCGGCTTTTTGTATTTCAACGATACTTACGGACTTCTTCTCTTCCGAACAAATGATTGACGAAAAGCAACTTCTGCAACAACTTCGCTCCCCCAATACAAAAGAAGCCGCATTCACAACACTCATGCGTGAATACCAGCAACCCATCTACTGGCAGATACGACGCATGGTTCTTGTTCACGATGATGCCGACGACATTCTGCAAAACACCTTCATCAAAGCCTGGCAGGGCATTGACACCTTCCGCTCCGAAGCAAAACTCCAGACATGGCTCTTCCGCATAGCCATCAACGAAACACTCAACTTCCTCGCCAAAGCACACCACGAAACGAGCCTCGAGCAGGAAGCGTCCGGCATAGCCGCCTCGTTAACGTCCGACCCCTACTTCGATGGCAATGAAATAGAAGCGGCATTCCAGCAAGCCATTTGCCAACTCCCCGACAAACAACGCATGGTCTTCAACTTAAAGTATTTTCAAGACATGAAGTACGAAGACATGAGCCAAATGCTGGGCACCAGCATCGGAGCCTTGAAAGCGTCCTACCACCATGCAGTGAAAAAAATCACGCAGTATTTCGACAACAACGATTAAACCTTTTGCTGCAAACCGCATCAAACTTTATATATGAAACACAACAGCCACATCCCGACATCCGACAGCGACCTCGATCTGCTCATGCAGCGCGTAGGCAAGCAGCAGCCATTCCGCACACCCGATGGCTACTTCGATGCCCTGCCCGGTCGCATGATGCAACACATCAAGGCACGCCAACGCCGCAAACGGCTCCTGCGTTGGGCTGCGGCAGCAGTGCTGACAGCATGCATCTTCGGCACCGGGCTGGTGATACAGACCGCCACCGAAAAGCAAAACATTGCTGAAGGCTACAGCCTCCAATACATTGACGACGCTCTTGACTACTCCATGATAAACAATATGGAAATAGCCACTTACCTAACCGAAGCAGAATGACATGATGAAAGCANTGTTACTCCTATTAGTGTATTTTCTGGCAAGCATCGGAACGATGGCACAGCCGCCTCGCAACAAGTTCAATCCGCAGGAGTTCAAGGCCAAGTTGGAAGCCTTCATCACGAGCGAAGCCGGTTTCACACCGGCCGAAGCACAGGCCTTCTACCCCATCTTCCACGAGATGAAGGCCAAACAACGCAAGCTGCAACACGAAATCGGCAGGCTCAAACATACCCCCCCTGCCCAAGGAGAGTCCGACGAAAGCTATGCTGCCACCATTCAGAACATCACCGCACTGAATGCAGAAACNNCGAAGNCGGAAGCTGCATACTACAAGAANATGNGCAAAGCNGTCTNCGCCCGAAAGGTGTTTCTTGCCATGACAGCAGAAGACAGGTTCCACCGCCAGATGCTTGACCACTTCAATCGCAAGGCAAGCCCCGGAGAAAAGCCCCACTCGCGCTAAAGGCAAAGCGGCAAAAGCCGGCCGCATCCACTCTGCAAGGCAAATGCCACCAGTCTGCCACACTGTCACCGCCGAGGACGACGACTTGCAAAAGTCCTCCCGGACAATGCAGGAGTCAAAAACACCGCACGCCGTACAGCCCGACACNACACNCCGCATAAGANGATACAACACGCGGCGCAAAGCAATGCNCCACGGTGTGTGAACAGCCACCGCNTGGCATGAAAAGCCNCTGACACTTGAGAACGCATAACNACCGAGAGACATCGGGAGAAAAAGAAAAGAGCCCATCATTTCGTATGATGGGCTCTTTTTGTTATAGGGAAGTGGAGAATATCGGGCTCGAACCGATGACCTCTTGCATGCNATGCAAGCGCTCTAGCCAGCTGAGCTAATCCCCCATAGCGATTGCAAAGGTAGGCCATTTTATTCAAACAGGCAAACATTTCGCCTGAAAAATTGCAAGAAAGACGAAAAAACCGTACTTTTGCACAAGTAAACCGCCGTAATGCGAGCATCCATCTCTTTAATCTCCGTTTTCAAAGTGAAACACATCTTCTCTTTCTTCCTTCTGACTCTCGTCAGCTTGAGTCTTTCAGCAGTTCCCGTGCAGCGTGTGCGACGCACAGTGACACTCGACGACGGACGCATCACCACCGTCACGACCTACGGCGACGAAGCGTTCGACTATCTGCTCAGTGCCGACGGCACCATCGTGCTGCAAACCGACAGCACCTACCACGACACGGGGCTCACCCTCGACGAATACCTCGTCACCCTAAACATCGCTCCCCGCAAAGCCCTCGGCAGAATAGGAAGTGCCGAGACAGCACTCGTCAAGCCCATAGGCACAAAGCACATTCCGGTGCTACTCCTTTCGTTCCCCGACAAAGCCTTCAGTGTCGCATCCACCGATAAAAAGGTTAACGACTTCTACAACAGCTTCTTCAACGCAGACAATACAAGTGTCACTACAGGTAACTACGGCAGTGTCCGACAGTATTTCTCCGACCAGAGCCTCGGCCAGTTCACACCCGAATTTACCATCATCGGCCCCATCGAAATGGACAAAAACTACAGCTACTATGGCGAAGACGGCAGCAGCAGCAACAAAGATCTGCGATTCGGCGACATGGTGCGCGAAGCCTTCCGCAAGGCCACTGCCACTTATAAAGACTGGACGCGGTTCGACAACGACGGCAACGGAGAAGTAGATCTTTGCATACTCCTCTATGCCGGATTCGGCCAGAACTACACCAACAGCATCGGCATCACCGAAACCATCTGGCCCAAAGAAATGCCCATCCGCTATGTGACCGATGAAATAACCATGAGCGGATGCTGCTCTGCTTGCGAACTGCGCCCGACAGCCGCCACGGGTTCCACCATCACGGCATCACAGCCTGATGGTGTCGGAGTGGTCATCCACGAGATTAGTCACGCCCTTGGCCTGCCGGACCTTTACGACACACGCAACGTGGCTTTCGGGCTCGACTCTTGGAGCATCATGGACTTCGGTATGTACACGAGTTCAAGCCGCAGGCCCGTGGGCTACACCGCCTATGAACGCGAGTTCCTCGGCTGGCAGCAGACGGAAACGATAGAGGGTCCCACCACCCTGAAACTCCGCTCATTCGGTAAAGGCGGCAAGGGATACAAATTGACGAACGATGCGAACCCCGCCGAGTACTACATCCTTGACAACCGTCAGGCCGACGGATGGGATGGGGGTCTGTGCAGCAACCGTGGCCACGGCATGCTCGTGATGCATGTGGATTACGACCCCAACAGATGGAGCGCCAACAATGTCAACACCGACCCCAACCACCAGCGCATCACCATCATTCCCGCCAACAACACGCTCATCGGCACCAACACACCAAACGTCACTTCAAGCCTCTTGCGAACAAGCCTGCAAGGCAACCCCTACCCCGGCACTACAGAAAACCACGCACTCACAGACACATCGCTGCCCGCGGCAAAGGTCTTTACCGGAGGTCACATGGGCAAACCACTCATCGACATTCAGGAATACGCAGACGGCACAGTGACTGTAAAGGTGATGCCCCTCGGCACGCTCGATGTGCCCACCGACCTGCACTTCGAAGACATCGGCTACACTTCGGCAAGGCTCCACTGGAAAACTGCTACCGACGCAGAGGCATACACCCTGCGCATACTGAAGGAAGGGCGCGAAGTACAGACCATTGACAGCATCCGAGGCGACAGCTACACGCTGCAAGACCTCGAAGCCGCATCGGAATACTCCNGCCAGCNGAAAGCCATAAGCAACAAGCATTTGNACAGCGACNGGGCGGAGAGCGAATCCTTCCGCGCCANACNCGATGGNNTCACAGAAATCACCATGAGCACACAAACGGTGCGCGTCTATGACCTTCACGGACAATTCGTCAGCGAATGCTTCGCCGACGAACTCAACCGGCTGTCGCTCAACCGTAGCATCTATATTGTGCGTCACAAAGACGGCAAGACACAGAAGATAAGAATAGGCAGATAGTTCGGAGACAAGGCATGCGGCACTTCATTACGCTCTCCTACGACGGCACCCGCTACCACGGCTGGCAAATCCAGCCACACAGCAGTAGTGTGCAGCAAATGTTGCAGGACGCGCTTTCCACCCTCCTGCGACACCCCATCGAGGTTGTGGGCGCAGGCCGCACGGACACAGGGGTGCATGCCGGCATGATGGTGGCACACTTCGACTACCCGCAGTCCCTTACGGGAGAGGAAGAAGGCGGCCTGCCGCACATTGACTGCCGGAATCTGACCTACAAACTCAACAAACTCCTGCCGCCCGACATAGCCATACAGAAAGTGGAGCCGGTGAGCAACACCATGCATGCACGCTTCTCTGCCATCAGCCGGACGTACCATTATTTCATACACACGCATAAATCGCCCTTCCTGCGTCACTACAGTTGGCGGGTGCCCTACCCCAACCTCGACTTCGAGAAAATGAACGAAGCGGCTCGGGTGCTGATGGAATACGAGGACTTCACAAGTTTCTCCAAGACCCATACTGATACAAAAACAAACCTCTGCAAGATTGCAGAGGCAAAATGGACAGCCGTGGGCTCGGAGGAAGGACAGGAAGGATGCTACAGATTCACCATCACGGCCAATCGTTTCCTACGCAACATGGTGCGTGCCATTGTGGGCACGCTCGTGGAGGTGGGCCGTGGAAGAATGTCCATAGACGAAATGCGTCAGACGATAGAGGCTAAAGACCGCTGCCGGGCCGGAGAGAGTGTGCCGGGCAATGCGCTCTTTCTTGTTGACATCAAATACCACGAATAGGCATTACATGCCCTCCGCTTTGAAGGGCAGCGACACATCGGAGAGTCTGCCTTTGGCCCTTTCCTTCTGTTCGCGAGTGAGTTCGGTGGTCTGCAACTGCCATGTTATGGTGTCGCTATCGGGCGAAAGGTTCGCTCTGACAAACGGCAACGCCTCGAGCGAACGCAGGATGTCGTCGTCGATGTCACCGGAAAAGAAACTGCTGATGTCGGGGCGTCGAACATGAAGAAGAAGCGGCTGCCAGGAGGTGCTGTACATCATGACACGGCTGTCGGCTGCCGGTCCGAGATAGGTTTTCACCATGCAAAAAGTGCTGTCCGACACCATACGCATCTCCACCACGCAGTGCGCTGTAAGNTGGAGCTTAAGATAGGAGTCGGTAAGCAACTGGAGTTCGCTCCGCCGGCCAAGGCAATCCTTGACAACCCCTTGCATGCCGTTCTCACAGAAATCTATTTGATCCAAACGGTTGTTGCGGGTCAGCAGCGGGAATACGCTGTCCGGAGCAGCAGCATAGACATCGCGGATGCGCACCTGTGCAAACAGCGACATGTGCAGCAAGAACATGGAAAAAAGTAGCGGCAAACGCATGGGCATGGCTATTATTCAGACCTTGTCGGCTTAGAGAATAAAGAAAAAGAAGTGCAGACAGCATGACGCACCTGCACTTCTTTCTGTATTGTGTCTCAAAGGCAAAAGCCTTGTAAATTACTTCTTCATGCGAGCGTAGCGGCTCATGAACTTGTCAACGCGACCTGCGGTGTCAACCAACTTGCTCTTACCGGTGTAGAAGGGATGAGAGGTAGAGCTGATTTCCAACTTGAATACGGGATATGTCTCGCCTTCGAACTCAACGGTATCATTGGTCTTTGCCGTTGAGCGACTCAGGAACATGTCGCCGTTGCTCATGTCCTTAAACACAACAGGACGGTAATTCTCGGGGTGAAGTCCTTTTTTCATTGTTCTTTTCTCCTTGTTATTTATGCCCCCGTTTTTTCTATATCAGAAAGCAGATAAGGGGCGGGTTAATACTTTAGCGGCTGCAAAGTTACGACTTTTGTATGTACATACCAAACTTTTTCCATTAAAAAAGTCCGTATTCGCACAAAAAGTCCCGAATGAGCAGATATGCGATGGAGGATGGGTCGGGCAAGGTGGGCAGGCTGTCGGCCTTGAACCAGCCACCGCCGTTGAGTTCCGACTTTTGCAGGCATATGTCGCCATCGAGGTAATCAGCCGTAAATCCCACCATCAGTCCACAAGGATAGGGCCAAGGCTGCGAACCGAAATAGCGTATGTTCCGGATGCGCAGTCGCGTCTCTTCCCACACCTCACGCTCCACACACTGCTCGAGCGTCTCGCCCGTCTCCACGAATCCTGCCACCAGCCCGTAGTGGCGGTCGCGAAAGGAACGGGCATGTACCAACAGTATCTCATCGCCCCTGCGGACACGGACGATGACGGCTGTTGACAGAGCAGGCCATAGTTCCTTGCCGCATTCGACGCACTTTTTGCTGATTTCCGAGTCCCACCGCATCTGGCCGCCACACACGCCGCAAAAGCGGCTGTTGTGATGGAAGTACAGCAGTTCGGCACATTTTCCCGCCATCCGATAGTCATCGGCGGACAGAGATTGGAATGTCTTGCGCAGCGGCACCATCTGCAAGCCCTCGGCGTGAACAACGGGTCTGTCAAGTGCGGCAACGACAATCTCGGTGTCGCCCTGACATAACTTCGTCACCTGCTCCCAAGGCTGAAGAGGCACGGGAACGGAAAGACCAAAGGGGATATTCCCCTCACTCGTGAGAAGAATATCTCCTTGACAAAAGAAAAAATATCTGGTCACTCTTTGGCGTTGTTGATCTTGACGGCCTACAGCCTCATGGACTTCTTGACCTCTTCCACCTTGGCCTTTGCTTTCTCTACGCAGCCGGCGTAGCAATTGGCACAGCCCATGATGTCCTTAAGCTCTACATAGAACTTTATTTTAGGTTCTGTTCCGGAAGGACGTACACTCACCTTGGTGCCGTCCTCACAGAAGTATTGCAGCACATTGCTCGTTGCAGGCATGTCGATGGGAGTCTCTTCGCCCTGAGCATCGCGCTGCGTGAGAGTCTTGAAGTCGCGTGTCAGAACGACCTTGCTGCCGGCAATTTCCTTGATGGGATTGGTGCGGAAGTCCTCCATCATGGCCTTAATCTCGTCGGCACCGGTCTTGCCGGGCTTCACGACATTGATGGTATGCTCATAGCTGAAGCCATACTCAAGGTATATCTGCATAAGCAGGTCATAGAGTGTCATGCCGTTATCGCGTGCCCAAGCAGCTATTTCACAGATGAGACAGATGCTGGCTGGCGCATCCTTGTCGCGCACCTTATCGAAGGGCAGGAAGCCGAAACTCTCTTCGCCACCGCCGATGAACTTCTGCTTGCCTTCGCTCAGAGCTATCTCGCGGGCTATCCACTTAAAGCCAGTGTAGCAGTCACGCAGTTCTATGTTGTTCCTCTTCGCCATCTCGGTGATAACTTCCGTCGAGACGATAGTCTTGACAAGGAAGTCGGTAGGATTCAGCGTGCCCAGCGCCTTCTTGTTCTTAATAATGTAGTAGCAGAACATCATGCAAGTCTGGTTGCCATTGATGATGGTCCATTCGCCCTTTGGGTCACGGCACACAATGGCCAGACGGTCAGCATCGGGATCGGTAGCCACCACCAAATCGGCATTGAGCTTCGTGCCAAGCTTCATGCCCAAAGTCATGGCCTCCGCGTT
>WFLX010276220.1_pt1 | contig 11017 bp, 7 predicted proteins | sample 4967041 | NCBI WGS metagenome assembly WFLX01 (sample SAMN12857096, study PRJNA449069) | gut metagenome | isolation source: stool from male and female vole | host: Microtus ochrogaster | place: USA:Florida | collected 2017
TCGGTGGCAATGAGGTTTTCAAAGCATCCTGTGATGACCTTATGCATCTTCAGATGGTTGATATGCCTTCCATTTGCTATCAGATGCCAAAGAGCATTTCGCCGCCGTGCGAACTCGGGCCGCGACACATAGCCCTGGATTTTCACCAAATCCGTATCGACGGCAATCGGGATAAGCTGCATGTTGAGATTGTTTTTCCAAAGGTCGTTGATTCTCTGCAGCATGGTTCCCGGTCGGAGGTCGATGGAGCGGCTGCCGGTGTCGATGCTTATGCGTAGGTTGTTGTTGACGAGCGCCATGCGCTCGAACTCACGCATTATATGACCTAATTCCCCAGCGTCAGACTTAAGGAACTTCCTTCTGGCAGGAAGATTGTAGAAGAGATTGCGGATGCTGATGACTGTCCCTTTCTCGCAGACGCATGGCTCCTGGCTTTCCACCTGACTGCCGTTTATCACAAGGCGTGTGCCCATCTGGCTCTCTTCTGTGCGTGTGCGCAACTCCACCTGCGAAATGGCGCAGATGGACGGGAGAGCCTCTCCGCGAAATCCCATGGTATGAAGCGAGAAAAGGTCTTCGGCATTGCGTATCTTCGATGTGGCGTGTCGTTCAAAAGCCATGCGGGCATCGGTCTCCGTCATACCGCGGCCGTTGTCTACCACTTGAATGAGGGTCTTGCCAGCATCCTTGATATATATGCGTATGTCAGTGGCTCCGGCATCAGCGGCATTCTCTACGAGCTCCTTGATGACCGAGGCTGGCCGCTGTATCACTTCTCCCGCGGCAATCTGGTTGGCTACCGAGTCAGGCAGCAATCTGATCACATCCATACTTACATCTTAAATCTTCGACTAAAATCTTACAACTTAAATCTTGCAACTTAAACTCTCACTCCGCAAAATACTGCTCCAAGGCATCCGGCATCTCACCCAACTCGTCTTCCCAGCGAAGGACACCATCGATAGTGATTCGTTTCGGACGTATCGCGTCGAGCCATCGGAAACCAGGAAGATACATCTGGGCTTTCTTCACAAGGAAGAGGGGAGTGGTGTTGCCGGTCACTTCCGGCCACATCTTTATTTTCTCAATCTGCTTGTTCTCCAAGTCGACAGTCATATAGCTGCTCTCGGCGTCCACAAGCTTGTTGAATGATGAGTCATTCTCCATCGGGAGCATGATCACCTGCACGTTGCCGTCTACGTAGAGACGCTTGAGATAGTCGTCTTCAAACCATGCCTCCATCTTCTTTCCCGAAAGCTGGTTGTAGAAGTCTTCGTCAACATACTCCGCCATAAAACCAGTCTTAGGTAGCATTGCATGGTCTACGGTTGAATCATTGAAATGCAGTATAATCTCCTCACCGTTGACCTGCCGCTCATCACTCCAAACGACTGGCTTGCGCTTCATAAACATCAACGAGTCATTCTCATAAATCTCAAGGGTGTCGGCCACTCCTTGGATATCCTGATTGAAGAAGCGCGCACGAGGATAAGCCTTCGCCACATGATAGTCCCTGATTTCTTGGATTATCATCTCTATCTCCGGTTCCTTCTTCTGAGGCTGTGCTTCAGGTTGTCGTCTCGACGGAGTAGCTCCTAACGACCCTAAAGAGAGTCCGTCAAGACCGGTTGCTTCTGTCGCCAGACTGTCGGTCGCGGCTATGATGCTGTCTCCTTCAAGTACGATACTATCGCTTGCAGCAACGATGCTGTCGGTGACAGTAGCCAAGGAATCGACAACCTCCTCAACATTCTCTACCTCTTCTACCATTGGGGTATGCTCAGCTTTGATCTGCGCGAGAATTGCCTCAAGTAGCCCTGTCATCTCGCTCTTTGTGATAGGGGGAAGGAACTCTTCGTCGTCGCCGAAATCAACTTCAAGATAGTTGAAATCCTTGGCGCTGAAAGGTTCTGCCACGAATTTCTCTGGATAAAACTTTGGCACGCGTATGGTATCCTGCCTGATATAAGTGAATATCGAGTCGGCACGTAGGAAGAGAGTGTCGGGGCGGGAATATTCCTTCAGCAGTGGATAACCCGTCGCAAAAGCCTCCTTTGTCATGTCATTGTACATGCCAAATGCACTGATAAGTATCAGTTTATTAGCTGTGTCGGTGATGACGGTAGGTTGCGAGAGCTTTCTGATATCTCGATATTGGTAAGCGCGGCTGATGCGTGTGGCATTGTCGTAGACTATCGAGTCTCCCTCGAGAGTAGTGGCGCGTCCGAGTGAGTCCTTGTGGATTATCGTCGAGCGGTTCATCATCTCGAGGTTTCCGAGCTGGGTGTTATACCATCCTTTGCTTGTATAGATAGTGTCCGTCGGACCGTAGATATCCGTAGGACTCTCTATCCTCGCCATATGAGTGGCTGTGTTGTAGTAGAGGGTGTCGCTCAGGAGCGAGTAGTTGTCTTTGTGGTTGATGAGTTCCACATCGTAGAAGAATTCGGAGTCTTTCGTGCGGCTGTTATACTGTCCGTAGATTGAGGTGAGGGTGTTGACTTCATCTTTCAATAGACCGCCACAACCGTAGAATCCTATCTCCTGGTCTACGTCATAGTCGAGTGTATCGGTCAGCAACTCACCGCTCGGGTCCTTGAGTCTTACCTTCGGCTCTGAAGGTCCGTGGGTGAGTTTCGCAAACCGAGCGTCGCCGTTGTAGTAGAGTTGATCTGCCCATACGAAAAGGGTGTCGCCCTGTTCCATCCGGATATGGCCGAAGGCATCAAGCGAGTTTCTTTCAGGATAATAGTAGGCTGAGTCGCAGAACATCCAGAGCGAGCCTTGCCGGAATTTCACATTTCCGGTCACTATCTGGCGCTCCACTGTATCGTTCCAAGCCGGCTGGAGTTTGTAGAGGCTGTCGGCATATTCAAGAAATACCTTGTCGCTCTGGTAACGGTTCTGGTCTGGTATCACCGGCTTTATGGGGCGAGTGGGGGTGGGACGCGTGAATGTCTCCTCTTTTTTCTGTGCAGCCTTCTTGTTGACCTGCTGTGCGTATGCACTGAAAGCGATGTCGCCGATGAAAATCAGCAACATCGCTGCCATTATCCAAAGCAGTCCCTTCTGATATCGCGTCATTTTTCAGCTTTTTCCTTCTCCCAGCCCTCGTAGTGGAACTCACAATTGTTCCAGCCCTCAGAGATATGCACATAGGTGTCTTTTATCTTCTTTTCCACCCAGTCCTTGATGATTTGCTCCTTGGTGTAGTTTTCATACATTCGCTTGAGCATAGTGTAGTCTTCAGCAAGGTTGGCGCTGTGGCCTGGCACTCGTGTGTTGAGGCGCACGATGACTGCTACATCCTGATTTTTCTTTGGGTCGGTCATTATGAAAGGTTCGCTGATGTCACCCGGCTGCATGCTTTCAATGCGTCGTGCAATTTCCGCCGGAAGGTCTTGCATCTCAAAGCGGGTAGTGCCGAAGCGTTCGCTCTCCTGGTTGGAGTTGATCATAAGTCCTTTGTTATTTCGGGAGTCCTTGTCTTGGCTTATCATGCGCACAGCGTAGTCGAACGGAACAGCCCCTGCTACTATCTCTTTGCGGATAGAGTCGAGGCGCATTGTGGCGTCGTGGAGGTCTTTCGAGCTTACCTTTGGCTTGAGAAGAATATGGCGCACGTTGACCTCGTCACCCTTGCGGTCAATAAACTGGATAATATGATAGCCGAACTCAGTCTCTACGATGCGGCTCACCTTCTTGGGGTCGTTGAGGTTGAATGCCACGTTTGCAAACTCCGGCACATATGTGGCTCTAGTGGCGTAGCCAAGCTCTCCTCCCTTCATTGCGCTTCCTGGGTCTTCGCTATACATCACGGCGAGCGTGGAGAAATCGGATTCCCCTTTGTTGACGCGGTCAGTAAACTCACGCAGTCTCGCCTTCACGTCCTCTATCTCCTGCTTGGGAATAATTGGGTTTAGCTGCATGATCTGCACCTCAACCTGCATCGGCACGTAGGGAATGCTGTCGGCCGGGAGTTTTGCGAAGTATTTCTTAACGTCGTTGGGAGTGGCCTTGACATTCTTTGTGANANTGTCTTGCACCTGCTCCTTGATGTAGTTTNCCTTCATCTTNTNCATTACTTCCTCGCGNAGTGCATTCCATGGTNTGCGGAAATATNCCTCCACTTTCTCGCGGCTGCCNAGACCCTTCACAAAATAGTTTAGCTGCATGTCTACTCTCGACGAGAGTTGGCTGACCGGAGCCTCGATGGTATCAAGTTTACCTTGGTGGAGATAGAGTTTCTCCACGGCAAGCTGCTCCGGGATGATGCAATAGGGGTCACCGCCGGGACTTACGCCCATGCTTCGCATCTGCGCATATTCGTCTTCGATCTCCGACTTGTAGATGGCGTTGTCGCCCACAATCCAAGCCACTTCGTCGATTACATTCTTCTTCGGGCCCGAAGGGGTATCGGCTTTCGCCCCGCTTCCTATGGCGAGAAGGGTGGCCGCTGCGAGCCCTAATGTCATTATTGTCTTTTTCATCTGTCGTTGTTATGATGCTTGATCTTCCGATCCTTACTTATGCTTTTTCTTTGTCAGCCCCTCCATTTGGGTGCCTTCCTTCAGGATTTCTTTCTCTATAGCGGTAGCCCTTAGGGCTTTGATGAGCCCTGCCTCATANTCAGCGAGGTGTTGGGCCTTCATCCGGTCTTCTATCAGAGGGGCCGCATACTCCTCGGGCATGACAGTGCCGCTCTTCCGGTAGTCGGTCAGGTGCAGGATGTAGACNGTCCCGTTTANCTCGGTCTCNTAGTCCACTGTNGACTCCACAAACCTGTCGCCATCTCCCAGTCGGCTCGGAATCTCGCCGGCAATGACGTCGAAGTCGGTCCACTCGTCGGCGAAATAGCGAAATGCCGTTGCTTCCCGCCGCCCTGTGTTCTCGAGCGCGTCGTAGGAGTCCGTGTCGGCCTGACGCATCCACTGTCGGATGTCGTCGATATGGCGCGACCATGAAGGCACCCTGATAAAAAGCCCCTTTACTATTGGGCCTTCGAGCTTGAGCTCAGAAGCGTGGGCCCTGTAGTAGGCTTTCACACCCTTCGAGTCAACGGGCTGCACACCTTTGGAGCGCATCTTCCTCCTGTAGGAATCAGCTATCAGACTGCGGCGGTAGGCAGCCGTCAAGGCGTTGATACGGTCCATATCGTCGATCTGGCTCGCGGCGAGGTCTTCGATGAGAAAGCTCTCTATCCACTGGTCAGCAATCTTGGCTATGAGAGTCGCGCTGTCGGCAGCTGTGATGCCCGCAGGTACGCGTCGCAATATGTCTGACATCCGGAGCACAGAGTCGCCGAATTGCGCCACGAAATCACTGTCGGAAGGGGCGGAGGCTTTGTCGCTACGTCCGCATCCGACTGCCATTGCGAGGCTGCCCAGAAGTAATAACGCGGTCTTTTTCATCTAATGAGCAAAATTACAAAAAAATTCCCATCCGTGCAACTAAAAAATATTTAAAGAAAAAACCCGGACGATTCGTCCGGGTTTTTATAGGATTTTTTATTTGATTTTCTTCAGCACTTTCTCATTGACAGTTACGGGATAGCGGGATTTCAGCTTTTCTACCCAGTCGCGTTCGAGCTGGTTTTGGTAGTCGCCTGTTACGAGGCTCCTGACGTCGGTCATGCTCTCGGGTGCAGTAAGAATCTTCGGGTCGAATACGAAGTATACGGTATATTTCTTGTTGTTGGGTTGTACTGGAGTGCCGTTAAAGACCACGTGGTCTACCATCGCATTCTGGCCTTCCTCCATCAGGATGCGGTCGATTGATGCCTTGCCTACAAACTGCTTGCGCACTGCTTTGATTGCGTCGTCGCCTGATGCCTCCTTGAGCGCCTCACGTACGAGGTCGGCTACTGAGTCGTTGGTGGCCTGCACAAGAATGCCTTTCACGTGGGGCTTTGTCCACTTATAGTCGGCGCGGTGAGCATTGAAATAGTCGTTGAGTCCCTGCTCATCCTTAGCTGCTTTGTCCCATACCTCGCGGAGACTTGCCTCATAGAGAAGCGAACCTTCTCGGTATTCATTGAGAAGATTNCGGTAGTCAGGCTCGTTGGTATAGAGCCATTCGTATTCTATCTCNTTTACGGCATTGTCGTCGAGAGCTCTCTTGCCGATAGCCTTCTTGTGCTTCTTGCGGAGGCGGTCCATGAGGTTTTTCTCTACGAGTGCGTAGCGCTCATCCTGCGGGTTGGCGATGCGTTTGAGAGTGGCCGGTTTGATTTCTGCAAGGGTTGCCGGACCCTTTGCGTCGAGTTTGCGGATGATATGCCAGCCGTATTGGCTACGAACGGGAAGAGAAATCTCATCCAACTGGATTGCGAATGCTGCAGAATCGAAGGGTTCCACCATCATTCCGGCGCCAAACCAAGGGAGCTTGCCTCCCTGGCGGCCTGAACCCTTGTCGTCGCTGAGCTCGCGGGCGAGTTCTTCAAAGGAAGCTGGGTTGGCTGCTACTACATTGTAGATGCTATCGATGGTAGCTTTGGCGGCGGCCTGCTGCTCAGCTGTAGCTGTCGGTGGCACCATCTTCATGATGTGCTCCACGAGGACCGACCCACGTGCGGGGCGCTTTTTGCCGCCTTTCAGTATGTGCCATCCTTGCGGTGACTCCACTACTTCCGAAATCTGTCCCGGGGCTAGGGTGAAGGCTGCTTTCTCGAAAGCGTAGGGGAAGCGGCCCGAAACAATATAGCCCATGCGGCCGCCGGCATTGCTGCTTGCACGGTCTACGGAGTATTTTGCTGCGAGTTCAGAGAAATCGGCACCTTTCATNAGTTCTGCATGCAGTGAGTCTGCCTTGGCGCGAGAGAGTTTGCTTTCATCTTCTGATGCACCCTTGGCGAGCATGATGTGGAAGGCTTCTGCCTCCTCGCGGCTGAGGTCATAAGCCTCTTTGACTAGAGAGTTGAGATAAAGCGAGTCTGTCAGATAAGGAGTGGCTAGGTCGGCGCGGTATTGCTTCATCTCCTGGCGGAATGCAGGGAGGGTGTCAAGATGTTGCGATAGGGCATCGGCCACTTTCAGCTTGTAGATCTTAAACATCTCGGCATACTCTTCGAGCGACTGCGGATCCACCTGCTGTTGCTGGTTCTTGTGATAGAGGTATTCAAATTCAGAGCGAGGCACGTCAACTCCATTGACGGTCATCACCACTTCATCCTTCGCCANGGCGGAGAAGGACAGAGCGCCTAAAAAGGCTATTGCAGCTATGTGCTTTCTGTTCATTGTCGTAGGTCGATATATTGATAATCGATGAAAAAAAGGAGGAAGCTTCTGTTGCTTCCTCCTTTCTNAACGTAATATTCGCNCGAAAATTGTATTANNNNGTAGATTTAAGCCCCTTTATGACCTTATAAANTTNTNATNTTNTAAACTCATAAACCTATAAACCTTCAACTTTCCCGAAAAAGGGAAAGTTGANTCAAGATTGATTCAACCCNGGNTTCTGNGANAGNTTNTCNAGNACNTAGTNGAGNCGTNACCTCAAACTTCTTNNTCTTNGANGANGGCACNTCATACATGGCGTCNACCATCACCGTCTCCACGATGCTGCGGAGGCCGCGGGCGCCGAGTTTGTATTCGATAGCCTTGTCTACTATTGTGTCGAGTGCCTCGTCGGTAAACTCGAGCTCCACCCCATCCATCTCGAAGAGTTTCTTATATTGGCGGATGATGGCGTTTTTCGGCTCCGTAAGTATTCGGCGGAGTGCGTCGCGGTCAAGTGGATCGAGAGCGGTGAGCACCGGGAGTCGGCCTATGATTTCCGGGATGAGACCAAACGACTTGAGGTCTTGCGGCATGACGTAGCGCATCAGGTTCTCGCGCTTCTTCTTGGCGTCGCTGCTGTTTTGCCCGTAGCCCACGGTGTGGGTGTTGAGGCGCGCTGCTATCTTGCGCTCGATGCCGTCGAAGGCTCCGCCGCAGACGAAGAGGATATTCTTCGTGTCTACCGGTATCATCTTCTGCTCAGGATGCTTGCGGCCCCCGTTGGGCGGCACGAGCACTGTTGAGCCCTCGAGCAGTTTGAGAAGACCTTGCTGCACTCCTTCACCGCTGACGTCGCGGGTGATAGACGGATTGTCGCTCTTGCGGGCAATCTTGTCGATCTCGTCGATGAAGACGATGCCTCGCTCAGCCTTCTTCACGTCATAGTCGCAAGCCTGGAGCAAACGGGTGAGAAGCGACTCGATATCCTCGCCTACGTAGCCCGCCTCAGTCAAGACAGTGGCGTCTACTATGGTGAAGGGCACGTCGAGAAGCTTGGCGATGGTCTTGGCAAGAAGAGTCTTGCCGGTGCCCGTGGGCCCTACGAGAATCACGTTGCTCTTCTCGATGTCTACATCCTCGGCGTCCTGCTTTCCCTCGTCGAGGCGCTGGATGCGTTTGTAGTGGTTGTAGACGGCTACGGACATATACTTCTTGGCCTCGTCTTGTCCGATGATATATTGGTCGAGAAATTCCTTTATCTCCTTGGGCTTCGGGATGGATCTGCGGCCGCTCTTCTTCGCTTTGGAAGAATTGCGCTGCGCCAGCTCTGCCTGTGCTGTGGTCTCGATATAAGAGATGCAGTCTGAGCAGAGCGCGAGTCCGGGCATTATCTCCACTACGGGATTTGCCTCGGAGTCTACGGCGCCGCACATGGCGCATACCAATCCTGACCCCTGAGTCTTCTTTGCCATGGTCTCTAATGATTATTTCTTCTTTTCGTTGATGAGGATGCGGTCGATCATACCGTATTCCTTTGCTTCAGAGGCTATCATCCANTAGTCGCGGTCGCTGTCGGCTGCCACTTTCTCCATGCTCATNCCGCTGTGTTCGGAGATGATGCGGTAGAGCTCATCTTTCAGTTTGAGTATCTCGCGGGCAGTGATTTCGATATCTGAGGCTTGACCCTGGATGCCNCCCATCGGCTGGTGTATCATCACGCGGCTGTGGGGGAGNGCGAAGCGCTTGCCCTTCTCGCCTGCCACGAGCAGAACGGCTGCCATCGAGGCTGCCATGCCGGTGCAGATGGTGGAGACGTCGCTGTTTACGTATTGCATGGTGTCGTAGATGCCAAGGCCGGCATATACAGATCCGCCCGGTGAGTTGATGTAGAGGGAGATATCCTTGTCTGGGTCAACCGAATCGAGGTAGAGGAGCTGGGCCTGGATGATGTTGGCGCTCTGGTCGGTCACCTGTGTGCCGAGGAAGATGATACGGTCCATCATAAGGCGTGAGAAGACATCCATCTGTGTTACGTTGAGCTGGCGCTCCTCAAGGATGTAGGGATTCATATAGTCGGCGTGAGGCACAGTCACTGCGCCTGCCTGGCGGTTGATGGCCTTCTGGTAGCCATCGAGCATATTGCTGCTTATGCCGAGATGCTTTACGGCGTATTTTTCAAAATCATTCATATTCTTCATATATTATTGGCGGCGATGCAGTGACCCGCATCGCCGCCTATGTAAAATCATTCAACANTTAATCATTNATCATTAATCATTTCCTTAAGCTTCTGCGGGAGCGAAGAGTTTGTTGAATTCCTCTACGCTTACGTTTTTCTCGTCGAGTGTCACGGCATCCTTGATTGCGCCGTAGAGCTTGCTTTCGAAAGCCTGCTGACGCACCTGCTCGCCCTGCTTGCCATTGAGAATCTCCATGGCATACTTCTCAAGGATATCTTCGGGCACGTTGGGCATGCCATACTGTGCAAACTGGTTGCGTGCGATGGCTTTTGCAAGCTCGACTACGTCGTCCTTCTCAAGTTTCACCTCGAGAGCCTCTGCCACCTTGTCGCTGACGAGCTGCCATACGAGCTGCGGACGAGCCTTGGCGTATTCCTCGTCGATGTTCTCGTCGTTGAGTGTCTCATTTGCCTGCTTGAGGTAGTCCTTGAGCACTGCGTCAGGAAGAGTTATCTTGCCTACTGCCTTGAGGATAGCGTCCTTGGAGTCGATGGTGAAGCGGAAGTCGCTATCGTTGCTGAGCTGAGCCTCAATCATCTCCTTCACGTTCTTCTTGTATTCCTCTTCGTCTTTGACGTTGTCTTTGCCGAAGAGCTGGTCGTAGTATTCCTGGCCAAGTTCTGCGGGACGGAGCACGATGGAGTCCTTCACCTCAAACTGGAAGTCACCCTTGTGGTTCTCTACGTCGTCCTTCTCGATGCCGAGCATGGAAGCGAGTTCCACTGCGTTGCCGTCAGCGGCAGCCCAGGGGTTGAAGTTGAATTTGTCGCCTACCTTCTTGCCGACGAAGAGAGCTTTCTGGTCGTCGCTCTTGAAGTGCTCAGGGCCTACGATACCGTTCTCAACAACTACGCCACCTTCTTTCACTGTGCCGTCTTCGTTGAGCTCAGTGATGATACCCTTCACTACTGAGTTGCTCTCTACTGTGTCGCCAGACTCCTGCTTGCCGAAACGGCGGCGGAGGTTCTGGTCTTGGGTAGTCACCATCTCGTCGGTAACCTCGATGTTGTAGTAGGGCACTGTCATGTCCTTGCTTACGGGGTTGTTGATTTCAGGAGCGAGACCCACGCGGAACTTGAAAGTGAAGTCGTCGTTCTTGATATCGAAGCTCTCGCTTGCTTCGGGCACTGGGTTGCCGAGCACGCGGAGATTGTTTTCCTTAATATAATTATAGAGGGCTTCTGAAGTAGCCTTGTTTACTTCGTCATACTTCACGGCTTCGCCATATTTCTTCTGGATGAGGCTCATCGGAGTCTTGCCGGGGCGGAAACCGGGTTCAGGACGGTTTTTCGCGATATTCTTAAGGGCTTTCTTCACGCCNTCTGCNTAGTCNGCAGCNGCGAGNTCAACGGTCACGANGCNGTTTACGTCGTCGATTTGTTCAAACGTTACGTTCAGTTCAGTGTTTATGTTTGTTTCTATGTTTTTCTTTATGCATACAATTCAATAACACTAACCGTGCCAACTTTTACCAGTCTGTAAAGGTCAGTTTTTGATATATTTCGGCTTATTCCGCAAAATTAACAAAAATTTCCGACATGCCATAAAGTTTTACGTTTT
>WFLX010028366.1_pt1 | contig 11016 bp, 10 predicted proteins | sample 4967041 | NCBI WGS metagenome assembly WFLX01 (sample SAMN12857096, study PRJNA449069) | gut metagenome | isolation source: stool from male and female vole | host: Microtus ochrogaster | place: USA:Florida | collected 2017
ATCCTTTGGACGCCGGCAATAACAACACGATGGTGTATGAAGGACGAACCATCTCTTTCCAAAGTTTTATCGGGGATGAAAATTTTATGAAGATTTTCGGCCTTACTCTAAATAAGGATAACAAAACAGCCGATTCCGATAAATTCTATATCAACCGTCAGGCATTGGATGAGTTAGGACTGAAGGAAGATGCTAAATCTTTTCCTTTTTATGACCAGATTATCCCTATTTCAGGTATTCTTAATGATTTTTATATCAGGACAATACTGGATGACCAGCATCCTGTCAGAATTGATATCGTTCCTGCTGATAAATTCCAACCCTGGGGTATCGCGATAAAAGTTAATGGCGATCATGAAGAAACTTACCAGAAAGTAAAGGAAGTTTACAAGGAAGTATTCGAATGGGATTATGCTGAAACACGTCCATACATTCAACAACAGATTGANGATCGTTTTACANCTCAGAAAAATATCATGAAANTGGTTTNTATATTCGCTGTTATANCTGTNGTGATATCATNGCTTGGCTTGATGGCCATGAGCACCTATTTCGTACAGATGCGCAGGAAGGAGATAGCGGTTAATAAAGTTTTGGGATGTGACAGCGGTGAAATGTTGCGGAAACTCGTGATATCTTTCCTCTCTTATGTGGCATTGGCTTTTCTGATTGCAATACCTGTGATTTATTGGTTTATGAGCGACTGGTTGTCTGAATTCAGTTACAGGATTTCACTTTCGTGGTGGATTTATGCGGTTTCAGGTTTGGTATGTATCTTGGTGAGCCTGCTCTCTGTCTACGTCCAGAGTTATCGTGCTGCAAATGAGAATCCGATAAAGGCATTGTATCAGAATTGATAATAAAGAGTTATTAAGATAATTGTAATTATGGATAATAATAAAGAAATGATCAAGATAAATAATCTAAGTAAGTCTTTCAGAACAGAAGAAGTTGAGACCTTGGCACTGCGGGGAGTGTCTCTTGAAGTGGAAAAAGGGGAGTTTGTAGCTATTATGGGTCCCTCAGGATGTGGAAAGTCCACACTTCTCAATATACTTGGCCTTCTTGACAACCCCACCGAAGGAACTTATCTGCTTGAAGGGACAGATATTGGAGGATTAAAAGAAAAAAACCGCACGACAATCCGGAAAGGGAAAATTGGCTTCGTTTTCCAAAACTTTAACCTTATTGACGAGCTGACAATAGAGGAGAATGTCGAACTTCCTTTGCGTTACCTCAATATCGGGTCGAAAGAGAGGAAAGAGCGTGTGAAGAATGTATTGGAGAGAATGGGTATATCCCATAGAGCGAAACATTATCCACAACAGCTTTCAGGCGGCCAGCAACAACGTGCGGCGATAGCCCGTGCCGTAGTGGGACGCCCGACTATGATCTTGGCAGATGAGCCCACCGGTAATCTTGATTCAAAAAACGGACAGGAGGTAATGGATCTCCTGACAGAATTGAATCGCGAAGGTACGACGATTGTAATGGTGACTCACTCGAAACATGATGCAGCTTATACCCATAGGATTATAAACCTCTTTGACGGAAAGATTGTGGATAAGGCAGAACTTTGATTGANATATNTTTTTATGTAAANTTNCAGAATGAAGGAGACAAAAACTNTACTTGTTGTAGATGATAACAAGGATATACTTTCNGCNATANGAATATTGATGAAGGGTAAAATGGAAGTAGTGACAGCTTCCAGCCCTTCTTCAATACCCGATTTACTCCGGAAGCATCATCCAAAGGTGGTGCTTCTTGACATGAATTTCAATGCCGGCATCAATTCGGGGAACGAAGGGCTCTATTGGTTATCAGAGATAAGACGCCTTTCGCCTCAGACCTCAGTAGTGCTTTTTACAGCCTATGCAGATGTACGTCTGGCCGTTGAGGGAATGAAACTCGGTGCTACTGACTTTTTAGTCAAACCTTTTGATAATGAAGAATTAGTCTCCACTCTCGAAAAAGCGTTTTCCGGTCACAAACAAGGGACCGGAGGTGAGCAGAAAATAATGTTGTGGGGAAGCAGTCAGGAGATGACGGCTCTTCGTAAGATAGTGGAGAGAGTTGCTGTTACCGATGCCAATATACTGATAACCGGCGAGAACGGCACAGGCAAAGATCTCCTTGCCCACGAAATCCATCGTCTTTCTTTACGGAGAAAAGGTCCTATCGAGATTGTGGATATGGGTGCGGTGATAGAATCACTCTTTGAAAGCGAACTTTACGGACATGTGAAGGGTGCCTTTACCGATGCCCGTTCAGACAGGGCCGGTAAATTTGAAACCGCACATGGCGGTACTTTATTTCTCGATGAAATTGGAAACCTTCCATATCATCTCCAAGCCAAACTGCTCACTTCACTGCAACAAAGAAGTGTGACGAGGGTGGGGAGCAATATACCGAGGCCTATAGATATCCGTCTTATTACGGCTACCAACCGTGACTTACCCGGTATGGTTGCGAACGGAGAATTCAGGCAGGATCTCTTTTATCGCATCAATACTGTCCAGATAGAACTTCCTCCTTTGAGAAAACGCAGAGATGATATTCCTGAGTTTGTTGAACTATTTCTCAAGAAATATGCACGTATATATGGAAAACAAGTTCCCGGTGTATCTAAAGAAGCTATGGTGCGACTTCAAAACCGCCCGTGGCCGGGAAATATACGCCAATTAGAGCACGTGGTTGAGAAAGCCTTGATAATGAGCGATGCCCAAGTGTTAGGGAAGGACGATTTTGATTTATATGACGAGCCGCTACTACAAACACAGACAACAACGGGCTCAACACTTGAGGAGATAGAGCGGAAAACAATAGAGAGTGCTATTAAACAACATAGAGGCAATTTGGCGGAAGTAGCACGCCAGTTAGGCATTACAAGACAGACTTTATATAATAAAATCAACAGATATGGATTATAGCGTGAAGGGTCTTGTGAGACAACCTCGTTTTTTGTCGATACTTTCAATTCTGCTGACTATTATTTCATGCTGTCTTTTTTATTATGGCTACCCTGTAAGTGCAACGGTATGTTTGATTTGTGCGATTCTTAGTATCAATTCATTAGTCAGTTATTTCAAAAGATTGGATGTTAAATTCGATTATATAGTCTCGGCTACTATGAATGGAGATTTTTCTTATAAATTTCCCTTAGATAACTGTAGCCAACATGAATCTGAGATAAACCGTAAATTGAATCTTATAGTTGACTATCTGGAGAAACTGAAAGACAAGACCCGAAATGAAGAAAGATTCATCGGAGAAGTGATTAACGTGGTTGANACAGGGATTNTTGTCGCTGATGANAATGGTCNTNTCGTNCAGGCCAACCGCCGTGCTCACNNNCTNCTCTCCTTACCCGTAATAACTGAAATCANACAAATNCCANCCACTTTATCAGGGGTTAATATAAAGGTTAACACTGTAAAGATTGAGGATGAATCAGTGGATATTCTCACGTTGACGGATATCAGTCACGTCACACAGACTGCNGAGGTAGATTCCTGGGAGAAACTTAACAGAGTGCTGACTCACGANATTATGAATTCTCTGACTCCGGTAAATTCTATAATTGATTCTTTGGGCAACTGTTTAAAAGAAGATCCTGAATTGAAAGATAAAACCGAGTTGATTCAACAGATAGAAGTGATAAAGTCAAGTAATAAGACGCTTATGGATTTTGTAAGGAATTTCAGGAAAATAGCTGTGATTCCTGATCCGGTGCCACATGTAATCTATTTGAAACCTTTCCTTCAAAAGATAATAACCTTAGCTAAGGCATTTGAAGGAGGTGAGGACATAGCCTATAAGTTGGTAGTTTTCCCTCCGGATACAATGCTATATACAGATGATAATTTATTGAAACACGTTTTAGTAAATATAATAAAAAACGGAATAGAGGCAGGTGCACATAATATTTTTATCGAAGCTGAGATAAAGGAAGATGAAAGTATTGANATCTCGATAAGTAATGANGGGGCGCCTGTACCTGAAAAATTGGTGACCCAGATTTTTACTCCGTTCTTTACCACCAAAACTAAAGGAAGCGGTATTGGATTAAGTCTGTCACGTCAGATTATCTCTCGGCTCGGCGGCACANTCACTCTAACTCCCTNCCAAATGACAAGATTCATTATTACACTTTGAATAAAAAAATTACCCAACGAGGTAAGACGTTGAGTAATTTTAGAAGAGTTTAAGGTGTGTAATTATTAAGATGTAAGATTATTTAGACAAAGGTGTTATTGTATATCCAAGTTTGCGGAGACCTTCGAGCACACCTTTCTCGCCGGGAAGATGCAAAGCGCCTACCGCTACAAATGTGGGTGCTTCATTAAATATTGCCGGGAGTTTGGTAAGCCAATCAGCGTTTCTTTTGTCAAGCAAAGCTTCCATGAATTCCGGATGCTCATCATCTCTTTCGCTCATTTCCATCATTTTTGCCAGATCTTGATTCATATAAGCTTCAGTAAGCTCCTTTGCACTGGCCACAGCTTTATTAGGATCCTTAAGCATTTCTACGAGAGCTTCAGATTGAACTGATATNGGAGTGAAGTTGAAAAGAAGTTCGGCCTGCTGTTCAGCAGTCTCCAGTGGTATGATTGTTTTTCCGTCGTTAGCACCGGTTTTTTGGAACCATGTATCAAGTTGATTATTAGGATCAAAATCCGGTATATCCTTTGACATGATTCCGACAGTAACTATGGTGGAGACTACCATCGGTTTCATACCGTCAAGCATAGAGAGATCCATACCGGGCATGGGAGCAACCTTTTTGAATTCTTCATTGACAATTGTGAAATCCTCAGGGGAGATGACCTTGGAGAGAGTGCTATCGGCCGGAGCGATCATATAGGGTTGCATAGCCATCTGCATTTCCATAGGATTCTGTGTCATGTCGATTTCACCTACAATTTGGGTAGCATTATTGAAAGGTGTGGAGGCATCAAACTTTTCAATCACAGATACCGGGGCAAGATGATGGGTGCCAAAAATATAGGAAGGTTCTTTAAGACCGTTACCCTCAACTTTGTAAAGCACTTGTGCCGTCACAGGCATTGCCCCTAAAAACAGGAGAGAGGCGAGTGTGGATTTCAGAAAATTCATTTTATACCGTTATTATATTAGACATTTGTTTTTTAATTATCTGAATTCGGGAGTTGAGCAACAGGATGCTTGTAGCTAACCTAAGAGAAGTCACAAATTAACCTCTCAATAATTAGCCGGACTCTCCCTGTGCTGAACTCTATATTATTAGACGCAAGGAAATATCAAAAATTACAGGTGAGATGAAAAAAAGATTAAACATTACATAGATTAAGAATTTTTTTTCTACTTTTGTTGAAATTTGCAGAATAAAATATGGATAATAAGACTTTGGTAGACACCTTGTCGAAAAAACTTGATGTATCACACGAGACCATCGGATTGCTGATAGAGGGATTGGCCGGATGCCTCGGTGAATGCGGTTCCAATCTTGACTCTGTAGCCATATCAGGTTTCGGTGTGTTTGAAGCCCGGAAACGTGCTGAGCGCGTAGCCGTGCATCCGGCATCAGGAAAACGTTTGCTCATACCCCCGAAGATAGTTCTCAACTTCAAATCATCCACGGGATTAAAACAGCGAATCAATAATGGATAATAAGATAACGATGACCCGGCTATCAGCGATGCTTGCTCTGGCCACGGGTCAATCCGGTGAATTATGTGAGGAGTTTCTCAAAGAGCTTTATCTTTTGAAAAGCGATGAATAAGGAAAAGGCGAGAACGTCAAGATAAAAGGACTTGGAGTATTCAAACTTGTAGACATCGAAGCACGTAAAAGCGTAGATGTCTCCACAGGTGCTGAAAATGAAATACCGGCTCATAAACGTGTGATTTTCGTGGCTTCCAAAGAATTGGCTTCTCTTGTCAATTCTCCTTTTGAAGCATTCGAGGCTGTAGAGATATCAGATGATTTACCTACGGATATATTCATGGAATCGAGTGTTGACCGTGAGGAGCAAGAAACACAAGACAGTTTTGACGAAGCTACAGATAATCTTAATGAGGTTTTAGAAAATCAGGAAAGTCTTAAGGAGGTTGTAGAGAACAACGAGGAAGTGCCGGTGATATCTTTCTCACATGTAGTTGAAGACAAGTTAGCGAAAATAGAGCAGTCTGAAAGTGAGGATTACATCGAGGGGCATGAGGAATTGAATACTATCTCTAAAGATCCTGAGGAAACAGGCAAAAATGTTGAACCGATGTCTGTTGTAGATGAAGAGGAAGAGGAGGAGAAAAATTACCGCTTCGCTTGGGGTTTTCTTTCAGGATTTGCAGCGGCCGTAGTGGTAATTGCTTTAGGTATCGGCATTTGTGTCAAGTTTGACCTGCTTCCGAAAGGTGTGGCCGCTTTGCTTGACAGGGAATTGAGAGATGATCTTGCTAAAGCGGATAGTTCAGACACATTAAATGTAGGTTTGAAGTCTGAGCCGGCTAACGCCCCAGACAGCAATAATATCACATTAAACGACAATAATGTCATTTTATCCGGTAATATTAATGACAATGATAGTGTTGACTCAGTGCCCACACGTCCGTCAGATGAACCGGTGTATGATACGGTCTCCACAACTCGTTATCTCACAACAATGGCAAAAGAACATTATGGGAATTTCAACCTTTGGCCAATAATATATGAAGAAAATCAGGCAATCTTAGGACATCCTGACCGAATAAAGCCCGGGACAAGGGTAGTGATTCCACCGCTTTCAAAATATAAAGTCAATCCCGACAATCCTGATGATATAAAAAGGATGAAGCAAAAAGGAAATAGTATATATGCTCGTTATAAATAGTTGATATTTAAATTGGTAAGAGTAGCTGATAAAAATAATTTGTAAAAAAGTGAGAAAAAATTTGGCTAAATCAACCTAAATGCCTAATTTTGCACTCGCAAAGGAACGGAAACGTTCAGTGATAATAAAAAGGTGCCATGTCCGAGTGGTTAGGTACCGGTCTGCAAAACCGTTCACACCAGTTCGAATCTGGTTGGCACCTCAAAAAAGGAGTGGAAATCATTTGATTTTCTCTCCTTTTTTGAGTGCTTATAATTTATGCAACCGTCCCTATGTCACTACATAATTTGAAAGCCTATGCCTAAAGAACAATCTAATTTAAAAGAGCGCCAAGACACACGCTTTAAAGAACCTAAACAATTCACCGTATTCATTCATAATGATGATTTTACTACCATGGATTTCGTTGTGGAGGTGCTCAAAACGGTTTTTCATAAGTCAACTGAACAGGCCGTCCTGCTTATGCTTCAGGTGCATCATTCAGACAAAGCACCGGTGGGTACCTACAGTTATGATATGGCCGTCACAAAGGTGGATAAAGCCACTGAGATGGCCCGTTCAGAGGGTTTCCCTTTGCGTCTTTCCATCAAGGAATCCTGATTCTAATGTTTTGTGCGGATTTTATTTCTGAAAGAACACTGACACGGATTTTCATTTTGAAAGACATTGATGCGGATTTTCTAATCTGAAAAACACTGTAAAGAAAAGTTATACAAACATATATTCTTTTAATATCTGATTAATGGATCAGCAAATTTATTTTTCTGAAGAAGTCAACAAGGTTTTCAAAACCATGTTTGAAATTGCTGCAGATAACCGTGATGAATATGCCACTCCTGAACATTTCCTTCTTGCGTTGCTCAAACAACTGAAGTTTATGAGCGCTCTCAACCGTTGTGGTGTAGGAATTAGAGAGATGGAAAGGAGTCTGAAAAATTATATTAAAACTTTAGATAAACTCCCTTCCGACGCTGCTCCGACACAAGAAATGAGCAAGCAGTTGCAAGACATGATAGAGCTTGCCGCAAATATGGTTGTGGCATCCGGAAAGGAGGAGTTGCAGGTGCCTCATGCAGTGAATGGACTGTTAAAATTGGAGGACTCCTTGGCTGCCTATTTGCTTTTGAAGATAGTTGACGGGGATGAGGGGACTTTAATGAGTGAGGTGATAGACTCCTACGAAGGATATTCGTTGGGAGAGCCTGAAGATGAGAAATCTGAAGAAGATGAATCTGCCGGTGCCTCGGAAGTCAGAGAAAAACCAAAGAGTGTGTCCGGATGGAGAGGACTTGTGGTATGCGTAAATGATTTTGTCGAGGGTCGTAATCCTCTTATCGGTAGGGAAAGAGAACTTGAAAATACCGTCAGAGTGTTGAGCCGGAAAGATAAGAACAATGTGTTACACATAGGAGAACCTGGAGTTGGAAAAACAGCTATTGTCTATGGTCTTGCAAGGCTGATTAATGAAGACCGTGTCCCCGAGACTCTCAGGGGTGCAAGGATTTATCAGCTTGATATGGGTACGTTGATTGCCGGCACTCAATTCAGAGGAGATTTTGAAAAACGTCTCAAACTGATTATGGATGGTGTCAGTCAGGAGGATAACGCTATCGTTTACATAGATGAAATCCATTCTTTGGTAGGTGCCGGTGCCACGGGTGAGGGGGCTTTGGACGCATCGAATATGTTAAAGCCCTATCTTGAGGCCGGTAAAGTAAGATTCATAGGATCTACTACTTACGAAGAGTATAAAAGATTCTTTGCCAAAAGCAAAGGTCTGGTCAGACGTTTCCGTCAGATTGATATAGCTGAACCTTCTATAAAAGAAGCTTACGAAATCCTTAACAGGCTTAAAGATGGCTATGAGAAATTTCACGGCGTGTCTTACACGGATAAAGCAATTGAATTTGCAGTAAGCGGAAGTGCCCGCCACATCACTGACCGCTTTTTACCTGATAAAGCGATTGATCTGATTGACGAGGCCGGAGCTTACAGGAAGATTCATCCTATGGAGAATGGAGAAAAAACAGTGGATGAGAGATTAATTGCCGAAGTCCTGGCCAAGATATGTAAAGTGGAAGCACTTGCTACAAAAGAGGATGATGAAGCGCGTCTTGCAACTCTGAAAGAACGAATGGAATCACAGGTGTTTGGTCAGGATCAGGCGATAAAGGAGGTGACAGAAGCCATACAGATGTCGAAAGCCGGCCTGACAGAAGATAACAAACCTTTGGCATCACTTCTGTTCGTCGGACCGACAGGTGTCGGTAAGACAGAGGTAGCCAAAGTTCTCGCAGCCGAATTAGGGCTTGAGCTCCTGCGATTTGACATGAGTGAGTACACAGAGAAACATACCGTAGCCAAGCTTATCGGATCTCCGGCAGGATATGTAGGTTATGAGGATGGAGGGTTGCTGACTGACGCCATACGCAAGAATCCTAACGTGGTTTTACTTCTTGACGAGATAGAGAAAGCTCACTCCGACATCTATAACATTCTGCTTCAGGTGATGGATTATGCCCGACTGACAGATAATAAAGGTAATCATGCTGATTTCAGGAATGTAGTGGTGATAATGACATCTAATGCCGGAGCGCAATATGCAGCACAGGCTAAAGTAGGTTTCGGAAATACTGTGTCTTCCGGTCAAGCTATGATGCGTGAGGTGAAACGTACGTTTAAACCGGAGTTCCTCAATCGCTTGTCAGGCACAGTAGTATTCAACGATATGACGCGTGAAATGGCTTCTCTCATTCTTGAAAAGAAACTAAATCAATTGCGTGAACAGCTTAAAAAACGTAATGTCACACTCGTGCTTTCGGAAGATGCGCGTAATCTGCTATTAGACGCCGGGTTTACCAAAGAATATGGGGCCAGAGAGCTTGACAGAGTACTCTCAGCACAGTTGAAGCCAATGCTTATGCGTGCTATACTGTTCGGCAACCTTAAGAATGGTGGTGAGGCTAAAATTGACGTTAGAGATAAAAAGTTATGGTTTTTGGATTAAGCGAAGAAATCGCGTTCCCTGATCCACGATTGGGAGAGCCTGACGGACTTATAGCAATAGGAGGTGATTTAAGCATCGATCGTTTATTATTTGCCTATAGTTATGGCATTTTCCCATGGTTCTCTTTTCGAGATTCTGATGCTCCTTATTGGTATTGTCCTATGCAACGGTTTGTGATATTTCCTGACGAAATACATATCTCACATTCCATGCGTAGTCTAATCAATAAGAATCGTTATAGGTTAAGTATCAACGAAGACTTCGCGGGTGTTATCAATCAATGCAGTGCGCTACGTATAGATGAAAGTGGAGCATGGCTTGGAGAGGATATGATAGAGGCCTATACGAGATTATATGAGCAAGGCTTTGCGGCCAGTGTCGAGGTCCGGGAGGATGAGAAGCTTGTTGGCGGACTATATGGAGTATGTATCGGTAACGCGTTTTTTGGTGAGAGCATGTTTTCATTGGTCCCGAGTGCGAGCAAGCTCGCTCTGATTCATTTAGCAAAGGTTTTCGGAGCTAATGGAGGTAAACTTATAGATTGTCAGTTTGAGACACCACACCTGAAGAGCATGGGAGGGCGTCATATTCCGTATGATGAGTATATGAAAATAATTTCGGAATAATTAGAAAACAATCATAAGCTTCCGAGATAAGATTTAAAGGAAAATAAGAAAACCTCCGTTGCCTGAAAATATGGGCCACGGAGGTTTTCTTTATTTTGTGTATATGTGACAGGTTATATAAAACCGGTTGTAATCATTTATTTCTTATGGTGGTCACACTTGCCGTCACATTTCTTGTCAGCTTTTTCTTTGTCGCACGACTTGCCGTCACATTTCTTGTCAGCTTTTTCTTTGTCGCAGGACTTGCCGTCACATTTCTTGTCAGCTTTTTCTTTGTCGCAGGACTTGCCGTCACATTTCTTGTCAGCTTTTTCTTTGTCGCACGACTTGCCGTCACATTTCTTGTCGGCTTTTTCTTTGTCGCAGGACTTGCCGTCACATTTCTTGTCAGCTTTTTCTTTGTCGCAGGACTTGCCGTCACATTTCTTGTCGGCCTTTTCTTTGTCGCAGGACTTGCCGTCACATTTCTTGTCTTTAGTCTGAGAATTAGCTGAAGCTTGAGGTTTGTTAGTAGGAGTTACCTTGTAATCGAG
>WFLX010381349.1_pt1 | contig 11010 bp, 7 predicted proteins | sample 4967041 | NCBI WGS metagenome assembly WFLX01 (sample SAMN12857096, study PRJNA449069) | gut metagenome | isolation source: stool from male and female vole | host: Microtus ochrogaster | place: USA:Florida | collected 2017
CACCATTTCATATTCCCTAATCATCATTCACGGCTGAAGAGCAATCCTCCTTCCGCACTCCCGGCTTCATCACAATCCCTTTGGATTTTCTGCCGTTGATGGCAATGCCGAGCGGCGCGTCAAACTCAACGATTCTAATAGTATCACTATCATACACCGCCGGTTGCTTTTCAAGCCATTCAGTGTCTATATAGCCTGATCCTCCCGGTTGATCAATCGTGAAATATCCAACTCCGAAAGATGTGAGATTTTGAAAGAAATGGGTGCCTTGAGAGGGTTCAATCCTATATCCCGGCAATGCTGACTCCACAATCAGTCGGGCGCCGGCAATCTGAGGCCATTTCACAGGAATCCCCAATGCAGAATCTGAAGAACCCCAACGTCCCGGACCTATCAGGACGTAAGGCAATCCCTTCTCCGTCATATCTTTGTTGATTTTCTCCACCTCCAATGCTGTAGCCGGATTATTTGCCGAATCAAAAGAAGAAGGCTTAACATATACTATATGCCTGACATTATCCATCAAGCCGTGACCTAAGGCTGTGTCACTTCTGAGTATCAAATCTTCATCTTCAACATCAAGCAGCGTGTCATCAAGCATCTCTTTCTTATCTACAATCGGACGTATCTGGAGCCAGTAGACAGTCCCTTTCTTTTCGGATTTCATGACATCAGGCGAGATATTCCCTGCAAATTCTATTTCTACAGGGCGTCCCATCTCATATTGTCCGGTAGATAACATGAAATCTATGATTTTCGCTAACGGGAAAACTCCATGATTCAACACGTTTGCAAAGGTAACCACCTTTCTGCCGGGTCCGAAATCAGTGTCACGCAAAATCCGGTCGTTGACATCAAAAGTTGATACTAAATATCGCAAAGCGCCCGTTGCGGCAGCATCATTGACGTTCAGTTTGGCTATATTGAAGGAATCGTCAACCTTAAAATGACCCGTTGAATCCGGGTTTTGAGGAAGAGCATATAACTTGGTCTGTGTGTCGCGCAAAGCCAACTGCAATGTTGATGTCTGAAGCACTTTCCCCGGATGTTTCGGAGAAAAGCGGAGTGCCATTCCGCCATCCACGATGTATTTGCCAAGCCCGACAGCAACCTCAGCAACTCCATCTTCGGCAACCTCATCATTAAGCGGATAATAATTCAGCGAGCGCCCAACGCCCGAGAAACCGGGATAATAATAACCATTATGATCTTCTCCGGCAACCTCCTGAATGATTACCGCCATCTTTTCTTGGTCAATCACATTGCTCGTGGCATTCATATATGCCTTAGAATCTGCAAAGAACACCGAAGCATAAACACCTTTCACAGCTTCACACAACAAGCGTAGACGCTCTGCTTTATCGCTGAGATGGGGTATCATATATGTAGAATAAATTCCAGCAAAAGGTTGATAATGGGAATCCTCCAACAGAGAGGAAGAACGCACCGCCAACGGTCGGTCTACCACATCAAAGAGTGCCAGAAAATTATCAGTCAGGGAGTCCGGAAGTTCCGCACGCAAGAAAGCCTCGAGAATAGCTTCATCGCTCATGTTGGATAAAGCAATCGGATAAAGATTGTTAAACTCCATGAACTCATCGAAGATATCAGTGCAGAGCACCACCGTGCGAGGAATGGTAATCTCCACGCCGTCAAAGTCTTCACATTCAGGGTGACGCTTTATAATTTGGTCTATAAAAGCCAAGCCACGCCCTTTTCCTCCTAAAGAGCCTTCGCCGATACGCGCAAAATTACTGTAATGGTCAAATCGGTCGTTGCGGAAAATCGCCACCACACCCCTGTTTTTCATTCGGCGATATTTGACTATACATTCAAATATGAGTCTCTTCACGGCTTGCNCCTGANTCAAATCATCAAAACGATAAGACTTANTCGCTTCAGCAATCGGGAAAAGAGNCCTGGAATAAAACCATNGGGACACCTTATTGGAAGAGCAGAGTTCCAATAAAGCATCATCGGGAATTTCAAACACCTGTTTTTGCATCTCCTTCAGATTGGAAATGCGCATCNAANTAGNGTTGTCTTTGAGGNTTCTGACGATAAAATCTCCNAAACNGAAATATCTTNTAGCCTCGCGTTTGAGGTCCTGTGGAAGTGTCTTGGAATTCTTATCCAAAAATTTCAAGCCCTCTTTCTCCGCTCTCTCGGCATTTTCACTCTCCTGACTCTCAAGAATAATCGGCATATAAGGGTCTTTAGAGTGGACATATTCTGCAAAACGGAATCCAGCCTCCGGATCTTTGACCCCGTCGCGTGGGAAACGCACGTCGCTGATGATGCCGAGCATATTATTCCCATATCGGTCAAAGAGAGCTTTTGCTTCCTCATAATCGCGCGCAAGAAGCACTTTGGGTCTTCCCCTCATTCTCAGCATTTGTTCGTGCTCGTTAAGCGCTTCGCTTGAGAAATTGCGGCTCTGAGTCAATAAATATCTATAAAGATGCGGAAGAATTGATGAATAGAATCTTATTGAGTCTTCAATAAGCATTATGGTCTGGACGCCGACTCCTTCGATATCGTTGTCGGCATTCATCTTATCCTCTATCAATTTTATAATAGCCAATATCAAATCGACATTGCCCAGCCAGGAGAATACATAATCCACCCCACGTAAGTCCTCATCCGCAATGCGCCGTCTGACCTCCTTGGAAAAAGGTGTCAACACCACGAAAGGAATGTCGGGATAAAGAGAATCCAATTGGCGCGCTTCTCTGAAAGTTTCACTGATATCAACGCCGGGCATGGCTATAATCAGGTCAAAATTCTTTTCGCTTAATTGCTCACGAGCCTCTGCATAGGTTGCCACCTTGGTAAATCTCGGGGGGGAGGAAAGATTCAGAGATACATACTCAAAATATACCTGCTCCTCTACGCGCCCGTCTTCCTCCATCATAAACGCATCGTATGGGGTCGCTATCAACAACACGTTGAAGATGCGACGTTGCATTAGATTTTGAAAGGCAGTGTCTTTAAGATAGAGTGTGCTTAAGAGTTTTTCATCGACATTTCGCATTGGCTCTATGAACTTGTGCACTCCGCAAGCAGAGTGCAGGATTATTTCGGATTATTTATTGTGTTTTGACAAAAACGCATCCAGGGCTGCCACCATTGAAGTATATTCCGGCGTGGGCGCGCTATAATCGAGACGCAGACCATGGTCTGTAACTGCTTTAGCCGTGGGAGCTCCGTAGGTGCCGATATATACCTCCTCTTTTTCTTGATTAAATTCCGGAAAATTCTTAAGTAATGAGNCGATTCCTGACGGGNTGAAGAAAAGCANCATGTCATAATCGAATGGTTCGTCCNGGGTAAAGTCATTGCTGACAGTGCGATACATCACCACCTTATCATAATCAATGTTGTTTTCATCAAGCACTGAGAAATTATCCTTATGCACGTCAGAAACAGGGAACAGGAATTTCTCATCCTTATTCTTCAATATGCCTGCCAACAAGAGAGGGTCGCTCAATTTGCCGGTGGTGCCGAAAAATATTTTTCGCTTTCTGTATACTATATATTTCTGCAAATAAAGCGCTATGCTCTCCGAGGTGCAAAAATATTTCATAGTGTCAGGAACACTGATTCTCAGTTCTTCGCAAAGTCTGAAAAAATTATCAACGGCATGGCGCCCGGTGAAGATAACAGCAGTGTAATCTGCCGGATTTATTTTCATCTGGCGAAAATCCTTCACTGACAAACCTTCAACTTTTATAAAGGGACGAAACACTATTTCAACGCCATATTTTTCCGCTATATCATAATAGGGAGACTTGCCGGTCGACGGCTTAGGTTGCGAAACTAAGATTTTCTTAATACTCATTTTCTGTCGATGTTCCTGGGTTCAAGATTAATCTGTAAAAATCACTCTTCTCAGAGCTTTATGCCACTCATCAAAAAATTGGCAAAAACAACCATCAAAATGAGAGGCACTATTTCTAAACTGCAAAGATAGTACAAAAAAAGCACCCAAGAGCTGATTTGGGCGAAAAAAATTCTAAATCCCTTCCAAATAAACAAAATTTTGGTGATTCCAAACCATATCCAGCCGATTGCAATAACCCAAATGGAATTCCCGGGATAACATATAAGAAATATAGAAATGGGGAATAATAAGGCAGCCGCCAAACTTTGAGCTGCCCAGAATCCCCTTACCCACAGGCGCGTATGCTTGCCGTCGCTAAACACATTTCCAACAACCGTATATCCTATTGTCATGGCGATTTCATAAATGAATGTCGCCACCACACATTCAGCCATATCCATGGCATTATCACCTCCCCTACTAAGCGTGGAATAGAGAAGAATTCCTGCGCTCAAGACCCACAGAAAATTCAATATCAGCATAAAAGACACCTCCCTGACAGTATTGTCAAGAATATTGCCTCGTTCCCGCACACTCGTCACCTCTTTAAATATCGCTGACAAATATTTAGAATTCTTGCGATATCGAATGGCTATTATCATGAATAAGATCAGAAGTCCCGATAATAGCCAGGATACATCCGGACTTTTCTGAACATTCCTTTCATTGAGTTCGGAAGTGTCGGTACGTTCCAATACAAAAGCATAGGACTCCTCAGCAGGCAACGTATCTGAAACAGCTACAGTATCTGAAACTTCAGAATGTACCGTCACGGTGGCGTCGCCGGCTGCCGGAATCTGCATCGAATCTTTTGTGTTGACGTTTAAAGCCATCCCTCTTTTTTATACCAATCCACACTACGTTTCACCCCCTCTTCAAGCGTCACATTCGCTTTGAATCCAAAGTCCCTTTCCGCCTTTTTTACATCTATTTTCCAGTTGCGCTGAGCCATGATATTGTACTTGTCTCTGTTAAGTGTTGAAGGCTTCCCCTTGGCAACTCCTATTTTCTCAGCAACCATCGACACAACTTTCAATCCCCACAAGGGAACTTTAACGGGTATTACAAATTTTTTGCCCATGATTTTTCCGGAAATCCGCCTGAATTGCTTTTGAGAATATGCCTGAGGATTACCGACATTATATGTTTCTCCGGTCTTCCCCTTTTCAAGTGCATCATACACGGCATTTGCCAAGTCTTCCACATATAAGAATGTTAGAGCCTGTGTCTTATAGCCAACGCTGAAATCAAATCCGGATTTTATGGATTTAAACATCAAAAAATAATCTTTGTCGCGTGGTCCGTAAATACCCGTAGCGCGGAATATTATATATGGCACCCCCTCCATCTGCAAGAGCATTTCTGCCTTGAGTTTTGATGCACCGTAACGGGTGTTCGGGANAGGTATGNTTTCTTCCGNGATCGGCAGCATGNTTTTCTCCTCCACCGGACCTACAGCCGACAGGGATGACAAATAGAGAATTCTTTCCGGAACCATTTCTGCCATTTTCAATGCACTCAGAAAATAGCGAAGATAATCATAGTTGATGCGCGAAAAATCAGAAAAACGCAAACATTTAGTGGCACCCAGATTATATATTATCCAATCCCATTTCNCTCCCTCGGGAAGAGCATTTTTCATAACGNCTGCCATNCCGGCAACAGGATTGACAGCATNAAAATCAAATTNAACAAAATGAATNCGGGAATCCGACAAATATTTACGCGAAGTGGAATGACGCACTCCCGCCCAAACTTCATAGCCGCGTTTCAATCCCTCCTCCACAATGAAGCCGCCTGCAAATCCCCCGGCTCCCATAACTAATATTCTGCGTTTTTGTTCCATTATTTCTTTTGTTGGATAGTGGAAAATTCATATCCCTGACTGATGAGCCATTCCAAGGCTTCAGGCAGAGATTTCTCCAATCGCTGCCATGCCTTGATTGAATCATGAAAGACAATCACTGACCCGTCGCGCGCTAACTTCTTTACGTTCCTGATGACTTTTTCGGCATCAATCCGCTTACTATAGTCGCGCGTCACAAGGTCATACATCACTATCTTATATTTCCTCTTCAGCGCGCGAGTTTGACGCGGCCGCAGCCAGCCGTGTGGAGGGCGAAAAAGATTGGTCTTCAATATTTTTCCCGCCTCCTCTATGTCACGCAAATAACGCCTGCATGTTACGCTCTGCCCGGCTAAATGATGATATGTATGGTTTCCGATAGCGTGCCCTCGCGAGATAACCTCTCTCAGCAATTCCGGATGCTTAGCAGCATTCTCTCCCACCATAAAAAAGGTAGCTTTTATTCCATACTTATCAAGCACATCCAATACCCAAGGGGTAACCTCCGGCACCGGTCCGTCATCAAACGTCAGGTAAACTCTCCTGACTCTTTCCTTTTTCCCTTTCCTCCTGTCTTTCTTAGTCTTAATCCGAAATATTCCTCCCGGAGTCAGCCATCTGAAAAACATCGGGGGACGCTCAATCCATCTCATAGCCCGTTATTGTGCCATATCAGGGTGTGATTTCTCAAATGCTTCCCATAGACGCTTCGAACGCATACGGTCAAGATTCCTGTAGTTGTCGTTGCTTCCCAATAGGGTCAACGTCTCAGCATCACTCTCAACCTGTTCTAAAACAACATACAACATGGAATCTATATATCTCTCCTCATCAGTGGAAGCAGCATATTCTTCGGGTGTCAGACTTGCCAAATGGTTGGCTATCTCACAATATTTGGCAACCTCCTCGGCTGCTTCTTGCGGGGAGATTCCTCCCAATCCTCCGGATGATGAGATGTCATCGGCATTATAAAATCTATCGTATAATGTCTTAATCTCATCTATAGTGAAGCCATATTTCTTTATGATTTCCTCCCCTTTGGAAGGTTTGCCTCCGTAAGAAGTATATAAATCATAAAGTCGATAGTATTGGAAAGGAGTCATTCGAGATTCGTAAGTGAGCGACGGAGAGATGAATTGTTGATTTATGTAGCGGCTGTATTGCAGATACGGACCATACCTATACATCAACTTTTCTAATATTGATAATCCTTTCTCTTTTAATTTATTGGAATTCAAAGTCTTTCCTAACTCACAATAAATTTGACCAATAGTCAACCCTAATGAAATGTCATAGGCTCCCACTTTCTCCTTACTCTTGTTAAGCAGGGTATCAAGCAATTTTACCGCCTGATTATATTTCTCCGTGGCAGCTTTATCTTTACCTTCCGAAGCAAGAATATCTCCTTCATACACGAGTTGACTCGCTGTCTCCACAACTGAATTTCTAACAGAAAACAACATTCTGCGCGCAGTCTCGTCATAATAGGGAGTCTTGCTGTCGGAATCTGCGCCACCCCACTGATATTTATTTATTATGTTGGAGTATGCGCGATCGGTGCGCGGAGCCTTCCCCTCTTGAACAGTAGGCACAATTTGATGTGTCATACCTGTAGACCTTACATAATCCGTAAGACCGACATGATATTCATCACCTACTGTGGAACACCAATAAATCGGACGTTGCCAACCGTTTGCTGCGTTAGTAGCGATGATATCCAACATCAATATCTCGCCTAATCCAAGATAACCTTTGCTCTTATACGCCTGAGTAGCACCCAAATCTATCTGAATATAATCAACGATCTTGTCTTCATCCCCGGGAGCCACCAAACCGCGCTTTATTACGGCTTCCTTGTTGACGGGAATCCTTANNANCGAAGNTGCCNATTGGCGNTAACCATACACGGGGTCAATACTTTTACNTGTGTAAAGTAATTTAAGACNCGATNACAAATCTGCCGNTTCACTATTGTTGTATGGCAACACGGTAACGTCTTGCAAACCGTAGGCATAATCCGCCGGCTTGGCTGTGAAATCTACAGGCTTGCCTGAATAACTCTGCATCCTTTGCTGATTGGCATACCAATCTGAATTCAGATAACTCAGGTTGATTATTCTGACATCGGGGCGTATTCCCTCAACTTCCTGAACATACCAAAGCGGGAAAGTGTCGTTATCTCCATTACAGAATACAATGGCATCCGGCTCCAGACTCTCCAGATAATTTATTGCGAAATCGCGGGCAGCCGTTCTGCCGCTTCGGTCATGGTCGTCCCAGGTTTGAGACACCATTTGCACCGGAATGGCAAGCCCTATGATGCATGCGGCAATTGCGCAATATAATTTCTCTTTCTCCGACTTTGTGCGTTCTGCCAATATTCTCCATAATCCTGCTACACCCATACCTATCCATATCGCAAAGGCATAAAATGAACCCGCAAATGCATAATCCCTTTCGCGTGGCTGATTGGGAGTCTGATTCAAATATAAAACAATCGCTATTCCGGTCATGAAGAATAAGAAGAATACAACCCAAAATTGCTCAATACCCTTCTTCCCTTCAAATGATTGCCACACCAATCCTATCAATCCCAAAATCAAAGGCAATAGATAATATTTATTATTACCCTTATTCTCTTTGCCAAGGTCGGGAGGCAATAAGGATTGGTCGCCGAGACGGGCGTTATCTATGAATGGTATTCCGGATATCCAGTTGCCGGCATCCAGTTCGCCATATTGATTGTTCAAATCATTTTGACGCCCGGCNAAATTCCANATAAAATATCNNAGATNCNTGTGGTTTAANTGATAATTGAAGNAATATNCCAGGTTTTGACCGAAACTCGGCTTGAACACTTTTTTCTCGGGATAATATATGGCACCCGTCAATTCATTGAATTGAGGTTCTACACGCGTGTCGAGTTCAGAAACCTCTTCTCCTGTCTGAGCATCAATGGCTGTAATGGTCTTTAATTGGTCGGGCATTGTGTCAAGCGTCACCCAATTTTGATATGCCGCTGCATGCTGACGGCTGTAAAGACGTGGAAAGAGCATATTCAACTCCGGATTCATCTCTACCTCCGGCTTATGGTCTCTGACAACGTAATAATCTCCGCCGCGCTCCGCCAACTCCTGATTGCGCTTTTTCTCCGATTCATTCAAAAGATTTGATTCGGAATGAGGCACTGCTCCCTCCACTCCTTTCGCATATAATTTCTTTCCCCCCTTAATGACGGATGAGCCGTAGACCGGGGTAGACAAAGTATAAGGAGTGCCATCATCCATTACGGCAATGGTGTCAACACTTATCCCTGTCAATTGCTTGCGTGTGGACGAATAAAGGGTCTCACCATAAAGCAGAGGATTCTCGCCATATTGCTCGCGGTTGAGATATGAAGCCAGGTCAAACACATTATCGGGAGAATTTTGATTCATCGGCGTGTCGGCTGAGGAGCGAATCAATATCAGAGCATAGCTGCTATATCCCACAAATATCACGGCAATGCTCCACATCATCACATTCATCACTCTTTGCGTCAGCAGATAACTCCACTTTGTGAAAAGAAGTGCAGCTATAAGCACTGTCAATATCAGCCCAATCCAGCAAGAATCCCCAATGAAGAGCATCCCCGAAATTGTCAAGCCTGCAAGGAAACTTATCTTACCCCATACACTAAGCTTATTTTTCGACAATTCATATAATGCCCAGATAAATATCAATAGAGCAGCAATGCCATAGGCTAACGCACCTGAATTAAAAGGCANNTGGAGCGAGTTGACAAAGAATAATTCAAATTGCTGAGCAACCTTAATGAATCCCGGCACAAGTCCGTAAAGCACAAAGAAGACAATCACAAAAGAGACTCCGAGAGCAATCAGCGACTTGATAAGATTCATATCCTTATACTTTCTGTAAGCATAAACCAACACAATGGCCGGAATACATAGCAAATTCAGCAAGTGCACAGCAATGCNGACNCCTATAATATAAGNTATAANGATAAGATAGCGGTCGCNNCCGGGTTCANCCGCACGATTCTCCCATTTGAGAATCAGCCAGAATACGAGAGCGGTGCAGAAACTTGAGAAAGCATACACTTCCCCTTCTACAGCTGAAAACCAGAAAGTGTCGCTCCATGTGTAGGCTAAGGAGCCTACGAGAGCGGAACCCATTATAATGAAATATTGAGTCAGTGAAATATCTTTGCTTTTTGATTCAACAGGATTTAAAGTATCCGAAGATGAAACCACCAACTTTCTGACCAGATGAGTGATAGTCCAGAAGAGGAGAAGAATAGTCAGGGCACTCAGCAAACCGCTCATAGCGTTCACCATCAGTGAAATTTGAGCATTATTAAGAGCAAAATTTGAAAAGAAGCGGGCGGTAAGCATAAAAATCGGGTTGCCCGGTGGGTGACCGACTTCCAATTTATCTGCTTGTATTATAAACTCTCCGCAATCCCAATAAGAGGCGGTTGGTTCCAATGTGAGCCAATAAGTAACGAGGGCGATGAGGAAAACGCCCCATCCCATTAAATTATTGACAAGATTATATCGTTTAGAAATCATAATCGAAAAAATCGAATCGTTCTTAAAAATTCTTCAGATAGAATAATGATAAGTATATAGCCTATAATATCAATATTGAAAAGACTGAATTATTATTCAATAATTTACAAAATTACAAAATCCGATTGAAAAAATCCCAAAACCACTCCAAAAATTCTAAAAATCTCCAGCCGATTGAAGGCATAGCCAAAATCTGACCTATACGTCGTTACATCTTCGGAAGTTTTCTCAATGCAAACACAAATGCGGAGCGGAATAGTGGACGTAATCAAGGGGACTGCGGAACTCCAATCGAAACAGCGAAGCCCTGCGGACAAGGTGCAGAAATAGAATTGCGAAGCAATCGCCGAATTGCAAATCATCAAATGCCTGTTTAGCGGGCTAAACGACTGAGATGAAAGGCAAAATATGGAGTGCAGATTAAATTCTTGCTTAATATTTTCCGCGAAATTCCGCCCGGGCAGTACCATCGGCGTGATAAGGTTTAACTTCCCTGTTCGGCCAAATATGAAAGATGTGAAGAGGTGGAGCCGTGGGCACCACCTCATTCCCGTCAGGAACCGGCATGTACCAAAAAAAAAGGACTCCGAATTGGAGTCCTTTTAGGTTAAGGGGGCGATTACCTACTCTCCCGCGTTAGCAGTACCATCGGCGTGATAAGGTTTAACTTCTCTGTTCGGAATGGGAAGAGGTGGAGCCCTTATGCTATC
>WFLX011255312.1_pt1 | contig 11010 bp, 8 predicted proteins | sample 4967041 | NCBI WGS metagenome assembly WFLX01 (sample SAMN12857096, study PRJNA449069) | gut metagenome | isolation source: stool from male and female vole | host: Microtus ochrogaster | place: USA:Florida | collected 2017
TAGCCAAATCAAGCAAAAACGACGAAACTTTCAGTTCAGCAGCTGCTTGCAGCCCAATACTGATAAGCCACGCATCAGCTTTGCGTTTAATTTCTGGGTTATCGCTATGTGATAACTCCACCAACTCCTTATATCTATCTTCGTATGCCATGATTTCTTATATAAAGTCAATAACCGGGGGTAATGGTTGTTTCCATTTTGGAAATAACTGAATCTTCAACAAGTTTTCCCATCTCAAAAATATTTTTGAGGTGATTACTCATCCCTGTCACACCAACATCAAAAAGTTGCGCCATAGCCTTCTGTGAACACCATATACTTCCATCACGGTACACCACCTGCAGACCTCCTTCATTTATCGTTTGCCACATTGACAATAACAAAAGTCCATAACCTGACAGATTGGCATCCGGAGACGCCAATCTCTTATAGAAGCTGTCCTTATCATGCTCCCATGTCCAAGCCGCCATATCACCGATAATTACTCCAATCATATGAGATAAAAAAGAAAGAATGTAATTTTTAATTTCTAAGATATTCTTTGAGCATTATCCAATTTCCTGTGACAGAGCGAGACCATTCCTAATATATCCAAGGCATCAACTTTATTGATTGTCCATTTTTTTCTGGGAGAATGCGATTCAGGATTTCTAAACATTGAGTAAAGTGCTTTAAGCATTGTTCCAAAGCCTTTATGCTCAGAAATTTCGGAATCAGTTTGGAATCCATTTATCAGAAGTTTGGGACACTTCTCTGAAAGAACTAAATCCACTAGAACAGCACCATCCTTGCCAAAAGTGGATGATATTTCTCTTAATCGTTCAAACAGACCTTTGATGGCTTCATCAACAGCATGAAAATAATCATCTGCAAGTAACTCCGGAGTACAAAATTGAAATATTTGTCGATGAGTATTTCTGGCTTGAAGTTCAAGTTTTAGTGAATTGGCTCGCTCTTCCGCTTCGGGTATTGTTTTGATGTTTTCGCACTTTCTCAATCCTCCGCTTTCAGATATTTCATACCCGCCAAATGCCAATAACCGATTGGCTTCTGCACGTTGTGATTCAAAACTAAGTTTATCTCCATTGACGAAACGGGTCGGTTGAAAATACAACTTACAAAAATTTAGAATAGCGTTGCAACATTGCTTCTGGTTCTGATACATAGCAAACGCATTAAAGAGCCTTCTCCATTTCGTCATTCCGGGAGAATAGTCTTCAATCTGCGCTTGGGCCAGGTAACGCGAAATGTCGGTCCCCGTTAGACCATCTGCTGTATCACCCATGATTCTCGCCAGTCCCTGGATTATACCTTCGCTTAATGGTGGATATGCTATTGCCATTTTTTTATTGTTTGTGAAGTCCGTTATTTGTTTTATCTTATATTTATCAGTTTTATGAATACTAGTATTGAAATTACTATTGCGTCTAAGTCAACAACTGGTTTTTTCAATTATATATCGTTCTGTAAATGGATATAGCATTTCATAATACTTTTTAGCATTTGTCGTCGCATTGCAAAAATCGAGGGCGAGTTCTGATAACAAATGATATGTTAAAGATAGATAGATATGCACTAACTCTTTCTCGTCATCTCTTTCTTTATATCGTTGCCCGAATTGAAGTATACCCAAATATGAAGGATGAGACGTCAGAGACAAGTAAGTATAGCAATTTCTCATGTTATCGTCTTTAAAGAAGTATTGAGGAGATTCTTCTAATGATATTGATTTGAATTGAATAATTCGTTCATGATCTTTTACAAACTTAAAACCTTTTAATTGGGAAGTATTTTTTTTAATCGCATAAGATATTTGTTCTCTCGCGGATTTAGTCGTATCTAAACGCCCAACTATATCTGATAAATTCCGTCTTAATTCTTCTACCGAATTCTTATCATAATGCTGGATGTGGCGAAATGATTCCGTAACATATTTCAGGGTTACACGATTGTTTAAGCCTCTAATCTCCCATATATAAAGCAACAAATCACGCTCCAATACATTGTCAGTAGAAACATAGATATTTCTAAATATAAAAGCTCGCTCATAAAGACTCCGAACTAAGGAAGCACAGGAATGTATATCTATAAGAAATGTATTATGATATCCCCAATGAATTCCTTTTGCTAAAGATAAAATTGATTCTGCCGTGCATGTCGCCATTTGTAGATTGCATTGAGAAATGCAATCTGCCTCATTGGCGTTAGGATTTTCTTTCCGCCAAAACATAATCATCTCAACAGATTTTTCTATAAGGGAGCGTATAGCATCTGTTACAATAATTCTTGTATGTCGGGGGTGAGAATCCATGAAATGTAGGATTTTATTTTCGTTATCTGTATTCATACGTTTATCATTAGATTCAGCAATTGGATGGAGTTTATACCTTCCAATAATCAAGCAAATTTATAGTCTCATTGTCAGGCTTATGTTTATTATTCATCTTGTCAACTTGAATTATGAGAGGCATTTCAACGACCTGACCTGCTACTACACATGCTCCAGTTGGCAGAATAGGGAGAGATTCTTGCGAGATTCTATCAAGATACGAAATAGTTTTTGCAACCTTGGTAAGATCTTCATCATTTACCAACCGATGAATAAAGTAATTATGAAGCTGGGAAACTATGGTGGATGAAATGTCAGATGGTCGCTGGCTCGCTATGGTCATGAATACACCAAACTTTCTTCCTTCCTTGATTATTTCCTCAAAGACTTCAAGACGATAGTCTTTCCAACTTTCACTTTCTCTTGTGGACTGATACGATAGAATGTTATGAGCCTCATCAATCACTATATTAAGATAGGGAGTAGCCTTATCTTTATTTTGTGTGTGTTGTTTATATGCACTATGACAAAGAAGAAGAGGAATCATCTTTTTTGTGTCTTGATTTGCCATTCTTAAATCAACGACCACAATATTTGACTTATCCCAAAAATCGACATTCTCTTTGAAATCAAGTACCATGGAGATGTTTCTGACCATGCTCTTCAGCTTTTCTATTGCGGGATGGATATGGTCATTTTGGGCGCGACTATTTTTTACATCTTGTACTAATTGTAAATATAGGATGTCAATGAAGAATCGAATAAAATCATCGGGAATTTGATATTCCTTTGCTTGAGTATAATAATGAGTACTCTCAACGAATTCACCATTTTTATTTCCATCAAGATCTCTGTCGCTTAATTTCCTTTTATAAGCGCTCTCTCTATCTCCAGGAAGATAGTAGTATTTATGCGTCTCATGATATGACACACTTTCCCTGAGGTCTACATCAAATCCGTCTTCATCGTATTTCGGGGGTACAATTGCTACTATATATTCCAGCAGAGGTTCGACTTTCGATTTGTCCTCCATAGTAAATATTGCTTTTATATTTTTACAAAGCATTGCTCGAAAAATATTTTGCATTTCGTCTTTATTACCGCCTTTATCCTTAAGCCAATGATATAAATTGAGCGCCCTTGAAATGAATGGTCTTTGAGTCTTCTCGGTAGCTGACGCGAAAATACATAGGGTGTCCAAATCCATCACAGAATCTTGACTCATTGGTATCTTATTTATAGGCCTATATGTTGATAACTTATAGACCTTCTTGTCCCCTGTCATTACTGACTCCCCAGAATACTCCCCATTGAAATCTATAAATAGGAAACGGGAGTTGGCTTTGAAGTTGTCATTTCCTCTGAAAAGATCGAATAGCCTGTGGTATATTTGTGCCAGCGTATATGATTTACCACTACCAGTATTGCCAAAAATACCTACGTGGCTTGAAAACAACTTTTGAACGCCTAAGCTAACTACAATCTGTGAATCAGTGGATAGGGTGCCTAGCCTAATTGTAAGATCGTCATCGTTCTGAACAAAACGATGAATGGAACTAAACTCTTTAGTGTTTAGAATATATGCCTCATTGCCGACTAGAGGAAGAGTCTTTACGCCTTTAACAAATCCAGACGTTGACATATAACCTATGAGAGACGCACAGAGTACTCGTTTTATATGATGCCCTTGTTCTTCGTAGTTTACAGCCTCTTGAGTGTTATCTTGATTAATAAATTCAGTTTCTATTTTGGCAATGAGCATTTCAAACCCATTTAGAATCTTCAAGTATGAACCTACTGAAACATTCTTAATAAGTTGCCCATAGAAAAAAATATGAGGGAGATTCTTTTCTTTATCAACCGCAATTTTCACCTCACGTCCGCTTATAGAAACGACCTCGCCAATTCTAAATATTGACTGCTCTGATATAATAGCATCGTTGTTAAATGGTTCCATACAAAAACTGAGGTGGGATTAAATTTTTGATATGGTTGAAGATGGAGTTTATACCTTTGAATGAAAATTCGGGCGCTAACGGAGTACCGTCTTTGTCTTTTAAATCAGAGGGACCAATGACAAAGACATTTGGGAATCCCTCGAATTTGCTTGAAAAACCTTCTTTTACATTGTCTTGGTATGCAAATATTATGATATTCAATGTCGGGTTCCTGCGAGCCGCCCGGCAAGTAATATTAAGAATATGTTCATCTGCAAAAGAAAAACCCATTACGAAGAGCAATGAATTCTCTTTCTCCAATGAATTAGAATACATGCGCATCATCTCGTAGAAATGAGAATCTGTTACAGTCAAACTAAACTTGCTTTTATTGGGATTCACCATGGCAATCTTCTCATACTCAGTCAAGAATAGTTCAGCCTCTCTTACAGAATCTTCTGGGTTTTCAAGCAGCTCGTAATCACAACGCATAGTGGATAGTTCTCCATATTGAATCTGGTTCTCATCCTTTAATGCCTTTAAGGCATCCGACACCTTGACTACTTGTAATAATGCACTATCCTTAGTTATTTCACCGACTTCGTTTGTTAGCCAATTAATTCCTCCGTGTATTTTAAGGAGATTAAATGTCGGAACTTCGGTAGTGTTCATGAAGTGTACGCTGTTCTTCATCACTTTCTTTTGAAACATTGTTTCATCCAGAATGGGATTGATTGAGCCACGGAAGCCATCATTAAATTCTACCTTCATAAAATCGGCCGCTCGCTCCACAAACATGTCAATGTTGGTAGAATAGATGTTGATTTGTCTGGAAATTATATTATTACTCCTATGGTGCAGTATGTATGACCATAGTTGGAGGAAAAGAGAATACTGTTCCATTACCTCTTGGTAACGATTCTTATCTTCTCCTTCAACAACCGGCACGGAGAGATTAGGATAGATAACACCAGTAAAGTATTCTTTGTAAATAGCCGTTTCTATGATTTTCCTTTCATCTTTGCCTATAGTTGCGTCATGAGATAATTGAGTCAGACGAGATTCAATCTCGCCCAACACCGGCAAATATGGTCTAGAAAGCCCCGAACCAAACATAAAGTTTATGTTCGAAGATTGGATAAAATTTTTAAGTATGTCTATTGTCATAAAAACATTTGAAGAAAGTGTGATTTAATTTCAACATCTACATCCTAAAATTTAGGCATTCTTATGAATTTAACTGGATGAGATTATATGCCATCACATCTTTTACTACAGTATCCAAATTCTTGTGTTCGGCAATATAGATACGCAGCCGATTGACAAGATTCATGAAATCATCAATTTCCTCTGCCGCTAACGCCTTTCGATAATAGGAATAAGAATGGTATTTAAGCCACTCTCGGACAATTCCGTATCCTGAGATACAGAACTCAAGAATCTCTGAGGGGACAGGCTGAATGAATTGATTCCCTTTCATAGGGGTAAATTCAACGCCATTCTCATTAATCGAATAACCTTTAAGCTCAAAGGATGCTAAAGGATTCATCCAAGTAAAATTGCCAGCTGCCTCTTGTTGGGAAAATTTGTAATCACTTCTCTCTAATGCTGCGAGACGTTTCCCTATCTTAACAAGTTCTAAATAGAGCTTTTTGTCATTAGTTATAGGAATGGCAGGCGTTTGCCCAGCCAAAGCATGAAGCTTGGCTGAGAACTCGTTTAAAAAATAAGGCGAAGACAAAACTGCATAGGAATAGAATACCAATGTGTCCTGCACTGTTGCTGATTCTAAGTCAAACTTTTCCGATAATATTTCGAGCAGTTTAGGGTTTATGTTTGAAACCGCGTCAGAATTCCAATTCGACCCCTTTTTGTAATTCGGAAATCGATTGCAGAACACATGGGCATTTCCTCGGGTAGCCAAATCATTGTCGGGAAGATGCCAACAAAAGGATGTGAACTTCGTAATTGTCCGGCTGATTTCAGCGGGAGCAGGTGCAACGGCAAATCCAAAGACATTCGGGTCAGAGAAAGCAGCTCTTACCTCGGGACGAAACCGCATTCCACCACCGTCTGCATTTTTAAGTGCAGTCAAAAGCATCTCGTCATCGTTGACATAAGCCTCTAGAAATGGGCGATACGAATACCGGCTACCATTCTTGGATGAGCGTGCAACCAGTTCACGAACAGAATTTGACAATTTCTTTTCTGCCGGAGGTTTAGCTTGTCCGCTATACCATCGTTTTTTTATATCAGTATAAGAATGAGCAAGTTCACCAATATACTTGCTTCTTCTACTCAATTGTCCTTTAGAAAAATGTACCAGCAAGTGTGTCGGTGCAAGTTTCATTCCAGAGCAATGACGCAAGAAAATCCCATTTTCAGAGCCATGTTCGGCAGCCAATGGAATGAATTGAGAATACAACTCCTCGTTGTATTCACCCTTCGGCCGCAACGAATATTCTTCATCGATGGTTAACACATGCCAATCCAAAGCAGTTACATCTTTAGAGAAGAATTCCATTTTTTGAGCCTTTGAAAAGCTACGCAAATCTTTGTAGCGCACAAATTTAGATGTATTGTCGGCTGTAAAGGATGCAAGAATAAGGAGTCGACCCTGAAGTGTATTGAATACATTCTGGTTGGCACTTTGAACGCGATTGTCAGAATCAAACTCTATTACTGATACCTCATTAGCATTCTCAATTAGGAACTTGCGAGCATATTTGAACGAGATATTTTCAGCAAATGCCGAGGGAAGTATAAAAGCAATTATTGATGGTTTGCTTATCATTGCCTTATAGATACCCCATCGCAAGAACTTTATCCACTCGTTTGTCAACTGCATCTGTACGTTCTGCCTTCCTCTTCTTATTGGAGGTCGGAAATCGTTCATAAGAGACTCCAAGAACTGACCTGCATTGGTGACAGAAGAATCGGAACAAGGGGGATTGCCGATTATGATGGTAAGAGGCGGCTGTGAGAGTTTGTAGGATGCCACTTGTTCTTTTGCGAAAAAGAGACCGACCGAATCTAATTTGCTGAAGTCGTATTCCGGCTTACAGAAAGTATTGTCTCCCAAAGTGTTTGTCAGATGCACAGACAAGGTCAGAGCCGTTGGGATCTCATAGATTGATAATCTGTAATTGGCCAAGGCATATGGTACTGGAAGAATCTCAAAGCCGATGAGTTTTGATTGAGGTGGTAACGTAATATTGTCCAACACAGATTCAAGGAAAGTTCCCGTCCCACAACATGGGTCAATCACGTAAAATGGATTGTTCTGAAGTATCTTTAAATCCGGATTCACTTGAATATTGAAGAACACCAGACGAGCAATGAAGTCTGCTAGTACCACGGGAGTATACCACGCCCCAAAGTCAATGCGTGTGTCCTTGTCGTATGCGGACAAGAACTCCTCATACAATTGGTGGAAATTAGGACGGCGCACTGCGGCGTTATGAGACAACTTTACAAATGCCAAAAAGCGTCTGGTATTATCGTACCATCCACCTATTTTGCTGAGTTTGGAATCCAGTTCCTCAGATAGAGCGTTAAACAAATGAACAAATGGCTCCACATGACCAGAGTATTCCTTGTATGGTTTTTGCGTCCAAAAATAATGGAGCATCTCATATTTCAAAGATGGTGAAAACTTCTCATCATTGATGAAGCGATGGGCATACAGTAGCCCAAATGCAAGAATTTGAGAAATAAAACCTGCAAATGTTCGGTCATCGGACAATGACGCGTCAAGATTGTTCGAGGCAATGTCCCACAACCGTTTCAATGTGCGTATAGTAGTAAGCTCGGATTGTGATTCAGCCTCGTACTCTTCCAAATTGAGCAATTCAAGAAGATCCGCGCATAGCAGTTTTGCTCGCGTTGACAGTTCTGTGATAACCATCTGCTCGGGAATGGTACGGAAGCCAATCTTAGAGAAGAACTTCTGAAAACGTTCCAATGTCTGAAGGTTATATTCAGGCTCCTCCCAGTTTACAGGTTTTTGAAATAATTCAAACGAATCAGCAGAGCCGTCTACATCATAATAAACGAACTCAATCCCGTCTGTAAGCAAGACTGGATTGCCTAAGTTAAGATACTTCTCTACCTGCGATTTGTATTCCTCTACATTTATGTTCTCCTCAGGCGACAATCCTTTTGCCTCTACATACCCATAAACACCCATAGTGGAGGAATCCGTAAACACCCAGTCCGGTCTACCATACTTGCCTTGATTCCTTGGTTCGAAAATCCGCTGGATGTTTGAACCCATATATGAACATAGGTTGCCGAAGAAATTGTCGAGGAATGGGCGGAAGGATAGTTCTGCCGTAGCCAATCTTGTAGATTTATTGAATTTATAAAAATCCTTTAGCTCAGAAAAATACTGCTCTAATATGCCTTTATATCTTACCATTTCTCCAACGCTTCAATTATAGATTTTCCAATATGTTCCGCAAGTTTGACAGGAACAGCATTTCCTATTTGTCTTGCCACTTCAACCTTGCTCCCAACAAAAATATAATCAAGGGGGAAAGTTTGCAGCAAAGCTCCTTCCCGAAGAGAAATAGTCCTATCCTGCACCGGATGCCCGAACATTCCACGAGAAAAACTGTCGAAACGAGCCGTTATTGTTGGTGCGACTTTGTCCCAACACATTCTGCCGAAAACATTACGATGACCCATTACGGATGAACTAACTTTATGACATGGCAGCAATAAGTCTTCAGGCAGAAAATCTCTTCCCTGACCTTCTTTCACCGCTTGAATGCGTTTGAGACTATCAGGAGATAACCTGTCTCTCCTATGATTGGGGAACTCAGGATGGTCTGTATAATCATCCGGAGGAGGTGGAAGAAATCCGATTGTCTCCCTTACTGTTATTGTGTTGTCGTTAGGTTCTGGATACCGATATAAAGGAATTTCATGATCCTTACGTTCTCCGATAATGATTACACGCTTTCGCCTTTGAGGTACATCAAAGTTTTGAGCATCCAACAGTCTTTGATGAACGAAATAACCCTCTTCAGAAATCTTATTTAGGTTCTCCTCCAATATGGCAGCTCCACGTTTCCCTACAATGCCGGGTACGTTCTCCATAAGAAAGAACTTGGGACGTATCGTCTTTACGACTTCGATGTATCGGCTAACCAGATTATTTCGTTCATCGGTATCCTCGCCTCCCCTTTGGATAGAAAACCCTTGGCATGGAGGGCCACCCGCCAGTAAGTCAAGTTCTCCTTTTTTAAGGTCGAAACGTTTTAAAAGATAATCTGCGTCCAAGTCATAGATGTCTTGAACCTCGGTCTGATGATTCCGCAAATACTTCACGTTTGAGCGCATTGTCGCTATTGCCTTGGCATCAATGTCAAAGCTATAAAGTATATCAAATCCTGAATTTGACATGCCCAGTGCCAGTCCTCCGGCACCGCAGAAACAATCGATACAATTAAAGCTCATTGGGTTTAGTCTCCTGTAAATATATTTGGGTTGCTATTGCCATGGCAAGCAATGGAGGAACTGCCTCTCCAACTTGTTCATAGCGGTCACTTGAACCGCCTTCAAAAATAAAAGAATCGGGAAAGCTCTGAAGTCTGGCTACCTCTCTAAGGGTCAAACCTCTATCTTCCTCAGGATGGCAGAATCGGCCACACGCTGGATTTCGTGAAGTTTTTGTAATTGTTATAGCCGGCCTATCCCAAAACAAGCGTCCATACACATCAGAAAACCCCTTGACTTTATCAAGACACGGTGGACCAACATGGGGAGGACGACTTCCACCATTCTTAGGAACTTGGGCAATTACATCTATAGTGGATTGCTTGTGTTTGGAGCTGAAATGATAAGGATCATTACTGTTTATGTCGTTTGCTTTAGGTAGATTGCCAATAGCATCTCTGACTGTATGAAAAGAGTCTTGTTTCAACACCCCGGGTGGCATAATAAACGGACGTTTAGATGCTACAATGATGGCCCTAACACGCGCTTGGGGTACTCCAAACGCGGCTGCATTATAAACTTGTTGGGCAACGTAATACCCAGCTTCTGTAAATATGGTCTTTGCCTCTTCATAGTGACATCTGAACTTGCCGTTAAGAACCTCCTGAACATTTTCCATGACTATATAATCGGGATTAATCTGAATAGCCAATTGTGCAAATATTCTGATAAGGGAATTCCTTTGGTCTTCCGGTTTCTCCTTATCCTTCTTCCTGTGAGCGGAAAAGCCTTGACAAGGAGCACATCCCACCAAAATCAACTGCTCATCTTTTGTATGAGCAGCTAACTCTTTAATTTCCTTAAGGGTGTCCTCAGAGATTTCTCTTATATCTTTACAGAAAGTTTTGCATCCGAAATTGCTCCCGAATGACTTTAGGGCAATGGGATTGATGTCAATGCCACATACAATGTGGAAAAAGTCCGGAATGGCAGCGAAACCTAAAGACGTGCCACCACAACCACAGAAAAAGTCTATGACTTTCGCCCTGCGGTTTTTAGACACGGCATCTGGCTCCCATAGTGGAAGCCCTTTGCTAAATTCTAAAAATTGCGATTCAAAATCCATAGAGATCTTGTGTGGCACTTAAATAAAGGAACTTCCGTGTAGGCAGACAGGCGACCAAGCCTCTATTTCGCGACTACAAGGAAGTTCTTTTATATGTTTTTATATAAGTTATTACTTACATATGTACGGTCATTTGTCTGCGCAAGCGCGTTTTAGATTGCAAAGTTACGAAAAAA
>WFLX010138313.1_pt1 | contig 11009 bp, 9 predicted proteins | sample 4967041 | NCBI WGS metagenome assembly WFLX01 (sample SAMN12857096, study PRJNA449069) | gut metagenome | isolation source: stool from male and female vole | host: Microtus ochrogaster | place: USA:Florida | collected 2017
ATCAATGAATTTGCCGATCATGGAATGCTCGGAAGTGCCGATCAGATACAGGTCTTCCCCCTCTATCTTGTACATCATGGCATCCATCTCCGCAAAGCTCATAACACCATCCACCACCGCGCTCCTGATCATAAAGGGAGGAACACAGTAGGTAAAACCCCTGCCGATCATAAAATCTCTTGCATAGGCAATTACTGCAGAGTGAAGTCTCGCAATATCACCCATCAGATAATAAAAACCATTTCCGGCCACTCGTCCCGCAGCGTCCATATCAATGCCGTGAAAGCGNTCCATGATCTCCGTGTGGTAAGGTATCTCAAAATCAGGTACCACAGGATCGCCATATTTCTGAATCTCCACATTTTCCGTATCATCCTTACCGATCGGGACAGAAGGATCAATGATGTTCGGAATGGTCATCATATCCTTTTTAATCTTCTCGCGCAGATCATTTTCCTTTGTTTCCAGCTCAGAGAGTCTGGCCGCGCCTGCTGCCACCTCGGCCTTTTTCGCCTCAGCCTCATCCTTCTTTCCCTGCGCCATCAATCCGCCGATTTCCTTGGATATCTTGTTTCTCTTTGCGCGGATATCGTCAGCCTCCTGCTGAGCCGCCCTGACTTCCGCATCCAGTGCTATCACCTCATCCACCAACGGAAGTTTTTGCTCCTGAAACTTCTTTCTGATATTCTCTTTTACTGCCTCGGGATTTTCCCTTAAAAACTTAATATCGATCATGCTGCCTTTCTTCCTCCATCAATTTACTCAACTACGCTGTCAATGTACAGATCATTATATTCTGTCATATCCTTAACCATGTCAACTGCCGTACCGTTTCGATTTCTGGTAATCCGAATCACCGGTCTGTCCGGGAACTGCTTATTCTGATAGAGCACAATTCCCGTTTCACCCTCGTTTGTCTTAACAACTGTACCCGCAGGATAGACGGCTGTAAACTCCAAAAGAATATCGACAATTTTGCCGTCAAATTTAATATCTTTATTGGTTCGCAAATAGCGAACCGCTTCAAAAACCTTTGACCGTTTACAGCCAATTCCACAAATCATCTCGTCAAAAGCATCACAGATCTGAATAATGCGGCATTCCTCCGGACTGTCCGTGGTCTTTAACGGATAACCTGAGCCATCCAAACGTTCATGGTGATATAATATCATATTTTTTCCCGTTTCGGATATCCAATTTTCGTCACGAAGTGTCGAGTATCCATATATTGGATGTTTTTTATACTCTGCATACTCCATCTCCGAAAGCTCATCCAAATTCTGGTTCTCATAAGAGATCGACAGATAGCGCAGACCCAAATCATGGAGCAAGCTACTGACACCTATGTCATGTACTGTCTCCTGCGGCAGTCCCATTCTAAGCGCAACCAGAATCGCCAGACTACAGAGATTAATTGAATGCTCGTAAATATCAGAGCTTCTCTCCTTGATATCGTAGATCTTCTCCACGACTTTTTCTTCCTCGAGAATATTTTTGATGATGGTATCCGCCGTCTGCGCAAGCTCCATCAGTTTTTCATTGTGACTGTAGGTATGTTTTTCAAGGATATTCTTTACCTTTGACTTAAAGCCTGCCTCAACATCCTTCTTCAGGATCACCACTTGTTTCGTATCCGGCACTTCCTCTTTTACATAAACTTCCAAAATATTGAGCTCTTTAAGCTTCTCAATATACTCCGGCTTNAGCTGCGTTCCNGCNGAAAGCAGANTNTTGTACTCNANNGTCATGNCATCTTTAGCCAAAACCTCTGTCCCTGTCAGATTGTCNACCTTACACAATCTCATATGCGGGCCTCCTCCAAGTGTGCTGCCCCTTCCGTTTCCCCTTACAGATCCATCGCCATATCGAGAGCCTTNTTCTCCTCATNCCCCAAAACGATATCNCACAGTCCGGCTTTGATTTCCTTTGTATAAGAATAGCAGCCTTCCGCACTGTGAACAGAATTTAAAATAAAGCCGTTATCGTTTTCATCAAGCAGCGCCAGTGAAAAACTGAGCTGTCCGCCCATCTGATTGAAGGCATCGTATTTCACAATGCCGATCTTCTGGAAAGCGCCCTCAAATTTNCGGTACAGATTCTCAATATCCTTACGATTCTTATCCATAGACGCCTTGATCAGTTTGTTGTCCTCATAAAGTCCGACAATATCTTTTTCCAGACTCTTCGCATTCTTTCCGCCCATAAATTTTTGATACCGCTTAAACAATCTGCTGAATTTTACCATCAGCACAATCACCATAATGAGCAAAAGAAGCGTAATAACAGCCAGACCAATAAAGAAATACGTTAGATCAATACCGCCTAATCCCATATCTTCCAGTAATTTATAATTCATTTGTCTCTATCCTCTTTTTATATCATCAGCAAATTGCGCCCGTGTAGATCATTTCAGGGAGAATGCGAAGCATTCTCTTAATCGAGTGCGCAGGCACTCGATTTTTTATCTGCCAGTCAGTAAATCCGTGAGCTTCTCCAGATCATCATGCGTGTAAAATTCAATTTCCAGCTTGCCTGCTCCCGCCCCTTTCGATGTGATCGCCACCTTTGTACCGAGAGATTGTTTCAGCTTTTCCTCCAGATCCTGATACACAGCCTCTAAAGCTTTATCTGTCATTGGCTCTTTCTTTGCTTTTTCAGGCTTATTCAGGTTTTTAACCAGTTTCTCCACATCTCTGACACTCAGTTTTTCGTCAAAAACCTTCTGTGCGATCGTGTACTGCTGCTCTGCGTCCTCTATGGAAATTAAGGCTCTTGCGTGTCCTGTTGTGATCATATCATCAATGATCATCTGCTGCACTTCATCACAGAGCTTCAAAAGCCGCATGGAGTTTGTGACCGCCGTCCTGCTCTTGGAAACTCTTTCCGCCACCTCATCCTGCTTGAGATTAAATTCCGTGAGCAGCCTTTTGTAAGCCTGAGCTTCTTCGATTGGATTCAGATCCTCTCTCTGAATGTTCTCGATCAGGGAAATTTCCACGATTTCCTGTTCTGTATAATTACGGACAATGACAGGCACTTCCTTTAAGCCTGCCAGTTTTGCCGCCCGCCAGCGACGCTCTCCGGCTATGATCTCATAGTGGGTCTTTCTGTCCTGCACGATAAGAGGCTCTACGATTCCATATTGTTTAATAGAATCCGCCAGTTCCTGAAGGGCGTCTTCATCAAAATTTTTTCTGGGCTGTTCCCTGTTTGGCTCCACCTTTGTAATCTTGACGTACGTTCCCTGTCCGTTATCCTCTTTCTTTTCTTCCACGGATTTCGTCTCTGCCTGCGGCACTGCCATCGGAATCAGAGAATCCAATCCCTTCCCTAAACCTCTCGCTGCTTTTCCTGCCATATTTTTCTCCGTTCTGTTTTCTAATTGATTCCGCAGTAACACTCCTCCTACCCCGCAGTGTCACTCGAAAACCTTCCGGTTTTCTCGTTCACGGGCTGTCTGCGCACTGCTCATTGCCTCGCGCAGATCACTTCTTCTGCGAGCTGCATGTAAGCTTCCGCTCCGGCAGATTTCGGATCATACATATTAATAGGCATACCGAAACTTGGTGCTTCCGCCAGTCTGATATTTCTGGGAATCAGCGTATTATAAACTTTTTGCTTTAAGTGATTTTTTACGTTCTCTACTACCTGCATGGAAAGATTTGTACGGGAATCGTACATGGTAAAGACCACGCCCTCCATATCCAACTCCGGATTCAATCTCTCCTTCACAAGATTGATGGTATGTATCAACTGGCTGAGACCTTCCAAAGCATAATACTCACACTGTATCGGGACAAGCACCGTGTCCGCCGTAGTCATAGAATTGATCGTAAGAAGATTTAAGGAAGGAGGACAGTCAATCATAATGAAGTCGTACTTGTCCTTCACCCAATCGATTTCTTTNTTNANNATAAATTCNTTTTTNTCNACNCCGATCANTTCNATCTCNGTNGCCGCNAAATTNACATTCGANGGNATAATGGANACNCCGGGTATCACATCCGCTAAGATACATTCATTGATNGAGCACTCGCTCAGAAACAATTCNTANATTGTATTTTCCAATTCATTCTTNTCAACGCCAAAACCGCTGGTCGTATTTCCCTGCGGATCCGCATCNATCACCAGTACNTTNTTTCCTTTAACCGCCAANGANGNCGAAAGGTTNATNGCCGTNGTNGTCTTTCCAACGCCCCCTTTTTGGTTCGCAATTGCAATAGTTCTTCCCATTGTTTCCTCCATATCAGAACAGTTTATTACAGATGACTTACAATCAGGGCATACTTAATGCTCTGACTCATTTTCTGTCCGTTTACGATTATATCACTAATCCACGTGATAAGCTATCTTTTTTTTATTCTATAGAAAATTATGACAGTCTTTCTATATTTTCGGGATAACGCACGCCCCATTCTTTTCGCAGCATATCCATCACGCGCATCATTTTTAGCGTCTCGGCGTGTGGCATAGAGGGACATTCCAACTTTCCTTCCTGAATACAGGCGATCGTCTCTGTGATTTCATATTCGTAGCCGCTGATTTGCTCAGGAACCTTTATCTCGCGAAGCAGATTTCGATCTTTATCGTATATTCTGATTGCTTCCGGATTATTTATATTTTCCACGATCATGCAGCCAGCCGATCCATAAAAGACACCCTGACTATCAGATTTTCCATGAATTCCNGAATTTAAAACCGCCATTCTTCCATCTTGATATAGCAGAAATATCCCATTCTCACCATCCACTCCGGCATCTGTAAGCTGAGCNGCTGACTGCATTTTTGCTACTTCATCGCCAAANTGCATATAAGCAAAATTCAAAGGGTAGATTCCAACATCCAAAAGAGCACCGCCCGCAAGTTCCGGTTTCACAATTCTTTCCTTATCACAGAGCGGATAATTTAAATTTGCTGTCAGCTTTCTCACATCCCCGACTACCTTCTCTGCAAGCANATCATTAATCATTTTCCGAGAGGGCATATACCTGGTCCATATTGCTTCTGTCACCAAAAGTTTTTTCTTCTCGGCAATGCGAAAAATTTCCTCTGCCTGTCCGGCATTTACTGTAAAACTTTTTTCACAAAGTACATGTTTTCCGGCATCCAGACACATTTTCATATGCTGATAATGGTGAGAGTGCGGTGTGGCAATGTAGACAAGNTCAATCTCGTCATCCGCAAGCATTCCCTCGTAAGAACCAAAAGCATGAGTAAAGCTATGTTCCTTTGCAAAAATTTTTGCTTTTTCTAAATCTCTTGATGCCACTCCATAACATTCCACTTCCGGCATCTTATTCATCGTTTCCGCCAATGTGCCAGCTATACTGCCTGCACCAAGTATTCCAATCTTCATGCCTTTTCCTTTCTCTTTTTCATAATCTCCTATGTTTCACGAATTTATTTTGCTCACTCTCTTGATGTTTCACAGATTATATCACAATATCTTGGGCCGAATTGTTTCACGTGAAACATTATCTAGTGTCAATACTCCACTTATTTCCATATGTTTCACGTGAAACATTAATCATTACGTTTTACTAAATAAAAACGTGGCGATTTTTTTAACCCATAATCGTTTTGATCTTAATATAACTTAATTATATTATTTTTAATTGCAAATACTGCCGCTTGTGTTCTGTCAGAAACATCNATTTTCTTAAAGATATTAGAAATATGGTTTTTTACTGTCCTTTCACTGATATTCAAATTCATTGCGATCTCTTTATTAAACATTCCGTTTGCTACCTGCACCAGAACTTCCATCTCACGATTAGTCAAAGATGCAACTTTATCCTTATCCAGATCTCGATTTAATAAGCGGTTATTCAAAGCCGGTATCAAACTTGGTTGTATATAGTTTTCTCCATCTCGTACCGCCCTGATCGCTTTTTTCAATTCCGACGAATCCGAATCTTTCATAATATAGCCTTCTACACCAATATCCACCGCATTCATCAGATATTCAAGTTCGTTATGGACTGTCAGGATCAAAACTTTAACCGGAGATCTATCTTCCTTCATCTTCTTTAAAACGTCAATCCCATTCATCTCCGGCATATTGATATCCAAAAGTAAAACTTCCGGATTATACTTGACTAAATTATCAAGACATTCCACACCATTGGCAGCCTCCCCTACTACCTGAATACTGCCATCGAATTCCAACAGTTGTCTCAGCCCCTCTCTGATCAAACTGTGGTCGTCGGCAATCATAACTTTAATTGCTTCCATCCTACACCTTCCCTTCTTTTCTTTTCTTGTGAGAATCAGACCCTTATTTTTTCATAATCTTTATNTCTATGGCCGTTCCATTCTGCGTATCGATCCGCATTTCTCCGCCCAATAAAAATACTCTTTCCTCCACTACGTGCAAACCAAAATGCCTGTCTTTTTTTGCAGCTTCATCTATATTGAAGCCANTCCCATTATCCTTTATTTTTATGAAATAAGCTTCAGCATTTTGTTTTAAGCTTACCTCAATCCTATCTCCATCAGAATGTTTTATTGAATTCAGTACACATTCCTTGATGATGTGATAAATCATGATAAGAAAGAAATTTTTTTCCTCCTCCGTAAATTCATCATCAATCTCATCAATGTCCAGATGAATTTCAAATTTACCATCCTGATTAAATATAGAAAAAAGATTCGAAACCGCTTCCCGCAAACCCAAATCATCAAAAGTCATCGGACGCAAATCGTAAATTCTATTCCGAATATCATCAATTACCTTGCGCAGACCCGACTCAATCGTAGCAAGTTCCAGCTTTGCCTTTACCGGATCCTGATCAATATAAAGAGAACTTAACTCAACCTTATGAACCAGATGCGTCAAATTTTGAAGAGAACTATCATGCAGATCTCTCGCAATTCTCTGACGCTCTTTTTCCAACATATCCATCACGGAAAATTGTTTCATGTGAAACGACGGATTTTTTGAAACGGCATCATTCTTTTTCGTCATGAGTACCCCCAACAACAGAATCATCCTCTTATATTCTTATCTTAACTCAAAATGAAATAGAATAAAAGAATATTCTGGTAAAGAAAAACAAAAAATGGTAGAATAAAATCAGTAACAATAGAATGGAGAAAAAATATGAATAAAAAACTTACTACCGCCATTATTTTGACGGGTACTTCCGTCGCAGCAATCCATGGAATCAACAGGATACATACGACTTTCTGCACAGTAAAAAATCTTTTAGATACCTCAGAAAATTTTTACTATGAGTGGCGTTTTGGCAGGATACGTTATCAAAGAAAAGGAANCGGCAGCCCCCTTCTTTTTATCCATGACCTTTCGGTAGGAAGCTCAAACTATGAATATCATCGTCTTATCAATAATCTGACAGAGAAACACGCTGTCTATTCNCTGGATCTGTTAGGTTATGGTATGTCCGATAAGCCGCCGATGACATACACCAACAATCTCTATGAGCAGTTAGTTACTGATTTTGTCAAGTCAGTGATCGGCAAAAAAACTTCCATAGTGGTAACAGGGGAGTCCGTACCTTTTGTTATTATGGCCTGCCACAACAATCCCGACATTTTTAATAAAATTGTCTGCATAAACCCGCAGAGTCTTTTTTTACAAAATCAGATTCCTTCCAGACAGATGAATCTTTTTAAACTTCTGATTGAGACACCCATACTTGGCACCTTTATTTACCATCTTTTCTCCAACAGGCCAAGTATTGAAAAGACCTTCTGGAAAACTTATTTCTGTAACCATGAAGAGGTCAAGGAAAAATATATTTACAATTACTTGGAGGCTGCACACCTGGACGATTATCATGCTAAATATACTTTTGCAAGCTATGTAGGAAAATACATGAATATGAACATTCTTCATGAACTGAAAGAGATCAATAACAGCATCCTAATGATTGGCGGAGAAAAAGAAAAGGATATTCGAACCATCATTGAAAATTATAAATATTATAATCCTGCTATCGANGANTGNTANATNNCCAATACAAAACATCTNCCTCAGCTTGANGCACCCGATGAAATNTTNGATCAGCTTCGNATGTTTTTATAATCGTCGCAGACTTCNGAGTTTTCGTCTGTTANAGNGGTTTCTTACTTGCCGTTCCGGCCTTCCTGGGATACTTTTTCGGGGTCGGACGGCATTTTTCTATCACAATTAGATTTCTGTTAATATCAGAAAAAGGAAGAGTAAAAGAATTCTGCTCCTTTAAATTACCTCCTAAAATTGTAATCGCATGATCAGCATTTTCTACTTCCGCATCATCTGCCTTATAGGAAATAAAGTATCCTCCNACCTTCACATAGGGAAGGCAATACTCTGACAGTGTAGAAAGATTTGCCACTGCACGGGAAACACAGAAATCGAAACTTTCTCTCATCAGATCGGGTTTTGCAAAATCCTCCGCTCTGCCATGAACTGTTTCCACATCATGAAGCATCAATTCCTCAATAACTTTCTGTAAAAAAAATACTCTCTTCTGTAGAGAATCCAAAAGAGTCACATGTAAATCCGGAAAAGCAATCTTAAGCGGAATGGCCGGAAAGCCTGCTCCGGTTCCGACGTCAAGCAGCGATACAGAAGAATTCTTTAAATTTATCATGGAATTAACACTATATACTTTTATCAAGGAAAGACTGTCTATGAAATGCTTCTTAAGAACTTCATCAAAATCAGTTATTGCAGTCAGATTCATGACCNGATTCCATTCTATTAATAATTCATAATATTTCATAAACTGACACAATTNATTTTCAGTCAACAAAATNTTCAGTTCATCCAAATCTTTTTTGAAAGAANCTAATTTATAATGATCTAATTCGATATTTTTTACAATTCCGCAATTTTCCATACTAACTCCCGTGGACTAATATTACAAAAGTTTTGATATTGCACACGACATAAATAAAGAATATAATTAATAAAAAATTCTGTCAACAATAATAAAAATAATTTAGACAGCTATATANACTTCTGAATTTCATAACCCAAAGGAAAAAATATGAATCATAAAAAAATAATCATTATATTAATAACACTCATTATATTCTTTTTTGCGAGCCGTGGTTATTCAAAAGAAGAGAAAGCTTTTCTTTAAGATTATCTGATTCGTGGCTAAAAGATAAAATTATTATAACGATATATGAACATGATACAGAAAGATAAAAATTATTTTCTCCTTTGCTCCAAATACACTAATAACACCGAAATATCCGCAGGTGAAACACCCGATATTCTGGAAGCCTGTCCGACAGAGACTGGTCTATATGCAATCAGTTTCTGTCTTGCCTCCAGACGCAGACTCCCTACATCATTGTAATCCAGATCCGCGGGAATTCTCCTCTTCTCCATTTTTTTATAATGTTCCACCTGTTTCAACTGTCTGTCTATGTAGCCTTCATATTTCACTTCAATTTCTACCTGTTCCACCACATCCGCAGANAGAGGTTTTCTCTCAACATCAATTTCAGAAAGCATCTCATAGTTAAGCTCCGGACGGCAGATCAGTTCCGCCATACTCACCCCTGTCTTCAAGGGTGCACTTCCATGCGCTTCCAAGAATTTCTNAATGTTTCCGGATGCTCCCACGATCGTATTCTTCAATCTGTGAATCTCTTTTTCTATCTCTTTCTTTTTCTGTAAAACAGCCTGATATGTTTCCTCAGAAATCAACCCTACTTCATAACCAATCTGACGAAGCCTGAGATCCGCATTATCCTGACGCAGCAAAAGGCGATATTCCGCCCTTGAAGTCATCATGCGGTAAGGCTCAAAATTTTCTTTCGTTACAAGATCATCAATCAGAACACCAATATAAGCCTGCGACCGATCAAGTACGATTTGTTCTCTTCCCTGCAAAAAGAGGGAAGCATTAATTCCGGCAATGAGACCCTGAGCCGCCGCTTCTTCGTAACCGCTGCTNCCATTAAACTGCCCACCGCTGAAAAGTCCTTCAATACTTTTAAACTCCAGAGTCGGATAGAGCTGCTTCGGATCAATACAGTCATATTCGATTGCATAAGCATTTCTCACCATTTTACAGTTTTCCATACCCGGCACTGTCCGATACATGGCAAGCTGAACATCCTCCGGGAGAGAGGAAGACATACCGCTCACATACATTTCATTGGTATGAAGACCTTCAGGTTCAATAAAAACCTGATGTCTTTCTTTATCTGAAAATTTTACCACCTTATCCTCGATGGAAGGACAGTATCTGGGTCCTGTTCCTTCAATAATCCCCGCATAGATAGGCGATCTGTCCAGATTTGCTCTTATTATGTCATGTGTTTTTTCATTTGTGTAAGTCAGATAACAGGAAACCTGATCGATCTGNACCTCTTCGGGATCCGTTGAAAAAGAAAAGGGTATGATTCTCTCATCTCCGAACTGTTCCTCCATTTTTGAAAAATCAAGAGATCTTCTGTCCATTCTGGCCGGTGTACCCGTCTTAAAACGGCGCATTTCAATTCCGAGATCCAATAGAGAATCCGTCAGGTGATTGGCAGCCTGCAGTCCNTTCGGTCCTGTGTAGGTAATAGCCTCACCGCAGAGACATCTCGCCTTTAAGTAAGTACCTGTACATAATATCACTGCCTTACATTCATAAACAGTTCCAGTAAATGTCTTCACCCCTACAATTTTTCTGATTCGATTTAAGTCTTTAGATTTTTCTTCTGTTTCTTCCACCAAAAGCTCGCAGACCTCTGCCTGCTTGATCGTCAAATGCTCCTGATTTTCCAAAACCTTTCTCATTGCTCTGGAATACTCCGCCTTATCTGCCTGAGCACGCAGGGAATGTACCGCGGGACCTTTTGAACGATTCAACATTTTGGATTGAATAAAAGTTTTATCAATATTTTTGCCCATCTCACCGCCAAGCGCGTCGATCTCCCGCACCAGNTGTCCNTTGGAAGTACCACCCACATTGGGATTGCAGNGCATGAGTGCAATACTGTCNACACTCNCCGTAAAAACTACCGTCNCANATNCAAGTCTCGCACAGGCACGCGCT
>WFLX010040025.1_pt1 | contig 11008 bp, 11 predicted proteins | sample 4967041 | NCBI WGS metagenome assembly WFLX01 (sample SAMN12857096, study PRJNA449069) | gut metagenome | isolation source: stool from male and female vole | host: Microtus ochrogaster | place: USA:Florida | collected 2017
TTATCCGCGAAACCGCCGCTAAGGTGTTCGCCGAAAAGGGTGCTTCGATTCCCTTCCTGGTTGGTACCATGATTGAAGTTCCCCGCGCCGCTCTGACCGCCAACGAAATCGCCAGCGTTGCTGAATTCTTCTCGTTCGGCACCAACGACCTCACCCAGATGACCTTCGGCTTCAGCCGCGACGACGCTCCCAAGTTCCTCAAGTTCTACAAGGAACATGGCATCATCAAGGTTGACCCCTTCGAAGTTCTCGACCAGGAAGGCGTTGGCCAGCTCGTAGAAATGGGCGTTAAGAAAGGCCGTGCCACCCGCGAAGACCTCAAGGTAGGTATCTGCGGCGAACATGGCGGCGAACCCAGCTCGGTTAAGTTCTGCGCCAAACTCGGCATGAACTACGTAAGCTGTTCGCCCTTCCGCGTGCCCATCGCTCGCGTGGCTGCGGCGCAGGCTGCAATCGAAGATTAATTCTTTTGAACCTTAATTGACATTAAGGCCGAGAAATCGGGTAACCGCTTTCTCGGCCTTATTATTTGATTTAGTAGTTGCTATGAAAATATTTTCGACCGCGTGGACTGCAATCTGCGCGCTCGCTACCTTTCCGTTTCTCAGCGGCGAAGAACGCCGGCTGATTTATGGCGACACCCGGCGCTGGGCCGAGTTTAAGGAGCAGCGGTGCTCAACGCGGTTTTTCATAAAGCTTTTTGCAGAGTCTGAGGAGTTTCGCTCCGTGGTTTATTACCGCGTGCGCAACCGCTTCCGCATTTTGCCTCAACTGTTTTTAAAGGGCCAGCGGTCGTGCTATATAAGCTGTCGCCGTGCGGGCCAAGGACTTTTGCTGATTCATGGCTACTCAACCATTATCAACTGCGAGTCGGTTGGCGAGAACTGCACGTTTTTTCAGAACGTGACGATAGGTTATTCCCGCGGCCATACGCCCGTGATTGGCAATAACTGCGTTTTCGGGTGCAATTGCGTGGTTTTGGGAGGTATTACTATAGGAAATAACGTCATTGTGGGTGCCGGCGCCGTAGTGACGAAAAATGTGCCCGACAACTCGGTAGTCACGGGCAATCCGGCCGTGATTCGCCCCAAAGATTTTCAGGGCGAAATCCTCGACTACGTCTAAAAATCAATTAGCCAATGGTGGCGCCGCATATCCACTAATCCTGCGGCGGTGAAGGTTACGCCTTCGGCTTTCAATAGCGGAATTTGGTCGGGCCAGTGAGGGGCGGTTCGTCCCTGAAAATTAACAACCCGATGGCATGGAGTAGGGGACTCAAAGCCAAATGCTCCGAGAATTTTACCCACGAGCCGGGCTTGGGTCGGCTCGCCCGCCAGGGCGGCAACGTCGCCGTAGGTCAGCACCTTGCCCGCGGGAATGGAGTTGACAACGAGCTCGACTTCGCGAANAAACGCCANTCGCTCNGCGGCCTTCATACGGTCAGCGNGACAGGGCGGATTTCAGGGCAGCTACGGCTGCTTCGGGCGAGGGCTCGGAGGCGAGCAGGCTAACGAACTTGCTGCCGATAATGGCGCCTGCTGCCGATGCCTGGGCTGCTTCGAGGGTCTGGCGGTTAGAGATGCCGAAGCCAATCATGCGCGGATTGCGAAGGCCCATGGCGTTGATGCGGGCGAAATAGGCCTGCTTGGCGGCGTCGAACTCCTTTTGGGCGCCGGTTGTTGCAGCCGACGAAACCATGTAGATGAACCCGTCGGTGTGTTGGTCAATAAAGCGGATGCGCTCGTCGGACGTTTCGGGGGTAATCAGCATNATAATGCGCAGGCCATGGCGGTCGGCTATCGGTTTATATTCTTCGAGATAATCTTTAAANGGAAGNTCGGGAATGATTACGCCGTCGATTCCGCAGCGCACACATTCGCGGCAGAACTGCTCGAAACCGAAGTGCATAATCGGATTCAGATAGCCCATCAGAATCAGCGGAATGGTGATTTCGGAGCGCACGTCGGCCAGCTGCTCAAACAGCGTGCGCAGGCTCATGCCGTTGCGCAGGGCGCGGGTTGCGGCATCCTGAATAACCGGACCGTCGGCCATGGGGTCGGAAAAGGGTATGCCGATTTCAACCATGTCAATGCCGCCGGCCTGCAGTGCCCGGAGCGTCGGCATCGTAGAGTTGAGTTCGGGGTCGCCGGCGCAGAAATATATGCTCAGCAATCCTGATTTTTTTTCGCTGAAAAGTTTATTGATTCGATTCATGTTGTATGGGCTTTTTGAGTTTTGCAAGAAAGGTTGCGAGCAATTCGGGCTGCTTGACGCCGGGCTCCGACTCAAAGCGGCTGTTAAGGTCTATGCCCGCAAAGAGCGGATGGTCCATGGCGTTGATGGCCTCGAAATCGTCGGGCCCGATTCCGCCCGAAAGCAGAAAGGGCACCGGCCCGCTATAGCTGTTGAGCAGCGACCAGTCAAAATGCCGCCCCGAGCCGCCGAAGGCCTCGGAGGGCGTTTCAAACAGCAGGTAATCAGCCGGATAGTCGAGGGCCGAGAGGTCGGCGTCGCTGCTGACGTGAACGGCCTTAATTACCTTAACGCCCGATTTCTTGACTTCGGCGCAGAAGTCGGGAGTTTCAGAGCCATGGAGTTGCACGCAGTCGAGACCGAAATCCTTGATTTTTGGTGAAATCTCGGCCAGCGGTGCGTTGACAAACACCCCGACGCGACGTGCGTTTTGCGGAAGATACGGCGGCAGAGCGGCAACATGGCGCTTCGACCGAGGATAGAATATAAACCCCATCCAGTCAATGCCCAAGGCTTCGACCCGGCGGATATTATCCGCCTCTCTCATTCCGCAAACTTTAACTATCATATCCCCGAAATGAACTCCTTGAGCGTTTGGGCCGGGTCGGCCGTTTTCATAAAGGTTTCGCCAATGAGAAATCCGCGGAATCCGGCGCGACGCAGCTCGGCCACGGTTTCGGGCCGCGCGAGTCCGCTTTCGCTCACGAGGGTAAATTCCGGCGGCAGGCTTTGGGCCAGGCGGAAAGAGTTTTGAACGTCGGTGTGGAATGTGCCGAGGTTGCGATTGTTAACGCCAACCATGTCTACGTGGTCGCAAACGTGGTCGAGCTCCGGCTCGGAATGAACTTCGAGCAGAACCTGCAGGCCTANTTGGCGGGCNTGGCGNGCCAGTNNTTGAGCCTGGGCCGGGGNCAGCGCCGCGGCAATCAGCNATACGGCGTCGGCACCGGTGGCGCGGGCCTCGAAAAGCTGCAGCTCGTCGATAATGAACTCCTTGCGCAGCAGCGGAATGTTGACCAGCGGCCTTACCTCTTTCAGAAACTCCAGCGAGCCGCCGAAGTAGGGGCCGTCGGTGAGAATCGACAGCGCTGCGGCTCCGGCGTTGGCGTAGGCCGGCGCCACCAGGCGCGGGTCGGCCTGTTGGTTAATCCACCCTTTTGAGGGCGATTTGCGCTTGAACTCGGCGATTATGCCGGAGTCGGAACCTCGCAGAGCCGCGGCCATGTCGAGCGTATTGCGCGAGTCGACGGCGCGTTCGGCCGCGGAATAAATCTCGCGGGCGCGGGTGCGCAGCTTGGCTACTTCGGGCCGCTTCGACGCTATGATTTCTTCCAGAACGTCTTTCATCGGTTCAGTTCAATGTAGCGGTTGAGCACTTTCAGGGCCGCTCCGGAGCGGAGCGATTCCCGGGCTTCGGCCACGCAGTCGGCAATGCTTTTTTCGGGGTTGATAACGAACAGGGCCATGGCGGCGTTGGCAATAACAACGTCGGCCTGGGCCTGCGAAGATTCTCCGCGCAGAACCGAGTCGAAAATCTTAACCGCATCGGCTATTGAGTCGCCGCCGAAAATTTCTGACGGCTTAACCTGGGGCATACCTAAATCAGCCGGGTTGAAAACGCCCTCGCGGCTGTTGCTGACAAAGCGGAAAGCTCCGGTCAGCGAAACCTCGTCGTAGCCGTCGTAGGAGTTCACAATGCCGTAGCGGTCGCCGATCTGCTGGTGAATTGCCGTGTAGAGTCTGAGCTGATTGGCTGTTGCAACGCCGTGGAGGTTGAATTTCGGTTGCGCGGGGTTGATGAGCGGCCCGAGAATGTTGAAAACCGTAGGCACCTGAAGGGTTTTGCGAATCGGGGCAACGTTTTTCATGCCATAGGCAAAAAGCGGCGCGTGGAGGTAAACGAAGCCGGCTTCTTCGAGCGAACGGCGCAGGCGGTCGGGGTCGGCGGTGAATTTTACGCCGTGGGCTTCCAGAACGTTGCCGGCGCCGCTGACCGATGTGGCGCTGTAGTTGCCGTGCTTGCAAACCTTATGGCCCGCTCCGGCAACCACAAACGATGCGCAGGTTGAAATGTTGAACGTATTCTTGCCGTCGCCTCCGGTGCCTACAATGTCTACCGTTTCGATGTCGCTGAAATCAACGTGTGCGCCGGTTTCGAGCAGGGCGTCGCGGAAGCCGAGCACTTCGTCGGCCGTAATGCCGCAAACCTCCATTGCATAGAGCAGCGCGCCGACCTGAATCGGCTCAAAGCGGTTTTCGGTAATTCCGAGCATCAGCTCGCGGGCCGCCGGGCGCGAAAGCTCCTTGGTCCGGGCAAATTCTTTCAGTATGGTTTTCATCTTTTCAGCCAGTTTTCAATGATTTTAGCACCCTGCGGGGTAAGAACGCTTTCGGGGTGGAACTGCACGCCGCGGATGTCCAGCTCTTTATGGCGCAGGGCCATGATTTCGCCTTCGTTGCTGACGGCGGTGACTTCCAGACAGTCGGGAAATCCGTCGGGACTCACTACCCACGAGTGGTAGCGGCCAACTTCAAACTCATCGGGCAGACCCTCGAAAATATAGTCGTCGGCAATTCGGCGGATGGGTGTGGCGACGCCATGGTGCACCTCGCTGAGGTTCACCAGCCGGCCGCCGAAGCTCTCGCCGATTGCCTGGTGGCCCAGACACACACCGAGAATAGGCTTGCGTCCGGCGTAGGTGCGGATAACGTCGAGAAGCAATCCCGCCTCCGACGGAATGCCGGGGCCCGGCGACAGGATAATCTTGTCGAACTGTTCGAGTTGGTCGAGTTGGAAGCGGTCGTTGCGCAGGGCGGTAACCTCCGCGCCGAGCTCGCGCACCAGGTGAACGAGATTATAGGTAAACGAATCGTAATTGTCAATAATAACTGTTTTCATAACGCGGATTTAGATTTCGCCGGCGGTTTCNATGGCTTTGCGCAGTGCGCCGAGCTTGTTGTTTACCTCCTGGAGTTCATATTCTACATCGCTTTTGGCAACTACGCCGCCTCCGGCCTGAAACCAGAGCTCGCCGTTGCGCGACACGAAAGTGCGAATAGTTATTGCCTGATTCAAATCGCCGTTGAAGCCGATAAAACCGATGCAGCCGCCNTAGGCTCCGCGGTTGTGGGGNTCGTAGCGCGAAATCAGCTCCATGGCCTTGACCTTCGGCGCGCCGGAAAGGGTGCCGGCCGGGAAGGTGTCGATAAATGCGCGTACGGGGTCCGCGTCGGGATTCAGGGTGCCGCTCACTCGCGAAACAAGGTGAATCACGTGAGAGTAATACTGCATGTCCTTATAGAACTCAACGTGAACCCCGCTGCAGTTACGGCTAAGGTCGTTGCGCGCAAGGTCAACGAGCATAACGTGTTCGGCATTCTCCTTGGGGTCGTTGCGCAGATATTCGGCTGCGGCNCGGTCTTCGTCGGGGTTGCCGGTGCGTTTGGTGGTGCCGGCAATGGGGTCGATGTAGGCTTTGCGGCCGACTATGCGGCAGTGGGTTTCGGGCGAGCTGCCGAAGATGCGGAAGCCTCCGAAGTCGAAATAAAACAGGTAGGGCGACGGATTTATCGACCTCAAAACCCGGTAGAGCTTAAAGTCATCGCCTTCGTAGCGCTGAACAAAGCGGCGCGACGGAACTATCTGGAACACGTCGCCGCGCAGGCAGTGGGCTATGCAGCGGCGTATGTTCTCGCGGTGGCCGTCGTCGGTAAGGGTTGACTCAACAGGGCCTACGGGATGGAACGAGTAGCTGTGGAAGGTGCGCCACTGAATGTCGCGCTCCAAAACGTCGAGGTCATCTTTCTCGCCCTCGGCCAGAATTTCCACCAGCGTAACTTCGTTGCGGAAGTGGTCGAAAACAATAATGTCCTTNTAGAGGATATAGAGCAGGTCGGGCGCATCGTTGCGCTCAAGGGTTTCGTCTTTAACCTCGATTGGCTCGAAGTAGCGCACGGCGTTGAAGGTCATGTAGCCGTAGAGACCGACAACGTCGGAGTCGGGGCCGGAGATTTCAAAGCTGTGCAGGAACTCGTTGATGGCCATGTCTACGCTATAACTCTCGTCGATCGGGCGGTCGATGGCCGAGCCGTCGGGAAACTTCAGGGAGGCAACGCCGTGGGCAACGCTCACCGAGCCTATGGGATGAACGGCTATGTAGCTGCGCGAGTTTTCGCCTCCATGGTAGTCGGAGCTTTCCATCAGGGCCGACTGCGGGTAGGCGTCGCGCACCTTCAGATAGGTGCTTACGGGGGTTACGAGGTCGCCGAGAATTTTTTTCGACGCCGTGTGGTATATGAATTTTTTCACTGGAAGTTAGCGAGATAGGTTTCTATGTCTTTGTCGCCGCGACCGCTAACGGTCAATACAACCACGTCGTCGGGGCGGAACTTCATTTTCGGCAGCATTCCGAGCGCATGGCTGCTTTCAAGGGCGGGGATAATCCCTTCGAGGCGCGTCAGTTCGAAGGCGGCCTTGAGCACTTCGTCGTCGTTAACGGCCATGACCTGAGCGCGTCCGGTAGCGTAGAGGTTGCAGTGCAGCGGTCCGGTGCCCGGATAGTCGAGGCCGGCGCTGATAGAGTAGGGCTCGATAATCTGGCCGTCGTCGGTTTGCATCAGCTTGATGCGCGAACCGTGGAGAATGCCGTCGGTGCCGATCTGGAGCGAAGCGGCGGTTTGGCCGCTGTCGATGCCGAGACCTCCCGCTTCGGCCAGGGCGATTTTTACCCGCGGGTCGTCGAGATANTGATAAATAGTGCCGGCAGCGTTTGAGCCGCCGCCTACGCAGGCCATGAGCCAGTCGGGCCAGTCGCGCCCCTCCTTTTCCATGAGCTGCTGCTTGATTTCTTCGGAAATTACGCTCTGAAGCCGCGCAACCATGTCGGGGTAGGGGTGAGGGCCCACAGTAGAGCCGATAACGTAGAAGGTGTCGGCCGGGTGGCAACACCAGTGGCGTATCGCCTCGTTGGTGGCATCTTTGAGGGTCATGTTGCCCGAACGCACCGCGTGGACTTCGGCGCCGAGCATTTTCATGCGCTGAACGTTAACGCGCTGGCGCTCAACGTCGGTGGCGCCCATATAAACCGTGCATGGCATATTCATCAGGGCGCAAACGGTTGCGGTGGCCACGCCGTGCTGCCCCGCTCCGGTTTCGGCGATGATGTTTGTCTTGCCGAGCTTTTTGGCCAGCAGAACCTGACCGATGGCGTTGTTGATTTTGTGGGCCCCGGTGTGGTTCAGGTCTTCGCGCTTCAGATAAATCTTGCAGCCGTAGCGTTCGCTCAGGCGGCGGGCGTGATAAAGAGGCGACGGACGTCCTACGTAGTCGCGCAGCAGGCTGCGGTACTCCTTGCGGAATTCCTCGCTTTCGATTATGGGCAGATAGGCCTTGCGCAGGTCTTCAACCGTTTTATAAAGTATTTCGGGAATGTAGGCGCCTCCGTATGGCCCGTAAAACCCGTTGTTGTCGACATTATATTCCATAAGACCGCAAATTTACGAAAATTCCNGGAATTTCCAACTGCTCCNGGCGGATTTGTGTAGTTGCGAAAAATTTTGTAATTTTGCATCCGTATATACTATTGACCAAAANNTNTATGGANAGAGAAGTNAGAGTACGTTTTGCCCCCTCTCCNACNGGGCCGCTCCACATNGGNGGCGTTCGCACCGCCCTATATAATTATCTTTTTGCCCGTCAGCATGGCGGCACNATGATTCTGCGCATCGAAGACACCGATTCACACCGTTTCGTNCCCGGTGCGGAGGCCTACATCATCGAGGCCCTGAAATGGCTCGGCATTGAAATCGACGAAGGCGTTGGCCACGGCGGCCCCTACGGCCCCTATAAGCAGAGCGAGCGCCGCGACATTTACCGCGAGTACGTAAAGATGCTTCTCGACAACGGCAAAGCCTACATTGCTTTCGATACCCCCGAGGAACTCGATGCCGCCCGTCAGGCCACTCCCAATTTCCAGTACGACAGCCACACCCGCGGCCAAATGCGCAACTCGCTGACCATGGACCCCGCCGAAGTGCAGAAACTCATCGACGAAGGCACCCCCTACGTTGTGCGCTTCAAAATCGACGGCGGACGCGCCGTTGAGGTCAACGACCTGATTCGCGGCAAGGTGACCATCAAGAGCGACATCCTCGACGATAAAGTTCTCTATAAAAGCGCCGACGACCTGCCGACATATCACTTGGCAAACATTGTCGACGACCACCTGATGAAGGTGTCACACGTTATCCGCGGCGAAGAATGGCTGCCGTCGGCTCCCCTCCACGTGCTCCTTTACGAGGCTTTCGGCTGGACCGACACCATGCCTCAGTTCGTCCACCTGCCGCTGCTGCTNAAGCCCGACGGCAAAGGCAAACTCTCGAAGCGCGACGGCGACCGCCTCGGCTTCCCGGTGTTCCCCCTGCTCTGGACCGACCCCGAAACCGGCAATATTTCGCGCGGCTANCGCGAGGACGGCTACCTGCCCCAGGCCGTGGTGAACTTCCTGGCCCTCTTGGGCTGGAATCCCGGCGACGACACCGAAATCATGTCGATGCAGGAGCTCATCAACCGCTTTTCGCTGGAACATTGCTCGCGCTCGGGCGCTAAGTTCGCCTACGAAAAAGGCACCTGGTTCAACCACCAGTATCTGCAGATGCTCCCCGACGAAGAACTCGCCGAGCTGTTCAAGCCGATACTCAAGGAACATGGCGTCGACCCCGACAAGTTCGGCGACGAATATATCCGTCGCGTCGTCGGCTTGGTCAAGGGCCGCATAAACTTTGTGCGCGACCTCTGGGCCAACGCCGCATTCTTCTTCGTGGCCCCCACCGAATATGAAGAAAAGAGCGTTAAGAAACGCTGGACCGCCGAAACCCCCGACCAGCTGCGCGAAATGCTCGACTGGATGCGCGCCCTCCCCTCGCTGAGCCCCGCCGATGCCGAGCGTCCGGTGCTCGACAACATCAAGGAGCGCGGCTGGCACATGGGCAACGTNATGAACGCNNTGCGCCTGGCNGTNGTTGGCGAATGCAANGGNCCCCACATGTTTGAAATCACCGAGCTGCTCGGNTTCCCCGAAGTTGAACGCNGNGTGCTNGCAGCTATNGAAAATATTAAACCGCAATGATTCGCGCCGGNATTNTGGGCGGCGAAGGTTTTGCCGCCGGCGANCTNATTCGNCTNNTNATCAACCACCCCGACGTGGAGCTCAGTCGCGTGCAGAGCAAGCTCTACGACGGGCGCCTGCTCACCGAAGTGCATCAGGGTATGGAGGGCGAAACCTATCTGCGGTTCACGGCCGACGTTGACTTCGACGACCTCGACGTTGTGTTCTGCTGCTATCCACACGGCCACACCTCGCAACTCTTTGCAAACCGTCAGCTCCCCGAAGGCATCAAGGTTATCGACCTCGCGCGCGACTTCCGCATAGAGTCGCCCGAAAGCGACTTCGTTTACGGCTTGCCCGAGCTCAACCGCCGCCGTCTGGTCCATGGCGTAACCCGCGTGGCCAACCCCGGCGCGTTTGCCACGGCCATCGAGCTGGCCCTGCTGCCGCTGGCCAAGAACCTGCTGCTCAACTCGCCGATTCACGTAACCGCCATTACCGGTTTCTCCGGCTCGGCAGTTGAAAAGTCGAGCCCCGACCAGCTCGCGTGGCATCGCGACAACGTTTCCATCTACCAGCCGCTACACCACGACCACCTGCCCGAAATCCGTCAGACCCTGCAGACCCTCCAGAGCTCGTTCAACTCCGAGCTGCTCTTCATTCCCATGCGCGGCTCCTTTGCGCGCGGCATGCTGATTACGGCATATATGGATATGCCCGTGTCGCTCGACCAGCTCCGCAACCTCTATGAGGACTACTACGCCGACCATTCGTTTACATTCGTTGTTGACCGCCGGCCCGACCTCAAAGACGTTGTCAACACCAACAAATGCCTGATTCATCTCGAAAAAATCGGCAACCGTCTGCTCATAACCGCAGTTATCGACAATATTATCAAGGGCGCCGCCGGCCAGGCCGTTCACAACATGAACCTGCTCTTCGGCCTCCACGAAAAAGTGGGCCTCGCCCTGAAGTCAAGCACCATCTGAACTCTAAAATTATATGGCACAACTTTCCGAACAAGAACAAATCCGCCGAAACTCGCTTGAGCAAATGCGCTCGCTCGGCATCGAACCATATCCCGCAGCCGAATTCCCCGTTACGGGCTATTCCGACGAAATCCGCACAAACTTTTCCGACGAACAAGACCCGCCCCGCGAGGTTGCCGTTGCCGGACGCATCATGAGCCGCCGCATCATGGGCAAAGCCGCCTTTGTTGAGCTCAAAGACGACCGCGGCCGCATTCAAATCTACATCAGCCGCGACGACATCTGCCCCGGCGAGGATAAGGAACTCTACAACACCGTGTTCAAGAAGCTGCTCGACATCGGCGACTTCATCGGCGTCAAGGGCTTCGTTTTCCGCACCAAAACCGGAGAAATCACCGTCCATGCCAAAGAACTCATAGTGCTGGCCAAATCGCTGCGCCCGCTCCCCATCGTAAAGGTTAAGGATGGCGTTGTCTACGACTCGTTCGACGACCCCGAGCTGCGCTATCGCCGCCGCTACGTCGACCTCATCGTCAACGAAGGCGTTAAAGATATTTTCGTCAAGCGCACCAAGGTGTTCAACTCCATGCGCAACTTCTTCAACGAAGCCGGCTACATGGAAGTCGACACCCCCATTCTGCAGTCGATTCCCGGCGGCGC
>WFLX010045901.1_pt1 | contig 11008 bp, 8 predicted proteins | sample 4967041 | NCBI WGS metagenome assembly WFLX01 (sample SAMN12857096, study PRJNA449069) | gut metagenome | isolation source: stool from male and female vole | host: Microtus ochrogaster | place: USA:Florida | collected 2017
GCCGTGTGGAGATACCCGGCGGCTTCATCGCCGGTGACAGCATCCACGCCTACCTGCATGACCATCAGGGCAACGTGCGCAGGGTGGTCAACGCCCACACCGGGGCCGTGGAGCAGGAGACGCATTACTATCCATTCGGGATGCCCTTCGGCGAGAGCACCGCCACCGCCCTGCGCGACATCAACGGCTCGTCGATGCAGCCGCGCCGTTACGGCGGCAAGGAGAGCGTGAGCCTCGGGGCCTTCACCTTCCTCGACTTCCCCGCGCGCCCCTACGATGCAGCCACCGCCCGCTTCCTCACCCCCGACCCCCTCCAGGAAGACTACGCCCCATTCTCCCCCTACCTCTACTGCATGGCCAACCCCATGAACCTCACCGACCCCACCGGGTTGAGTACGTTCGTACGTGATAATGGAGATGGTACATATACAGTGGAAGGAGGATGTTTAGACGATGATCTAAATATTTATATATCAACCCGTGATGCAGATGGGAATATAATTCCAAGTAAAGTATCGGTAGGTAAAACTCCTGTAGTAACAAGTTTCTATGACAGTGATAGTGGGGCATCGGCAGAAGGTGCTATTATTAATCCATGGGATAACAGTGGTATTATATTCATACAGTCATTCATTGATAATCCCCCAGATATTATCGAATATGCGCTTAATGCATACGGTGGCCAGTTGTATGATTTTAAAAGGACTAACGGTACAGAAACCACGGAAGATGATAATGACGGTAGTACAAAAGATATATACAGGGGTATGCCTATTCCAATAGGTGGCAGCAAATGCTATAGTTCGGCCAGAGATATCGGAAATATGATGGCAGGATTTGTGGCAGGGTATAATTTTATCCCCTGGAAGTTAACACGTGTTGCGTTTGACGGACTTCAATCTTATCAAGAGAAAAGCTTTGCCACTGAAGGTATGTCTTCGCAAAACGCACAACGATATGGATATGATCTTGTAGTTAAAACCTTCAAATCTCAATTTTCCGGAGCAATCCGCCGATTATTTAAATAAGCCTTTATATATTTGAATTGACTATAATTTTGTGTTATACCTAATAAAGAATATTTAAAAATATTTATGAAGAGCAACGGATTTAGTCAGAAAGCTACACAATTATTTGCCATAGTTTTTGCCTTTCAATTTTTGACATTTTGCATGCCGAGAAAAGATCGTGTAGATGTGTTTGATCCGATCGGTTTAGAGTTCTTAATTCACTATGAAGATTCTTCCGCGATTATATATTTTAGGGAAACTGATTCCGATGTATATGCAAATTATATTGAGGTAAAGAGAACTCGTGATTATGCGATATGCCTGTTTTATGCCATTATCGATAATACCGAAGATAGTCAAACCATCAAATATCTGATATTTGATGATAACACCTATCTTGATTTCCATGTAAGGGACTATAGATTTGAGATCTATCAATACACAGGAGAGCCTGATTCCATACACAGGCNACTNTGGGATNATTACACCAAGGACAGATTNCCAAGAATAAATATTGATAGTCTTCCAAGGACATTCATCGCGGCTGAATTCTTACTNGCTCCATATAGTAAAAACATTGGTTGCAATCTTTGGAATCTTGGGCNGATCGTTGATCTGGACGAATTTCTGGAGCCTTATGTCTCATCGGACGACATTCTTACATTCTCAGAGATGAAAGATACAAGGATTGTAACGGATTATAAACAAAACANGAGGAAATACGGNAAGCCTGCTGAATCCGGATATGCAATCGTTACAGACGAGAACAGGAAACAATTATTCCGAAGAGGATGGCTGTTTCTGGATACACTCAAACTAAAGGACGATACAAAGATAGCGTTTGCGACTTGGGAGATCAAAGATTCCATCCTCACTATCTATTATAGAAACGATGTGGAAGGCAAGTTCATTCCCATAAATGGAGCCCGCTACATGAAACACATGAAAACATTTGACTGGAAAATAAATTACAAGTGAATCATACGACAGGACAACTTTATATAAAACAATTCCACTGGATANCTATCTACATGCAGTATGACCCATAAGNATTTCTTTGCCCCTNAGCGTAAAACTTTGAATATCTTAAAGATACANACATNGTTACCAAAGAATTAACTAACAGATTGATCGTGATANTNGTCTTNTTACTGACCGTATCGACAAAAGTATTAGGAGTGCTGCATNTAGCNGGATCTATGGAGCAAGAATATGCCTGGAAAAAAANTTTATTATGGTTAAAGGTCAAAGAGNAACTGATGGAGAGGAAAGGACTGATCTGGATGAGGAGCCATCCCGCCATGGTAGAGGCATTCATATTGAATAATGGATCTGAATATGGACTTTTTTTTTGCGAGGACAGCATACTCGTAATAGAGATTAAGAACAGCCTTGATATGCTTTCCAAATCTAATGATACGGTTGTTGTACCATATATATGGCAGTTACCCTCAATAAATTTGGTCCCGTTTGATCTCAAACGTTACAAGTCCCAAACAGTATATAGAGAGTTAGTAGATGCCGAGATATCAAAACTACAGCCGAGATACAGTAGCTTCCGGGATGAGAACAGAAAGGGGTACTGGTTTGTGTCTGACACCGGACTTTTCCATAACACAAGATATACACGTCTGCTNCGGNTTAATTCGCTGAANACTTTAATTGATGATTCCATAATTAGCGANTATGAAGCGGAATGCACCCAAAGAGGATATGAAAAATTGCANACNGGTCCTCTTCCTTNAAGANTTGAGGAAGGTAAAGAATCCATATATCCGGAAGTACAGCTTCTGTGTAAATATATAAGGATGGACGACAGCATACTACTTAACCAANCCAAAAATTATGACATCTATGATCTCGATTACATATATGACCATAGGAAAATGAGAAAANCAACACTNNTCACCCNTGAAGCATTAAACAAAAAGATAAGTGATAGCAATGACTCGTCAACCATCNAATCAACAGTCCAGCTNCTGGGTAAACTGACCCTCCTGACTTCCGCCGATGTTGGGGTGCAGTTGGTCACACTCTTTATCAACACATTTGACACCCTCAACNAGTCGCCATTTANCACCAAGTACCATGATGCAATATAACTGCCTCCTCACCATCCCATAAGCGACGCCCACACAACTTGTATTTTCCACGAGGCACCGGCCTCGGTTTTTGCGCATTTCTGGGCGTTTTCGCGTGTGACAATAGGCATTAGATCTTGGGAAAGGAAAGNCTTCCGAAGNCNGATANCCCAGGCTCTNAAGNGNCACGCNGGATAGGGGCAGATGGATCGCTGATTTTTGAATTCCGCTCAATCATTACACCTAAAGCATTGACAATCAGGATAGGGTCGCGGCAAGCCGCGGCCTCCCCTCGCAGGCATATCACATAGTGAGAACGCGGAGGTGGACGATTTCCCTTTCATTATCCTTGATGAATAGTTACGTATCGCATCCATTCGTTAAAATTATGTTAAAACAAGCGTGAACTGACCTGATTACGAATCCTTAATGTATCTTTGTCAAAAATGCCTCTCCCATGAAAAAACAACCGTCCACCCTCAGCCGTGGGGAGATACCAGGCGGCTTCATCGCCGGTGACAGCATCCACGCCTATTATGACCAACCCCTTCCCACTCACCGATCTCTCAGGGCCCAAAAAGCTATTGCAGGATGAAAAAAAGAACACATATCTATGAGAAGACNGTTNTAGGATTGTTTTTTATTTCTTTAGCCACATTGACTGTTGTATTTTTATCANTCATATTTATCAGGCGTATAGACTTTCATGAAGAGAGATCAATCAAGGTTAAAACCTGCTATATGACAAAAATTCACGAAACCAAGTTGACACTGCCCTATGAGAAAAGAAGTCAAAATAATACATTGCATATCTCTAAAGTAGATTCTATAGCCAACCGTGAAACTTATGTTCTGTCGTTGGATAGCNGTTCAGATTATTCGAGCAGCGGTTGCATTTTTAATGTAATCAATGACANCNCCANANACNTATCCAAATATTTCGATGAAGACACGATATCCNTCCCAGCAGACGATTTATCCCAATATTGCCGTATGTTGGAGATCAATGAAATAATCCGACAACATATATCAACGGACACATCCCCATTCAATAAATTAAGGATGAAGACAAAATATCTTATAGCGCCGTTTGTGAATTGCTATTTCGATTATGAATTTGACATATTGATAATCAATCTTATTATTACGATTCTCTCCGGGATATTATTTGTGATAATCTGGATTCGCTCAATTGTTTAGGCTGATTTGCTTAACAAACTGGGGATTAGACTGTAGCAAACCGAGATAAGCAGGATTTGTGAATTAATTAACATAATGAGGCACGCTACTTGTTTGTTGGGTCTTACAAAGAATAATTACAATATCAAGACGGTGACATCCACCCTCTCGGGCCTCCAGGTCACCGGGAAGCTGGAATACGACAACACCGACCGTGTGACATCACGTGAGTACACGCTGCACGATGCCGCCGGCTCTTCGGAGTCTCAAAGATCCGCCTTCGGATTCCTACCCATCCCCTTTTCTTAACCTCTGCCCCTCCGCCCCTCCGCGTGCGACCTTGATATAAAGGAAGATTCCGAAGGCAGATCTTTTAACGGCTCTGAAGAGCCACGCAGTATCCACCGCAGATGGATCGCAGATTCCTGCGGTATCTCCAAAAAGCGGTTTCCACCGGGATTATCCTCACTGATTTGATCAACCCCGATATTCTTCTTTACTTACACTATCCTATTGTTAAAATTATGTTAAAACAAACGTAAACTGAGATGATTACAAATCCTTAACGTATCTTTGTCAAAAAGCCTCTCCCATGAAAAACTCCACCACGGCCTCCGGAAAAATATAAATTCCCGAATCGGTTAAATAACCTACTGAAAGAATGAGAATGAGTACCCGCAGTATTATTCAGCCATCCGCCGTAAGGCGACTTGCAGTCGTCATTGCCTTAATCATGACTGTTTCTACTAAGCTTTTCTGCACATTGCACATACGCGGAGCGATGGATTATGTTCCTCTTCGGGAAATAAATCATAAGCCGTGGATAAAGATCAAGCAGGACATACTCGAAAGGAAGGGCCTTCTCTGGCTTCTCCACCATCCGGATAGAGTACATGCCTTTATATTGGAAAATGACTCAGCCTGCGGTGTATATGTTTTAGGAACGGACAGCGCCCTGTTATCCGAAATAAAAAATAGCATTGACAGATTCTCTGAGGCGAACGATACTCTTGAGGTCTGTTACGCTTATCCTTATTCCGAAACGGGATCTCATCGGCGTTTTGACTCTGAGAGGTATAGGACGCGGAAGTATTTCCGTGATTCTATTGAAAGAGCGAGATCTAAAAGTAATTTAGTGACAGCAAAAGGCTGGGATTCGAAGCGGTACACCGCATTGTGGTACTTGTCGGATACGATGCTTTACCATCGGGCAAAATGTCTCGAGCTATTTATGTACATGGAGACCGGCTATCTCGTAGCGAAAAAGTCGGTGTATGAGCAATATGTGGCGGAGTGCGAGACAAAAGGCTATGATCCTCTCTTGATTAACGCCTATTATCGCATTTATCGTGACGAGTTTAAGAAATATATGGACCGGTTAAAGAATTATCGTGACGACAACGATCCAGAGATACAACTCCTGCTAAAGTATGTAAAGCTAAACGACAGCATAATCCTGAGCACTCCGCTTTCCGAGGATATGTATGATCTCGACTATAGCTATGACCATACTAAAACAGCGAATCTGAGCCCTCTCATATACCGTCGCAGGCCAATTATCAAGTATAATGACGATGATATTAAGATTGACGTAACAGGGTTGCAGAAACGGATCCAGCAACCATTGCCCACCCTCAACCGGACATCCCGCCGAACCGCCGAGGCGCAGAAAGCCGACAGCACCACGATGTAATACCCCTCTCCCGCAAAGCATTAAACAAAAAGGAATAACAACCTCAAAAGGTAATTTAAATATTAAAAATCCCAATATGGTTACCCCAAAAAATCATTAACAGATTGATCGTGATATTGGTCTTGTTATTGACCGTATCGACAAAAGCGTTCGGGGGGCTGCATTTTAAAGGATTCATAGTGCCATATCACCGGGTACCATGATGCAACATAACTACCTCATATCAACAGCAAGAGGACAGCTCTTTGCGCTGTCCTCTTGAATACGGTATCATGGGATATTATCAGTTGAAGTCTTCAGAGAAGTCGATGCTGCTGCCCGAGCGGCGGGTGGGTGTCTGCCGCTGCGACGGCTGCTGCGGTATGCCCGTATTGCGGTTGGCAGACGCGCTCTGCACACGATTGCGCTCCAGGGCCGTCTTGTCATTGATATCAGCCATGTAGTTCTCGTCATCAAACTGACCGGGCTTGAGCACGCTGCAACGCGCCTGGGCCTGTGTCTGGCGCAGCTGGTTGATCTTGTCGGCGCCATAGATATCGCTGAGCTGGTCGTCTTTGGTCTTCTCCGCCTTCGCATCCTTCACCTCAGGCTTGCGGACAGGCTCATGTATCCTATCGCCAGACTGGTTCTTCTCGGACTTCTCATCGGTGAGCGTAGCCTCGAAACCGGCGGCAAGGATGGTGAACTTCACCCGGTTGCCAAGCGACTCATCAAAAGCNACACCCCATATCACATCCACATCAGAGTCGATATTTGATATGAATGAAGTGATCTGGGCCGTCTCCTCGATCTTGAAGGCATCCTCGGCGTCACGCGAGAAATATAGGTTGAAGAGCAGCTTCTTGCTGCCGTATATATCCGTATTCTTAAGCAGAGGCGAATGCAGCGCGTCCTCGATAGCCTTGGTCACACGGTTCTCACCCTCACCGTAGCCGGTGGAGATGATAGCCGTGCCGCCGTCCCTGAGCGTATTGTCCACATCGTTGAAGTCAAGATTGATATATCCGTCACATGTCACGATCTCCGAGATGCTCATCGCAGCCATGGAGAGGATATCGTCGGCCTTGCCGAAAGCGTTGAGGAAGTCACAGTCGCGGTAAATCTCGCCCAGACGCTCATTGTTGATCATCAGCAGGGCGTCGACAAATTTGCCCATCTCCTTGGCCCCCTCGAGAGCCTTTATGATCTTGCGGCTGCCCTCGAAGAGAAACGGGATAGTGACGATACCGATGGTGAGCAGACCGCGCTCGCGGGCTATGCGCGCGATCACCGGAGACGCACCNGTGCCGGTGCCACCGCCCATACCTGCGGTGATGAACACCATGTCGGTGTCATCATCAAAGAGNTCGTTGATGTCATCAGCGCTCTCTTCGGCGGCCTGNCGCGCGCGCTCAGGATTATTGCCGGCTCCGCGTCCGCGGGTGATATTGGGCCCGAGGAGCACCTTTGTGGGCACCGGAGAATTCTCCAGAGCCTGACGGTCGGTATTTGCAACGATAAACGACACATTGCGCGCCCCCATGTTGTACATGTGATTGATCGCGTTGTTGCCGCCTCCGCCGACACCGATCACCTTAATCTTCTGCGGAGGATATGAGGTGGGCGCGTCGGAGTAAGAATACTCGTTGTTAACATGTATATCGTTATCCATATATGTGGTGGTGTTTATTATTCGTGATTAATGTAGGGATGGCTGTTATCCGAGATCTGTATCGTTGTCAAGGTCAGAATCATCGCGCAGGATACTTATCATCTTGTCACGCAGACTTGATATGAACTTGCTGCCACCTTTTTTCTTTTTCTTCTCAGGCTCGCGTTCGGGCTCGGGCTCGGGCTTGCGGTCGATGTCCTTATCGTCGTCGTAGNCAGGCTTGNCGGGTCTCCACCTCGTCATCCTGGGCCCAGCGCTTGTCATCGTCATCATCGGTGATCTGTATCGGCGTGAACTGAGGCGTCACAGGATTTGATTTGGGTGCGGGGCGGGCAGCAGACTGCACCTGGGGCTTGTAAGCGGCGTGCGGGTCGTCCATGACGCGGGGCTGAGGTATTATCACATCTATCTCCGGCTCTTCCTTGGTCACGCACTCCACGATCTTGTCATAGGGGCGGTGAGACACCTTGTCGACCACAGCGATGAGCGACATGAAGTCGGCAGGACGCACCGATGAGGTGTTGAACGTATAGTTGATGGTCTCGGGCAATTCGGCTATATGCACGGCCATCTTGCTCTGCTCGGCGATCTGCACATCGAAATTCTTGAGACGTGCGCCACGGCCGCACAGCACGATACCGGCCGAAAGGTCGGCCGAGCGATAGCCGGCATATGATATATTGGCGATTATGTTGGCCGCTATCTCAAACGCGCGTGCCGACACATAGCGGTTCATCACGGCATTCTCATCGGCGCTGCGGCTGTTGTCAGGCATCGCGTTGCCCTGGGCGCATTTCAGCAGCTCGGCCTTCTCCATGGTGGTGTTAAGCCCTATCTTTATATCGTTGGTGATGTTGCCCGAGCCCATGGGCAGGGTGGCGAGATATTGCAGCGAGCGGTCTTTGTAGATCGAGATCGTGGTGGTCTGCATACCCACGTCGGCGAGCAGCACGCCCAGCTGCTTCTCCTCCTCGTTGAGCACCATGTCGGCCACGGCGAGGGGCTGCAGCACGTATTCGGCTACATCGAGCCCCATCTTGTCATGTATCACCATGTCGAGGTTGCGCTGGTTGGCGGGATTGCATGTCACCAGGGTGAAGTCGCCGCGCAGACGCTTGCCGAGCGAGCCCACGGGGTCGGCCATCACGGTGTTGTCGACATAGAAGCGGCGGGGCAGCACCCTGAGCACCTTCTTGTTGAGCGAAGCGTTCTTGCTTGCCTCATGAAACAGCCTCTTGAGCACATCCGGAGTGATCTCCATCTCGGTAGCGAGCTGCAGCTCGGCGCTGGTCTGCTCTGACCCGAGCGAGCGTCCGGCCAGGGAGACATAGCAGCTGGTGATATGCATATCGTCGAGCCCCTCCTCTGCCTGCAGGTGACGTATCACGCTCGATGTGTATTTCTGGGCGTTGATAAGGTTCTGTACCCTGCCGTATTGCACGCAGTTGCAGTTTTCCTCGGCCACAATAGCCTGGATTGTAGGTGGGATGAACACTCCATTGACGCGGGAGACGCGGGCGAGGGCGCCTTTTACCTGCGATCCTGAGAGTTCGAGTGCTACGATATATTTCTGGTCCATGGGGCTTATGTATTATCTTTTAGTATCTGATTTCTTATTTTCTTTTGATGTCTCCGCCCTGGAGGGCTTGTCAGGTGTCTTTTGCCGGTCAGAGCCTGCTGTCCTTGCGGAATCGGTCTTCACCTTAGCCGGCGATGTCGCCTTGGCGGGTGGCGGAGCTAATCCGCCCGACATCGTGCTGATGTCATCGATATCGTCATGCTCCTCCACGAGAATCTCGTTGCTGCGGGCCTTCTCCTTGAGCTGGTGGGCCACGATCTGTCCGCGCCATTTCACGGAGATGGTGTCGTAATATGTCCAGCCTTTATGAGGCATCACCTTACGGTAGAATACACCTATGCGGTCAAATTTGTTCGCGAGATCGCTGCAATCTCCGAGATTCACGACATGGCCCTTGATTGACGGGATGAGGATGATATCGCGGTTTTTCTTGATCTCGATGGTATTGTAGACATCCGCCAGATCGGGATGCTCGGCCAGGAAGTCGAGCAGAGGGAAGCACACCGCCGGGGTGCGGTTGGGGTTGAAGTCGCCCACGATGACAGGCACGTCGATGCGGTAGCGGTGAGAGGGAGCCATGCTCTTGCCGGCGCGGTTGATGTAGTAGTTGTCGCCCTTGGTGTCGAACACACGGGCCACAGGCAGCAGTGGAGTGACGTAGATGCGCAGCGAGCCGTCGTTGAGCACCACGCATCGGGCGCTCTCGATCTTGTCCATCGACATGATCCTGCGCTCTATGTCGAGGGTGTTGATCGAGTCGCGGCGCGTATGGCTGATGCGCTCGCTGAGCTGCTGCAGCTCGTTGTCTATGGCCTCAGAGGTCACGAATCCCCTCGACACGCTGTCGATGATGTTGATCTGCAGGCTGCGGAACGTATCGGCATTCGAGGCGGCCTTTGTATACCAAAGGGCCGCTACCAGATACACGGCAAGCAGCAGCGACAGCGTGAGATGTATGTAGCCTGATTTCGACATCCGGGGACAGGTGGTAAATTAGTTGTTTTCTATTTCGGCAACGAGTGCGGGAAGGTAATTCGAGAGGTCTCCGGCACCCATCGCTAACAAGATGTCAAAGTTACGATTTTTCATCGTATCAACAAAATCTAATTTAGAAATTAGCGATTTATTGTCGCATTTTATCCTGTCAAGGATTGTTTTTGACGAAATGCCGGGTATAGGCTCCTCTCTTGCAGGATACAGGTCGGTGAGCACAACCTCGTCGGCGAGAGAGAGAGCATCGGCGAACTCCTGCGCGAAATCGCGCGTGCGGCTGTAGAGATGGGGCTGGAAGGCCACGGTGAGACGGCGTCCGGGATACAGAGCCTTGACCGAGCGTATGCTCATCAGCAGCTCGTCGGGATGATGGGCGTAGTCATCTATGATCACCTTGCCGCCGGGGCCCGGCTGCTTGAGCATGAACTGGAAGCGGCGCTCGGCGCCCATAAACGATGCCAGGGCCTCCCTGATCCTGTCATCGGCCACATCGCCGGTGACAAGGGTGGCGGCTGCGGCTGCGATGGCGTTCTCGATGTTGATCTCTACGGGCACACCGAGCTCTATATCGGGTATCGTGCGCCATGGAGTGACGAGATCGAATGTGATTGTGCCGTCGCCATACCTGACGTTATCGGCATGGAAATCACCGGTATCGCGTGAATAGGTATATACTGTGACACCGGGGGCCGTGCGTGGCTTGAGCTTGAGGCCCTCATGCACGATCAGGGTGCCGTCGGGTCTGATGAGCGAAGTGAAATGGGCGAAGCTCTCCAGATAGGCCTCTTCGGTGCCGTAGATGTCGAGGTGGTCGGGATCGGT
>WFLX010007848.1_pt1 | contig 11007 bp, 10 predicted proteins | sample 4967041 | NCBI WGS metagenome assembly WFLX01 (sample SAMN12857096, study PRJNA449069) | gut metagenome | isolation source: stool from male and female vole | host: Microtus ochrogaster | place: USA:Florida | collected 2017
AACAGAGATCATTATGGACTAAATAAAATTAAGGATAGAATATTGGAGCAGGTGGCTGTAATGAAACTTCGTGGCGACATGAAAGCCCCGATATTGTGCCTTTATGGACCTCCGGGCGTAGGAAAAACATCATTGGGTAAGTCAGTGGCAGAGGCATTAGGGCGGGAATATGCCAGAATCTCTCTTGGTGGTCTGCATGATGAAGCAGAGATTAGAGGCCATAGGCGTACCTACATTGGCGCTATGCCGGGACGAATAATTGCGGCTCTTGAAAAGACAGAAAGCAACAATCCGGTTATAGTCCTTGATGAGATAGACAAAATCAGTAGGGATATAAAAGGAGATCCGGCTGCAGCTCTCCTTGAAGTGCTTGATCCCGAGCAAAATTCTCACTTCCACGATAATTATATAGATGTGGACTACAATCTCTCTGATATTCTCTTCATTGCAACAGCCAACACTCTCGATTCAATTTCCGCTCCATTGCTCGATCGCATGGAGATTATAGAAGTGTCGGGATATATAATCGAAGAGAAGATAGAGATAGCCAAAAGGCATCTTTTGCCCAAAGCACTTGAAGATCTTGGCTTTGATGCTGATGATGTCAAAATTTCTGATGATGGAATCAGGTTTATGGTGGAACACTATACGCGTGAATCAGGAGTAAGGCAACTCGACAAGACAATTAAGAAACTTCTTCGCAGGCTTGCAAGGCTNAAAGCTTCCAATAAACCCCTTCCATCGATGATAGATGCAACTGAGGCAAGAAANATACTCGGAAAAGAAGAGCANGTAGGAGAAGTGTATGAAGGGAATGACTATGTAGGCGTCGTCACCGGACTTGCATGGACTGCAGCCGGCGGAGAAATTCTCTTTATCGAGACGTCTCTATCAAAAGGGAAGGGAGAAAAACTTACTCTTACCGGCAACTTNGGAGATGTGATGAAAGAGTCTGCAACTTTGGCATTGCAATATGTAAGAGCACATGCNGAAGAACTTGGTATAAAAGAAGAGTTATTNACTGAAAATAATGTACATATCCACGTTCCGGAAGGAGCAATACCGAAAGATGGNCCNTCTGCCGGAATAACTATTGTCACATCGATTGTATCAGCATTCACCGGAAAGAAGGTTCGGGATAAATTGGCAATGACCGGAGAAATGACNCTNCGTGGAAAGGTNTTGCCGGTAGGAGGCATCAAGGAAAAGATACTTGCTGCTAAACGAGCAGGAATCACAGATATTGTGTTATCGTCAGAAAATTTTAGGGATGTGGAAGATATAGAGCCAATGTATATTAAAGGTATTGATTTNCATTACGTTAAGAATATATCNGAAGTGCTTGATTTTGCAATTCTTCAGTGACGATAAGTATTTTTAACTATAAAAAAGCAAGATGGATTTGGAAGGAAGAAATTTTTTTAGTAACTTTGCACAATAAAAGAANAAAATTATCGTATACACAAATTATTAAACCAACTGCCTATCGAAAAGAAATATACTTAACGTATTAATCAGTAAGACAATGGCAAACTATGGAAGCATGACCGACGAACAATTGGTCAGAGCTTACGCGGAAGGCAACAATGAGGCTTTTGACTCTCTGCTCAAGCGTCATCAGGACAAAACATTCAACTATATCCTTAGAGTCGTAAAGAACGAGGATGTGGCAAATGACATATTTCAGGAGACCTTCGTGAAGGCAATTCTGACAATAAAACAAGGGCGATACACAGAGAATGGAAAGTTTCCCGCATGGATTTCGAGAATAGCTCACAACCTAATCATAGACTATTATCGACAGGAGAAATCCGAAAACATGCAGAGTACAGATATTGAGGATATAGACATCCTCAATAAGAAAGAACTGTGTGAAGGCACGATAGAGGATCAAATTATTTCTGATCAAATCAGAGATGACGTTAAGATGCTCGTCACCCAACTTCCTGATCTTCAGCGTGAGGTTTTGACTATGCGTTACTACAAAAATCTATCTTTTAAAGAGATAGCTGAAAAGACCGGGGTGAGTATCAATACTGCACTCGGAAGAATGAGATATGCCATCATCAATCTCCGAAGAATTGCACAGGAAAAGGATGTGGCTCTTACCATCTAAGAAATTCATTAGAAGTTCTCTATGATATTATGGCAGGCGTTCTGAATTTTCAGGACGCCTGTTTAAACATTACTAAATATTAAACGTTATAAGAGTGAAACCCTAAAAATATTGAATATTATGAAAACTTTTGATAAAGCAATCAAAGAATCGAAACCTTCTCTCGTGATCTTCCTTCATCATGGTGTGCAGGATGTGGTAGATGTAAAATATCTCACAGATGATCTAAAATCTAAATATGCTGATAAGGCCAACATAGTAAGAGCCGATGATCCGTATGGAAAACTGAAAGTGGAATATAAACTTGAGGAATACCCAACTTATATCCTCTTTAAGGAAGGACAGGAACTCATGAGAGAAAGTGGAAAAAAGACCGAAACCGAACTTGAAGAGATGATTCAAAGGGGACTTTAAGTCTACTTTTGATGGCGAAAGATGAATAACTGAAAAATCATTAGTGCGACCTGGAAGATGATAATCTTTCAGGTCTAATTTTTTTATGCTTCTTACAATATAAGAAGAGTGCATTGCGTTATAAGAATGTAATTATTAAAATTTAATGCCTATGACAAACGGTTCTACTGCTATTTTGTCATCAGCATCAAGTCAACAGTCTATGAAGTCACCACGCAAAATTACAATTGAATTGATCCGACAGTTTGCTCGGACTTGTATCTCTCTCAAAGACATGAACTTTGATGTAATGATGGCCAATTAAAACTAAAAAGCATTCCTTTAAGGAATGCTTTTTAGTTGGTTGGAATCTGATGAGGCATGCGGAGCATGCTTGCTACCTAAAGACGCACGGGGACGCGCACGGAGTGCGCTTACTACTTTTCTTGACGGTTTAGTGCGCATGCGGAGCATTCTGTTATTGGCGTTTTTTTAGCCTTACTACGTTTTCTACGTGATGNGTGTGAGGGAACATNTCGACGGGTTGTACGTCTGTCACAATATAGTCTTTGTCCATCAANGCGAGGTCGCGAGCCTGAGTGGCAGGATTGCAACTGACATATACAATTGTTTCNGGAGCTGCATTCAGAATCACCTTCACCACATCCTCATGCATNCCTGCACGTGGAGGGTCTATGATCATTACGTCGGGCACTCCATGCTCTGATACGAATTCATCTGTCAGAATATCCTTCATATCGCCGGCATAAAACAGAGTATTGTCAAGGCCATTGACCTCAGCATTCAGTTTTGCATCTTCAATGGCAGCCTCTACGTATTCTATACCCACAACTTTCTTCGCTCCCCGGGCCACGAAATTTGCAATAGTCCCTGTGCCGGTATATAAATCATATACAAGTGGCTTTTCTTCTTTTCCTGCACATCCATATTTCGCGGCATCAGAATCTGAGAGTTCCTCGCGAGGCGACATGCCGGCAAACTTACGCGCTACCTTATAAAGTTCGTAAGCTTGCAAAGAATTGGTCTGATAAAAAGATTTAGCATTTACTCTGAAATGCAGCCCCTCCATCTCCTCTTCAATATAGTCCGGACCAGACCATGCAACGACTTCTTGGTCGGCTATCGTATCGTTGAGTTTTAGATTGACTACATATAATAAGGAGGTAATCTCAGGGAAAGTCTCCTTTAGAAAATTCATTACGAGAGTAATCTTTTCCGGATCATCCTCTCCAAATTGTAGGCAAACCATGCACTCTCCTGTAGAAGCTATGCGAATCATAAGGTTGCGAAGCAATCCTTTGTTTTCCTTAAGATTATAGAACGATAGACCATTCTTTTCGGCGAAATCATAAAGAGAATTGCGTATGCGGTCGCCAAGCGATGACTGAAGATGGCACTCTTTGATATGAAGCACCTTGTCAAAGGCACCGGGAATATGAAAGCCTAAAGCATTGGGAGAGTCGTCAAATACTTTTCCACTCTTCACATCTTCCCATGTTCGCCACTTCTTGTCGGAGAAAGTATACTCCATCTTGTTGCGATAGCGCCATATTTCTTTGCTTCCAAGTATAGGTGAAATCTCCGGAATATCGATTTTTCCAATTCGCGTCAAGGCATCAAATACTGTCTGCTGCTTACACTCCAATTGCTTCTCATAAGGAATGTGCTGCCACTTGCAACCACCGCAAACACCGAAATGCTCGCAAAGAGGCTCCACACGGAATATGGAGGGGGTGATGAGACGCTCGATATGCCCCTCAGCAAAAGAATGTTTCTTACGGTCGATCTTGATATCTGCAATATCTCCCGGGGCTCCATATGGNNTGAACACTACGANTGCANACNNATCTTCAGNACGCATCTTNACTCTGGCGAGTNCTTTTNCCTCNGCAGCNATACCGGTGANCNCAACATTTTCGAGAAGAGGAAGGAATTTCGGTTTTCTTGCCATTATTCAATCACAATATCATAATTTTCAAGGAAGCGCATAGTCTTGGCAATGTAGTCTTCCATCACCACATCATCTTCTACAAAAGGTACAGCCTCTCGATAGTCGTGCATAATCTTCTCGATGATTGGAGAAGATTTGAGCGGACGTCGGAAATCAATGCCCTGAGCGGCATTCATAAGCTCAATGCCGGCAATATACTGCAGATTGGATACAATCTTGTGTAGTTTAGTGGCAGCGTTTGCGCCCATAGATACAAGGTCTTCCTGACCGTTGCTACTTACAATGGAATCGCAACTGGCGGGCCACGAATACATCTTGTTTTGGCTCACCATAGAAGCCGCAGCATATTGAGGAATCATGAAGCCACTGTTGAGTCCCGGNTTTGCAACGAGGAATTCAGGGAGACCGCGATGTCCGAGTATCAATTGTGCCACTCTCCTCTCAGAGATGTTTCCAAGTTCATGAAGTGCCACTCCCATATAGTCAAATACAAGGGCGAGGGGTTCGCCATGGAAATTGCCGCCTGACACTACCAAATCCTCATCCGGGAATACGGTTGGATTGTCAGTGACAGAATTGATCTCTATGTGAAGCACTTCAGTGACGTGGCGCATAGCATCCTTCACCGCTCCGTGCACCTGTGGTATGCAGCGGAAAGAATACGGATCCTGAACATGCTCCTTCTCTTTTGCTATAATCTCACTGCCGGCGAGTATTTTCCGGAACACTTCCCCGGTCTCAATTTGCCCCTGATGAGGACGAACGCGCTGGATGCATTCCCAGAATGGTTCGATTCTTCCGTCAAAAGCCTCAAGGCTCATAGCCCCAAACATGTCGAAGCAATTTACGAGATGCCAACCGTCGATAAGAGCCTTTATTCCATTTGCGCTCATAAACTGAGTTCCATTCAGCAGAGCAAGACCCTCTTTTGATTTAAGTTTGATTGGTTTCCATCCAAATCGGTCAAGTGCATCCTGTCCTTTTGTAACTTTCCCATCTACAATCACATACCCCTCTCCTATCAATGGTAAGAAAAGGTTTGCGAGGGGAGCGAGGTCGCCGGATGCTCCAAGGGAGCCACGATCGTAGACAATAGGAAGCACATCATAGTTGTAGAAATCAAGAATGCGTTGAACTGTCTCNACCTGAACNCCACTATANCCCATTGAAATGGCATGTGCCTTTAGAAGAAGCATGAGTTTGACAACTGTCTTATCAACCGGAGTTCCAACAGAGCATGAGTGGCTCTTTATGAGATTTTCTTGAAGGGTTACAAGATCTGCTGGGGCGATATGCCGGTTGTAGAGCGAACCGAAACCGGTAGTAACTCCATAGATAGGCACAGTGTTTTCATCAGTCTTTGTGTCGAGGAAATCGCGACAATGCTGAATCTTCTCGATGGCTTCATCAGAAAGAGTNAGTTTTGCGCCATCTTTAAGTATTTTTTCGATAAGATCATAGGTAAGCAGGCTGCTTCCTATGGCATATTCTTTCATTTTTTCCATTTTGTTGGTTATGAGTCGAAAAGTATCTTTCCTTTAGCTATTGTGGTCTTAACACAGTTCATGCCTACATAATAAGGAAGCATGTTGATATTATCAAAATCNAGGATAACTACATCACCATCCTTTCCGGGTTGAAGCGAGCCTTTCTTGTCGGCCAAGCCACAGGCAGCCGCTCCGTTAAGAGTAAGAGCAGTAATGGTCTCTTCAATTGTCATATTCATATAAATGCAAGCGAGCGCGATTGTAAGTGGAATTGAGCCTGAGAAGCAACTTCCGGGATTCAGGTCTGTGGCAAGAGCCACTGCGCATCCACCGTCAATCATCTTTCTTGCCGGGGCATAGTTTTCTTTAAGAGCAAATGCAGTCAGCGGAAGCAATGTGGCTACAGTTCCCTTTTCAGCCAAAGCTTTTATTCCATCATCGCTAATGTGCAGAAGATGGTCGGCACTAACAGCGCCGAGTTCAGCAGCAAGTTCAGCGCCACCAAGCGGCACAATCTCATCGGCATGGAACTTCAATTTGTAGCCCATAGCCTTTGCCGCTTTCATCAGCCTTCTCGAATCCTCAATCTCAAACACATTCTTTTCAGTGAAGATGTCGCAGAACTTCGCGGCTTTCCTGAACTTAGGAAGCATTTCGTTGATGATCAGATCCACATATTCAGCAGTTCTACCTTTATATTCTTCCGNCACAGCATGAGCACCTAAGAAAGTAGGTACGACTTCGATTTTCTTCTTAGCGGCGAGTCTTCCAATTGCAGCAAGCATCTTTGCCTCTGATGTGTAATCAAGACCGTAGCCGCTCTTAGCTTCAACTGTAGTCACACCCATACTTATCATGCGGTCGAGCAGCCATTCTGCATTTTCCACGAGTTCTGCTACTGTTGCTTTCCTTGTCGCGTTAACGGTGCTTTGTATACCACCACCTTTCTCCATGATGCTCATGTAGGATGCGCCCTCCAGACGCATACGGAATTCATCAGGACGGAATCCACCGAACACCAAATGCGTATGGGAATCTACGAAACCCGGAAGCACTACTCTTCCTTTGGCATCAATNTCCTTGAATGTAGCNCCTTTACCAAAAAGGGAATAAATCTGGCGTAGAGGATTTGAATTCCCGACATATTGGATAATGCCATCCTTAATCAGGATAGCACCATCTTCAATCACATTGAGACGCTTCATGTCGTCCCCTTTTGCGGCTTCTATACCGAGGGGGGTGACGATTGTNGCGTGCTTTATATATAGATTGGACATCTTTTTTAATTTNNAATTTAGAATTTAGAATTATTGGGCTGATTGGGCTAATTGTTCTAATTAGTCTTATTAGTCTAATTGGACTAATTGGTCTAATTAGACGGATTGGCTAATTATTGATGATTGATTTTAGGAAGGCTTCGTCTGCTATGAATGGTTCTGTGATCATGAAGCCGTTTTCGGATTGGGTGTCGTTCCACTCCTTGACAGTCGCCATGGCATTCTCATTGCGCGCCCAACTGCGGCGAGCCACGCCACCCATCACGTCCCAAAGCATTGCCTTAGTGAGGATTTCATCTACTCTATCNCTGCCATCGCAGATCATGCCGAAGCCTCCGTTGATGGCTTTGCCAATTCCGACACCACCACCGTTATGAAGAGCCACAAGGCTCATGCCTCTCGCACAGTTGCCGGCAAAGCACTGCACAGCCATATCTGCCATCACGTTAGAGCCATCCTTGATATTGGATGTTTCGCGGAAAGGTGAGTCAGTGCCGCTTACGTCATGGTGGTCACGCCCNAGCATNATNGGNCCTACTTCTCCTNTNCGTACCATATCATTGAATTTCAATGCGATCTTGAGGCGTCCCATTGCGTCTTGGTAGAGGATTCGAGCCTGGGTTCCGACCACAAGAGCATTTTTTTCTGCATCGCGTATCCAGACCCAGTTGTCCATATCCTGTCCTCTACGCTCTTTGGGTATGCAGTCCATAGCAGCTTTGTCTGTCTTTACGAGATCTTCGTGTTTCCCACTTAGACATACCCAACGGAACGGTCCATAACCATAGTCGAAAAGCATCGGCCCCATGATATCCTCAACATAAGATGGCCAGATAAAACCATCTTTTTCATCAACTCCATTCTTAGAAAGTTCTTTAACTCCGGCATCGTACATTGCCTTCATGAAAGAGTTGCCATAGTCGAAGAAATATGTGCCTCGGTCAACGAGGGTTTTGATAGCTGCGNAATGACGGTGTAGNGTTTCATCAACGAGACGACGGAATTCTTCCGGATTGTCATGGAGAAGACGAGTACGCTCCTCAAATGAGAGACCTACAGGGCAATAGCCACCTTCATATACGGCGTGGCATGAAGTTTGGTCGCTGAGAAGTTCTATTTTCTTATTCTCTTTCACTGCATATTCGAGCAGGTCGACAATATTTCCGTGGTATGCAATAGAGAGTGGCTTCTTCTCTGCCATAGCCTCTTCTGCAAGATGNAAAGCCTCNTCAAGATTGTCGGTGACGACTTGAACCCATCCTTGATTCTTTCTTGTGGCTATTCTGGAAGCATCAACTTCTGCAACTATCGACACTGCCCCTGCAATATCAGCCGCTTTAGGTTGAGCTCCACTCATGCCGCCAAGACCNGAACTAACAAAGAGATGTCCGCGTAGGTCGCCATCCTGTGGGACACCGAGTTTCATGCGTCCGGCATTGAGGATGGTGTTGAATGTTCCGTGAACTATACCTTGGGGTCCGATATACATCCAGCCGCCGGCTGTCATCTGTCCGTAGTTGGCAACTCCCATCTGCATAGCCTCGTGCCAATCGTGGAGATTGTCAAACATACCCACCATCATTGCATTGGTGATAATGACACGCGGTGCTTCCGGACGTGAGGGAAAGAGACCAAGGGGATGACCTGATTCCACTACGAGAGTCTGATCTTCGGTAAGGTTTTCGAGATATTTTTTGATAAGTCGGTATTGTAGCCAGTTTTGGCACACTTGTCCAGTCTCGCCATATGTGACAAGTTCGTAGGGATAAAGGGCGATGTCGAAGCAAAGATTATTGTCGATCATCACTTGGAAAGCCTTGCCGGCAAGGCACTTTCCTTTGTATTCGTCTACGGGTTTTGCTTTCAGGTCGCCTTGTGGACGCCAGCGGTAGGCATATATACGTCCGCGAGTGCGAAGTTCCTCAAGAAATTCCGGAGCGGCCTGTGCGTGAAGTTCCTCAGGAAGGTAACGGAGAGCGTTTTTAAGAGCTGTGATGGTTTTCTCTGGAGTGAGAGTATAATGACGGTCCGGAGCGCGGCGGATACCGTCGACAAATTTAGGATCTTCGGGCCATTCAGCCGAAAGAAGGATTCTGTTGTCAGCCATATATAAGGTCAGTTATAATCATTTGTCACCGTTATTACTCACCCAACGTGAGTTTCCCACAAAATTAATAAAAATTTGCCAAATGATAATATAATTCATTTAAAAATTTTAGAAACCAAGAATAAAAATTTGCATCATTAGAAGAAAAAGGCTATATATACAAGAAATATCTGAATATGGAAGGGAAAAAGATTAGGCATCCGATTGGACTGAACTTCCCTGCAGAAAGTCGCCGTCTTGACAACCCTATGATTGATGAGATTTCAAAACGAATAATAAAAGCAGAGACTCCTCAGCCGCTTTATTCGCAGCGTATGGAGTCTCTGCTTTTATTCTGTTCGTCGGAACGGGATAGATGATAGAAGTTATGGCTCTTTATATTGAGAGGTGAATACTAATTTGAATGCATTAAGATCTTCTGTTCCCGTTTCATTGTCGTTATCATCATATACATTGTTCTTGACTTTCACATCTTCATCTGTAGCCGTAAGCTTAAACCAATATCTTTTCCCNGGTTCTATTTTTCTNNTANAATCCTTGATNGTAATTGTGTATCTATCAGGTGATTTCACTTCAGGACTATAGTAAGCACTTTCAGCGCCATTACTAAACACGTCTATTGTCAAACTGTCCACAACTTCCGGAGAATATTTAGGGCCTCCAATTCTTGGGGTTACCACAGCATAAAACTCATATGTCTTTCCGTCATTAAGAGGAAGTTTTACTCGATTTATCTCATTTATCTTATGAGTGGCCTTATGTGAAACCATTATTGTTGTATCTGGTTTAGTTGGATTAAGTGGATGTCTTTTGGGTGTTTCTTTAAAATTTTCTTCTAAATGAAACCCATCATTTTCATTTCCAACTACAGCGAAATAGTTAAATCCATATATAAAAGCACTTCTCTCTTTCGAATGAGCTGTAAATACAATTTCAGAAACATCGTTAAATAAAGGTTTTCCGGTCTTATTTTGTAAAGTTACTCTAAATATAGAAGAAAAATGCTTGAAATGTAAATCAGGAATATTTCCCTTTTCATCAACTTTTACAACGTCATACATGCGCATCATCATGTGCACATGTTTCATTGCAGTAGCTGTGGTTGGATTATCAACAATAATTTGATCATATAAGTAACTTCCAGCTTGATAAGAAATAACATTACTATACTCAGGTGCACAATCGGCCAAATTTGCTGAGTGAGCCTCACAAACCACTGCAAGAATGGTATCACCAGGCTTCATCAACTTTTGAAACAGGGCTATATTGGAACTTTCCTCATCATTCTCTGGATCAAAAGCAAACTCTGCTCGTTTCCCAATAATCGAATCTAAGTACATCACTGGAGCTACTTTGCTTTGATGGTATTCTGAGAATTTTGAAAGATTAAAGAGTGTTATGTAATCTCTATCATAACTCGCTCCCGCTTTCAACCACGTAAAAATTTCTTTAGTGCTATCTTGATATGCATACTGAATGGCAGCCCTCGTATCTTGAGGGGTGTCAATAAATGCTCTTACTCTGAATTCTTTTTTATCAGCTTTACTCTCTTGAGGAGCCTCTGATTGGCAAGAATACAATGCAGGCAAAAATGCCAACATTGCAAATATCGTTTTTATTTTCATATTCTGTTATAGATTATCCTTAGCCAAAAA
>WFLX010008559.1_pt1 | contig 11004 bp, 7 predicted proteins | sample 4967041 | NCBI WGS metagenome assembly WFLX01 (sample SAMN12857096, study PRJNA449069) | gut metagenome | isolation source: stool from male and female vole | host: Microtus ochrogaster | place: USA:Florida | collected 2017
CAACTATTGCGGCAACGGCTATGACACCCCCGACGGCTTCAGCCTTTCAGCAGCTGCAGCTATCAACACGGTGCGTAAACGTGCCGGACAGCCTGATCTTCCTACCGGCCTCAGCGCTTCAGAATTTGAGAAAAGGTATGAGAACGAGCGCTTCGTGGAACTCGCTTTTGAGGGTCACCGCATGTATGACGTGCGCCGCTGGAAGAAAGCTCCGCAGTATTTCGTAGACATAAAGGTGATGGAAATCACGAAAAACGGTGATGAGCTCACCTACACCCCGGTTACTAACCCGACCTACATCACAAAGCGTGCATGGGGAGGAGATCATCAGTATCTCTGGCCTATTCCGCAGTCGGAAGTGCTCAAGTCAGGAGCACTCGAGCAGAACCCGGGCTGGTAAGCCAAACTGAGCAATTTGAAATAGCGTCAACCGAGTTGGCGCTATTTTTTTTCATTTTTTTTATAATATATTTGGAAAATCAACAATTATTATGTAATTTTGCGAGTGTGTAAGTAATNCTGCACAGNAACAGCATTCAGTGAGTAGGTTCAGCTGANCGTTNTTGGAAATTGAACTAATCTTGGACCTGACAATGATNTATNCTANAATCTTCATTATGAAAAAACTTTTCTTAGCACTTGGAGTGGCAAGCATGGCACTCCAGTCATTTGCGTCGACTCGCATTCTGTATCGACAGAATTTCGAGGCTGCAGATGACCCTGTAGCAATCGGATGGAAAGCGTATCGCGGTCTTATGACTATCGCATCCGATTCATTCGGTTCATTCCTTGAAATCAACCAGAATGGCCAGAATGGTGGTAGCACCTGGGTTCAATGGGGCCCGGAAATCTTCCTTGATTCCGAAGGTGTTAATCTCCTTGAGAAAGAAAACAAGCAGGTTTACAACGTGACTTTCGAGTATCAGATCGCCAATAGCAACTGCAACCAGTTTAACAGCGCCATCACTCTCTTCACCAACCATGATCCGATTCAAAACCAGAACTATCGCAATCCCTGGAGCCCGGCAGGATACTGGCAGAACTACCTCTTTGACGCATCACAGGTAGATGATGGCACAAAAGATCCTTTGCTCTATGCCATCTATGGCGGAACAAAGGTAACTGAGGAGACGAACGCAGAAACCGGAGAGGTTACAGTAAAATACTCAATCGACTACTCTGAGGCCAAATCACTGGAATCAGGCGTATGGTATCAGGTAGAACTTAACGTGAACGTAAAAACCCGTGAAGTTGAGTACACTTTCAAGACCCTTGACAATACTATAGTTCAAAGCGGAACATACCTCGTTCCCGAGACCAATATCGCAGATGGCAGCGAAATCAGCATGTATGCCGAAGGCCTTAACGTGATGCTTGCCCGCGCCTTCACGACATACGACATCGACAACATTCAGGTTTCTTTCGAATCTGATTATGACTATGCTGCACCCCCGGCAATTGCCCTGACCCGTCTTGGCCAGACCGCAAATGAAGAGGTGAACCTGAACATGCGTGCCTACACCATCACTTGNAANTATGGCGANACCCTCCACATCATTGGAACCGNCGGCGCAGAATCTGAAGTTCCGTTTGATGAGACCGACGAAGGTGCATACATCTATGAGACCACAACAAGCGGCACTCTGACTGCATGGACAACTTCCGGAACTGCAACCTCTGAGAAAGTATCTGTTGAAGTAGACTGCACTCCCGTAGTTCTTCCCGTAGCTACTGCAACTGTTCAGTCTGTGAATACCGGCTATACCAAGACTTATGCTCTTACAGTTGACAATGCAGACGTACCCCTTCGCCCGACAATCTTCATCGATTACAAGTTCGTTGGCAAGAGCGGTAACGAGATCAGCGAATCTGACCAGACTTCAGGTGTAAAGGTANCNGTGACTGAAGAAGGCACACTCACCATCACCACCAAGGCTTACGGTTATGAAAGCGCTACAACTACAGAAGTTAATNATATTGAGTTCGAAGCAGGTAAAACTTGGGACTTCGCTCGCTTGAGCGACGCTGAAATTGCTGCTGCAGGCTTCACATCATGGGAGACTCTCAACAGCGATTCACAAAGCGGTTTCAACAACTGGACTGCCCGCAAGCGTCTCTACTACACTTCTTCTACCGAGACTGAAGAAAAAGAAGTTGATGGCGAAACTGTAACAGTAGCTAAGACTGTATATCCCTTCGGCTTCGTTTCTGCAGAAAGCACCACCAACGTGCTTCAGTATAGCGTGATCGCAGCTGATCAGGACAATACAATGTATTTCGATGGTCTTGGAATGTTTGACAACGCCCGCAATGTAGGCTACCTGAAACATATCGGTGTTTACAACGACGAGACTGCCAACAACTACAATGACGTGACTATCTTCAACGTTGATGGTTCTGACTTCGTTCTTGCTAACTACATCAACAACTATGGCGGCAACTCAAATCACCCGACCGTAGCAAATGATCAGGAATATTATGACGTTCTTGCAGGCGAAGACATCGTTCTCAATGCAGAGAAGATCCTTGCTGATCCTGAAGCTCTCCCCAACCTGAAGAAAGAAGGCAACAGCTACGCTCTCAAGAATGAGGATGGTTCTTACAACATCCACTATGCACTCTACCGTATTGACACAGCTCTCACCAAGCTCGTCATCTTCAAGGCTAAGAATGCCGGTGCTGTAGAAAGCATTGAGGCTGTTGTAGCAGGCGACAACAACTGGTATTCAATCGACGGTGTTCGCGTTGCTGAGCCCACTACTCCGGGTCTCTACATCCATAACGGAAAGAAGATCATCGTGAAGTAATTCCCAACCTATCATAATCAAAAGAAGGACGCTCACATCGAGCGTCCTTTTTTCTTCGCGTTGCTGAGCCCACTACTCCGGTCTCTACATCCTCCGTATCAATATAAGGGGCAAGAAGATCATCGTTAAGTAAATTTTGAATGTAGAATTTTGAATTTAGAATTCATTTCTATTTCAGATTCTTATTTAAAACACGATCATATTACACTGAAGGGCGCTCAAATCGAGCGTCCTTCTTTTCTTTATCCGCCATAAAAGTGTCTTCTTACTAAAAATTTTGATATTTATAAAATATATATTATCTTTGCAAATAAATAAAGTGTTAATGGAAAGGATTGACAAAGTAAACTATTGGACAGAATTATCGGATTATGATTTTGAGACAGCAAAAGCTATGCTCTCATCAAAACGATATCTGTATGTCGGATTCATGTGCCATCAGACAATTGAAAAAATACTAAAGNCATATTGGACCAAAGTATTTACAGATACACCATTAAAAANTCATAGTTTATCCAGANTCTCTGAAAAGACAGATATATCAAATTATATGACGGAAGAACAACTTGATTTTCTCGATCTGTTGGAACCATTAAATATTGAAGCACGTTATCCTTCATATAAAGAAAGACTTCTCAAAAGTCTCGATTATGAGAAGTGCAAACAAATAATTGAAGAAACAGATAAATTACGAACATGGATAAAGAGCAAGCTATAAATTTAGCAAAAAAATATAAACAACTAATCATAGATTTCTTACCTATCAAGGCAATATATCTCTATGGATCCTATAGTAAAGGTACATATACAGATAATAGTGATATTGATATTGCCGTGATTGTTGATCACCTTAGTGACAACTATTTTAATGATACGCCTTTGTTATGGAAACTAAGACGCAAAGTAAGCAATCTAATAGAACCGGTGTTATTGACCGAAGATACTAACAATCCATTATATTCTGACATAATCAAATCAGGAATTCAAATTTAAGGGCGCACATTCAGGGTGCGTCCTTAAACATTTTTTTTCGCCAAGTCATATATTTATTTTAATTTAACTAAATTTTGGTTGCGAGTTATCTCAAAATATTGTAAATTTGCATTTCACTGATAACAGACAACTAATAACCAACTATAATCAAGCTTGACATTATGAACAAACGATTACTGCTGGCACTCGGTGTCACCATCGCTCTTACTCCGGCGGTGACAGCCCAACGAGTGACAGATGCCCTCGGGAGAGGTCTCGTGGCCATGAAGACTNACAACGGAGTCTTCTGCACCTGGCGCATTAATGCCGATGAATGGTATGGCACGGAATATAACATTTACCGAGGCTTTACCAAACTTAACGATACACCTCTCAAAGTCTCCAACTTTACAGACTTTTCAGGTTCTGCCGATGCTACATACACCATCCGCCCCATTATCAACGGCGTGGAAGCCGAGGCGTGCGCTCCCGTAAAGGTCTGGGAGAAGAATTATACCATCATCACACCTCAGCATGCACCGGAGATTCAGGCCGGGCTCGTTCCCAACGATGCTACGGTAGCAGACGTGGACGGTGACGGGGAGCTGGAGATAATAATGAAATATGACAACTCCGCATCAAGTTATCATGATGGCGACAACGGCATCTTCACGGTGGTGGAATGCCTGGAGATGGACGGAAGCGTGAAATGGTGGATCAATTTCGGCCCCAACATTGGTGACTTCCAGAACAATGAAATCAACATCATCGCTACAGACTGGGACAGCGACGGAAAGGCGGAGGTAGTGTTCCGGGCAGCCGACGGCACAATAATACATCAGGCCGACGGTACCACCTACACCGTAGGCGACCCGAGCATAAACTATCGCGGCAACTCCTGGCCCGACGGACAATGGTTTATGCACTGGGGCAAGGAATATCTCATCTATGCCAACGGCGAAACCTGCCAGCCTTACGAATGCATCGACTACCCGCTGATGCGCGTAGAGCCTGAGAACAATCCCGACGGACTGCTGAGCGGCGGGGCCTACGACACGCTCGTAAACAAAGAATGGGGCGACGGCTACGGTCACCGCTCTTCCAAGTATTTCTTCGCAGCGCCATACCTCGACGGACGCAAGCCGAGCCTTTTCCTCGCACGCGGCATCTACACAAAACACAAGATGATAGCCTACGACATCGACCCCACGACCCATCGGCTTGTGGAGCGCTGGAGATGGAACGACCTGNNNGGNGNNTGGTNTGGNCAGGGCTANCANAACTATTCGGCATAGCNGANGTNGACTGGGACGGNNGNGACGANATNGTNTNCGGNTCGATGGTGATNGACGANAACGGNNNNGGACTCTCNACNACAGGNCTCGGNCACGGCGACNCNCANCATGTGCGGNGATTTCGACCCNTANNCNCACGGNCAGGAGNTNTTCGCCTGCAACGAAGATAATCCGAACAACAACTTCCGTGACGCAACAACATCGAAAATCTACTACCGCACAACTGGAGGAAACGACGATGGCCGCTCGAACATGGGCAACTTTATCGACGAGTATCCCGGTGCTGAGGGTCTCTCATCAAGAGACGATGCCCTGATTGGCGGTGCATCTCACAAAGCCATAATCGGCGACAGCAAAGCCACCGTAAGCATCTCCCAGAACTTCAGAGTGTACTGGGACGGAGACCTCTGCGACGAATCGTTTGACTATAACGACGGTAAAAATACCGCCGGAGCCATCTATAAGGCCAAGTCGGGAAGAATCGCGCTACTCGAGGGCAGCAAGACCAACAACGACACGAAGGGAACACCTTGCTTCCAGGGTGACATTCTCGGCGACTGGCGTGAGGAGTATATAATGCGCGACCAGGATAACAATATCCGAATCTACACAACCGATATTCCGACCGAACACCGCATCTACTCGCTCTGGTTCGATCATCAATACCGCAATGCCATGAACTGGCAGATGTGNGGCTACAATCNACCGCCTCACGTAAGTTTCTGGCTCAGCAGTTTCGAGAACATAACCGTTCCCCCGGCACCGCTGACCATGACGGGGCGCACAGAAGTAAAAGACAACGGAGAAATCAACGCCTCGCTCAACGGAAAACACGTGATAATGTGCGAGACCGGCGACATGACCGTATCTGCTGCCGATGGTGTTTCTCCGTCGATACTGACGGTGAATGCCCCCACATGGGTGGAAGGACACAATAACAACGACAACATCACTACCAAGACCTTTACCCACACTATCTCTTCCGGAACATTCGGAGGAGAGATGCGCCTTGTGAAGCAGGGCGACGGCAAACTCGTTCTGCCCTCAGGCACTCACCCGTATTCAGGTGACACCGAGGTATGGGCCGGAACGATTGCTCTTGACGGCGAACTTACAAACAGCCACCTGTGGCTGAACCGCTTNGGNGTNNTCGAGACATNTTCGCTCAATGTGNNNAATGGCATAGACATGCACTATGCAAGCGTGCTTCGACTCGGCGACAACAATGCGGCAGGAAAAATTTCCACCGGAGACCTCAGGCTCGGATTCGGAGCTATGGTGGAACTTGATGTATTCGCTGATGGGACCATCGACGGCATCTCAGCCAAGAAACTTACCATCGAGAAGAAAGACTGGACCAATGGCCCGGAATATCTGCAGCCTATCATCAAGATCACCCCTCATAAAGCAGAAGGAGAAGAAGCACTCCCCCAGGGAAAATTCCTGATCGGAGAGGTAGATATGATTGATGGCAACCTCTCTGACATCATCATCCTCGGAGTTGAGAAGATGAAGCAAGAACTCATCTACGAGGACGGGAAACTGTACTTCAATCTCGTGTCATATCAGGCGGGAGACAAGACATGGACAGGATCAGACACCGCTGTATGGGATCTTGACCACTCAAAGAGCTTCAAGAACGAGGAGACCGGAGAAGACGACGTTTTCGTCCCGGGCGACAATGTGGTGTTTGACGATTCGGCAGAGAATACCGATGTANTCATCTCGGGCAGGCTTCAACCTGCAAGCGTNACCTNCAACAACAACGTCAAAGACTATACGCTCTCGGGCGACGGACAGATAGTAGGNGANGCCAAACTCGTGAAAGAGGGTGAAGGCAACCTCAACATCAGCAATATCAACAGCTACACGGGAGGCACCTACATCAACGGCGGAAAACTCACAGCAGGAGTATTCTCTAACAATGTCGGCAACGACCTGGGTGCCCTGTCGGATGTGAATTCCCGCGTATACATCAACAATGGCGCCACATTAGCCGTAAATGCAAGCGGCACACTCGGACAACGCATCACTATGCAGAGCGGAAACGCGGCTATTGAGGTGGCAACCGGTGTTGATCTGACCGTATCATCAGGCATAAGCGCCGCCGGAGTAGGTCAGAGACTGATCAAACGCGGCAAAGGAACGCTCAATCTTGCCGGAGGCAACAACATGACCAGACTCGTGATCGAGGACGGAACGGTGATAGCCTCGGAAGTAAACGATGTGGTATCCCTCCCGGCGACTGTGGAATTTGTGAGAGGCTCACTCAAGGATCCTGACAACATCTATACCTNCAGCAGGAATCCGACTAATTATTTTGTGGANAAGNACAACANCGNATCGCTCTATCTTGATTCACGTTGCACTTATACCGGAAAACTGACCGGAGAAGGAACTCTCACGGTTTACGTCCAAAGCGTGCGCAGCGACCTCACCGGTGACTGGTCAGGATTCAAGGGAGAACTCATAGCCGGCTACCACAAGACGGGCGCTTACGACCCCGACTTCAAGTGGGGCAACAACTACGGACTCCCCGAGGCTACCCTGAACATCATGAACAATGTGACCTTCAATGCCAATACCNTTGACNTNAAGATTGCGAACCTCAAGGGTAACGGCACTTATTACGGCACCGGAACACTCACCATAGGCAATGATGAGAAACCCATTTCATTCAATGGAAGTTTCTCAGGAAACACGAAAATCATAAAGACCGGTCTCTGCGATCTTCGCATTGCCAAACTGATGTCGGGCATCTCGAGCCTCACTGCGCGCGACGGAATCGTGAGCCTCAACGCGGCTAAAACACCCTACAACACCACCTTCCTCGAGGTTCCCCTCGTCATCGAAGGCGAAGCCAAACTCCGTGGCCGCGGCACAGTAGCCAACCTGACTGTGACAGAAAACGGCGTTGTGGAGCCGGGATATTATGCCGAGACCAGCCCCCACCACTATGGAGCAATAATCGCGTCGGGCAATGTCACCGTGCAACCGGGAGCCACCCTTAGCCTCTATCTCCGCGATGCCGGAAAGAACAACGACTGCTCATATATGAACGTGAAAGGGAAGCTGACCATCGACGGAAATGTGAAGGTGACAATGAATCCGGATTATGTTCCCAAGGCAGGCGATGAATTCTGCCTGTGGAAGACCAATGACTTCTCCGGCACACCGGTCATCGAACTTCCCGAACTTCCCGAAGGCCTTGAATGGGACTTCACCGGCCTCACAGATGCAAGCGGCATGCTGAAGGTGAAGACGAGCAGCGGAGTAACTGCGATTCAGGATTCGGAGACTGTAAACTGCAAGGTCTACGATGCTTTCGGCATCCTCGTAGGAGAATTCGAAGCTACGAAAGCCACTGCAAGGTCAGAAGCTCAGCGCATACTGAACCTCAACCACGGCATCTATCTGCTGCTCATGGAAACATCCAATCGCGCAGAGACCCTCAAACTTCATTTCTGACCCCTCACCCACCATTAATTGATTCTGCAAAGACGCCTTATGCCTCCAACAGCATAAGGCGCCTTTTTTCTATTGATAAAATCCTGACTGAAGGTGTAATATTCAGAAAATTTTTAGTAAATTTGCGATTATAATTAACAGCAATCTGAAAATGAACGTTCGGCTATGACACACTTATTCGGCAAGAGCCAAAATTTGATCTGCCTTCAGATGCTTCGAGGATATTATACTCTTATTATTCAATAACAACAAAACTTCATAATGGCAACCAGTACCCAACAGAAACAAGAGCTTTTCAAAGCGATATGGGCTACCGCCGAAGATCTGCGAAACTCAGTAGACGGATGGGACTTCAAGAGCTACGTTCTCGGGATCCTGTTTTATCGCTTTATCTCCGAAAATATCACCAACTACATCAATCAGATGCAAAAGGCAGCCGGCGATGCAAATTTCGACTATGCCAATTTTTCAGATGAAGATGCTATCGGAGCCAAGGATGACCTTGTACGCGAGAAGGGATTTTTCATCCTCCCGTCGCAACTCTTCTGCAATGTACGCAAGAGAGCCAAGAATGATCCTAACCTCAATGTGACCCTCGACAACATATTCAAGGCTATCGAGACTTCGGCTGTAGGAACTGAAAGCGAACCCGACCTGAAAGGACTATTTGCCGACATCGACGTAAACTCTAACAAACTCGGAGGAAGCGTAGAGAAACGTAACGAACAACTTTGTAAGATACTTAATAACATAGGCGACATTGACCTCAAAGGGGATTATGCCGAGAATCAGATTGATATTTTCGGCGACGCTTACGAGTTTCTCATGACCATGTATGCCTCCAATGCCGGCAAAAGCGGAGGCGAGTTTTTCACTCCGCAAGAGGTAAGCGAACTTCTTGCCCGCATCGTGAGCCACAATCGTGACCATGTGAACAAAGTCTATGATCCGGCATGTGGATCCGGATCTCTGTTGCTCCAATTTGCAAAGGTACTGGGAAAGGAGAATGTAAAGAAGGGATTTTTCGGCCAGGAGTTGAATATCACTACGTTCAACCTCTGCCGCATCAATATGTTTTTACATGACATCAACTATGCACACTTCGANATTCAGAACGGCGACANGCTTCTTGAACCCGCACACTGGGACGATGAACCGTTTNATGCAATAGTCTCCAATCNNCCATATTCCACAAAGTGGGTTGGNGACGATANNCCTCTGCTGATANACGATCCTCGTTTCGCTCCTGCCGGTGTGCTTGCTCCCAAGAGCAAGAGTGATCTGGCGTTTACAATGCACATGCTCCACTGGCTGTCGACTGAAGGCACCGCGGCCATCGTTGAATTCCCCGGAGTTCTATATCGTGGTGGTAAAGAGCAGAAAATTCGCAAATATCTCGTTGATAACAATTATGTCGATACCGTCATTCAGTTACCGTCTAACCTATTCTTTGGAGTGACGATTGCCACCTGCATCATCGTACTCAAAAAGTCAAAAAAAGAGAATAAGACCCTGTTTATTGACGCCTCCAATTTGTTTGTGCATGAAGGGAACAAGAATAAACTGTCGCCCGAAAATATACAGGCGATAGTCGAGGAATATGCCGATCGCAAGATTATACCCCATTTCTCAGCACTTGTGGATAACGCTACAGTTGCCGAAAACGGCTACAACCTCTCAGTAAGTAGTTATGTTGAGGCCGAAGATACTCGCCCGGAAACCGANATAANGGAACTGAACGCCCGCATANCCCGTATNGTAGAGNNCGAGAACAAGCTCCGCGCCGAAATCGATGCAATTATAAAAGAATTGGAGGATGATACGATATGACTAACAGATTATCAAAAAAAGCCAAAGCCTCCTTTGAAAGCATCAGGCATATAGATGAGGAGGGGAAGGAATTCTGGACTGCTCGTGATTTATATAAAGTTTTGGAATACAATGAATATCGAAACTTCCTGCCAGCTGCCCGAAAAGCATGGACAGCCTGTAAGGAAAGCGGGGTGAATCCTAACGACCATTTCGTTCCGTTCCACGATATGGTCACAATAGGTTCAGGTGCTGAACGTCAGATAGATAATATCAAAATGAGCCGATACGCATGCTATCTCACCGTGCAGAATGCAAATCCCTCTAAACCTATTGTGGCTCAAGCTCAAACATATTTTGCTATTCAAACGCGTAGAGCGGAGATTTTATTGGACAATGCTCCTTTGACAGAAGAGGAACAGCGGCGTCTACTGCTTCGTTCAGAAATGAAAAAACATAATGTTCAACTGGCCGGGGCTGCAAAAAATGCAGGTGTAGAGACCAGTAAAGATTATGCCATTTTTCAAAATGCCGGTTATGAAGGACTGTATGCAGGATTAAATAAACAGGATATTCACGAGCGCAAAGGGTTGAGCAAGTCTCAAGATATTCTTGACCACATGGGGAGTACGCAATAGGAAGAAATTCTTTTC
>WFLX010284495.1_pt1 | contig 11004 bp, 6 predicted proteins | sample 4967041 | NCBI WGS metagenome assembly WFLX01 (sample SAMN12857096, study PRJNA449069) | gut metagenome | isolation source: stool from male and female vole | host: Microtus ochrogaster | place: USA:Florida | collected 2017
ATTCGAGGCATCTTGACATCAGTTATAATCACATCAGGTATCGTAGACTGTGCGATTTCATATCCTTCAGCCCCGTCTCTCGCTGTCAGCACATCATAAGAAATTTTGAGGTAATCAAAAAGTGCATCACGAAGGTTTGTGTCATCCTCCACAACAAGAACGCGACCGGAGGGAGATTTAATCCCTTCTTCCATATCAATAGAATTGTCACTGATCAACTCCTCAGACTCATATGCGCTCTCACTTAAAGGAATGATGACAACAAACAGGCTGCCTTGGGAATCATCTCTTCTATTCGTTGCTAAGATCTTTCCATGATGTAGCACTGCATATCTTCTGCAAATATCAAGTCCTAATCCATATCCATCTTCAGTATAAGAATTCCCGGCTTCCGATCTATAATGGCGTCGGAAGATGTCGGAAATCCTTTTACTATCAAGTCCTATACCATTATCTAATACCAAGATTTCCAGACAATCTCCAAGAAGTTGGTCTTTTGATTTAGTTATTTTAATCTCTACTCTACCATTTTTTGGAGTGAATTTAAGTGCATTTGAAATCAGGTTGAACATAATCCTATCAAGAACTGTGCAATCAATCCACACATCTTCCCACTCTTCTTCTGAATCAAACGTTAGTGAAATATTCATTAACTGAGCTTGTGGTTGGAACATCTCAACTATTTCTTCAATAAACTTCTTTATATTTGTCTTATGACATTGGAGTCTTCGTCTGCCATAATCAATCTTTTTTAGGTCAAGAAGTTGATTGACCGTATTAAGGATTCGATGAGCATTGCGATATACTCCCCTAATTTTTTTTCTGACATCATTACTTAAGTTGTCCTTCAAAAGGGTTTCCAAAGGATTGAGAATAAGAGAGAGAGGCGAACGCATGTCATGCGACATATCCATAAAGAACTCAATCTTCTTAGCGTGCAAGCGCTCTTGTTGTCTTTTACGCATTATAATCAAAATCAAACAAACTATGACAAGGAATATAAACACATAGATTGTCTTTGCAAACCATGACAGATACCATGGATGAGCTATACGAATTATTATTTCGGAAACCGGAGACTCGACACCTGCCTCTCTGGCTTTGAATTGCAAAGAATATCTTCCGGGAGCTAAAGATGAAAGATTGATGAGATCGGAACCACCCGGAAGTTCCACCCAATCTTCATCATCAGCAAACCTCCAGAAATAAGTCAAATTAGAAGTATCCCTAAAATCCATGGTAGAAATACGAAATGCAATAGAATTTTCATCATATGAAAGACTAATCTCATTTGGATGTCCAGATAAATCCTTGGGATTTAGTGATTTGCCATTCACGTAAATATCAGAAATTTTTAATGATTCTGGAAATTTCGGTAATTTAATTGAATCTGGAGAGAAGGTTGTCAAGCCCTTTCTATTTAAAGAATATAACATATTATTTTCAGCATAATACTCCATAGCTTCAAATGAACGCTCAGCCATTCCATTACCTCCTGCAAATTGAATAAAACCTTCTTCTCTTGGAGGCTGATAACTAATTCCTTGCATTGTCCCAATCCATTTACCTCCATAGCCATCTATTGCAATAGACCTAACATCATTGTCAGACAGCCCATCTAAAGTTGTAAATTTCTTTATCTCTTTGGTTGATATATCATAGCGCACAAGACCATCACTGGTGGCAATTAGAAAAATGTTTTTATTTTCCTGCACAATGTCGAATACCGCACAAGCCAAATATGGAGATTGGTCTATCTCATCAAACGTATTCTTAGCCACATTATAGCAGGCTATTCCTCCATATGCACCAATCCAAATTCTATCATCGTAACTCTTAAGCGTTGTTATGAATGGGGAAAGCAATTTTCTTCCATTATCATCTGGTGAAATCCAAATTTTCTCACCAGTCTTTGGATTATATTTAAGCAAACCTTCGGCATAAGCACCAACATATATGCTACCATCATTCCCTTGGCATACCATAAGGGAAAGATATTGATCTGACAACTCAAAAACTTTTTTAATTACACCAGTGTTCAGGTCGAGTTGCCAAACGCTGTTACTGAGTACTCCTAATATTGCGTTATCATCGTCTGTAAGATATATAGAAGAAATACTCTTACTTCCCGGGATTTTAATGTCTCTCAAGACTGCACCAGCTGGAGAAATAATCGCAACCTCTCCGCTACAGTTTCCTATTAAAGTGTTTCCCTTCCACACTTTCATGGCTGTCAAAGGAACATCGAAATCTTTAATAATATTTGTGATTTTCCTATATATAAATGAATTTCCTAATAGTGGCACCATCACTACTCCGACATAGTCATCTCCAATCCATAAAGATCCATCATTTGCACCCCAAACAGCCCCAATCCGAGATTTTTTCAGATTGATGAATGGCGAGTAGACGTCATCACAATATAGTGCCACATCTGAGGCCATGTTTAATTTCCATAGACCGGCTCCATAAGTTGCCAAATACATCCATTCTCCAACTGATGAGGATAAATTATTGACAGGGATTTGCGTATCCAAATGAATTTTAGTCATCTTCTTAGATATAGGATTAAACCGAAACACCTTACCTGAAGAATTTATAATTATTGCACCGTTATGTTCCTCACGCATATCAAAAATAGCAGAACCCAAATCAGCCACTTTCTTCCATCCTTTACCTTTTGAGAATTGAAAGATAACACCATCTTTTGTTCCAGCATATAGGCTTTTATCAGTATGTGATAAGAGAGTATTTACATCTTTAATCACATCTGAAGGATCCAAAATCTCAGCAGAAACATCATTGTTACCCAAGTCGACAATCTCATAAATTCCAACCCCAGCAACCACAAAGGTAATCTTCCCTTCTTCGTCAGCNGTAATTGAAATGATATACCCTTTCTCACCAAAATCCGGAACTGATATCCTTTTAAAAGAATCCTTGGAGAAATCATAAAGATTCAAACCATTAGCCGTGGCTACCCAAATCCTACCCTTTATATCATGGACCAAGCCCATAATTCTATTGTCGCTTAAGCTTTCTGACTTGCCCTCCTGATGTCGATACACTTTGTAATGGTTACCATCAAAACGAAACAGACCATTATCAGTTCCAATCCACATGAAGCCGAAAGAATCCATACAAAAAGAAGAGTATGTCAAGCCTCCTAAATCATCTCCACAAAAAGTGCGCGCNACCTTAATAGAGTTGACCGACATGATAGACTGCGAGAAGATTAAATGCAGCAAAATTGCGATTATCGATATGAGCTTTCTCATTTATACTGTTTTGTTAATTTATTAGCCTACAAATTTAAGAAGAATTCCATAATAAACTGTTAGATTATGTTGCAGTTTCGTTTGATTTCGTTGAAAGTTGCAAATCTATATTTTAATGTATATTTTGATTCGTAATTTGGANAGAGTCTAATGTCTTATGNCGGGGGNTGAGGCGTTATATATAGNNAAGNAGATNGCAATAGAATTATATATGAAGACTCGCGAAAAAGATATTTATAAAGTCACTCTTATCGGGACGATTGTCAACGCTGTGCTCGTGGCCATTAAGTTTGTGGCCGGCATCTGGGGAAGAAGTTCGGCTTTGGTGGCAGATGCAGTGCATTCGTTGACCGATTTCGTTTCCGNNATTGTGGTGCTCGTNTTTGTCNANATNTCNGNCAAACCACGCGATGAGGAGCATGAGTATGGACATGGAAAGTTTGAGACACTTGCCACGCTGATAATAGGAGTGCTGCTTGCAGCCGCAGGTATAGGACTTATGCTTAACGGTGCCAAGCAAGTATGGGACAGTTTTCATGGCCACATACTTCCAGAGCCTACGTGGATAGCGCTTATTGTGGCATTTATATCCATAGTATCAAAGGAAGTTTTATTCCGCTATACTATAAAAGAAGGAAAACGCCTTAACTCAGACGCAGTCGTTGCGAATGCCTGGCATCACAGGAGCGATGCCATCTCCTCAATAGGAACAATGATCGGCATTGGAGGAGCAATGTTCTTAGGTGAGAAATGGAGAGTGCTCGATCCTCTGGCAGCCGTGGTGGTAAGTTTCTTTATCATTAAGGCAGGATATGACATCATCAGACCAGCAATCGACGAGCTACTTGAAGCTTCTCTGCCAAAGGAACAAGAAGAAGAGATAATAGGCATCATCGGCTCCATAGATGGAGTCAGAGGACTTCACAATCTCCGGACGCGGAAAATAGGAAGCTCTATAGCAATCGATGTGCACGTAAAGATGGATGGGNANCTNAGCCTNNTCGAAGCNCATGCNATNGCNAGCCGNATAGAGAGTGCCATCCGAAAACGTTTCGGAGANGACAGNATGATNTANGTGCACATGGAGCCAGTGTGAGTCGGAGCCTTACTTTAGAGTCGACACATCGACTTTCATGGGTGCCACCTCGCATTTGGCTTGAGCCATGAAGCGGTGAGGGGCGAAGAGTTCGATGCCGGCAGCATTGAATTGGTCTTGAATGTTCTGAAGAAGATCAGACATTATGAAGGGCATGTCGTCGGCATCTTTTATGTAGGCGTTAATCTGATAGCACATATAGTTGTCATTGAGCTCAGTCTCAAGCACAAATGGAGCTGGATGTTCGAGGACTCCTTTAGTGTTCAACGCAGCATCAATGAGAAGAGTATGCACCTGGCGCCATGGCACATCATAGCCCATTGTAAGGACTGTGTGAATTATGAGTCCATGATTGCGTGCTGACGATGAGTAATTGACAGTATTGGAAGTGGTGATGAATGAGTTAGGAATGGTCACCATCTCGTTCTTGATAGTGCGGATACGGGTGACAAAGGGGGATTTCTCCACAACATTCCCTACCGTATCATTGACCTTGATAAAGTCGCCTGTCTTGAAAGGACGCATGTATGTAATCACAAAACCTGCGATAAAGTTTGATATTACAGAGCTGGATCCAAGTGAAACGATAAGACCGACAAAGACCGATATACCTTGGAAAACTCCAGATTCTGAGCCTGGAAGATAGGGATAAATCATAGCAATCATGAAGGCATAGAGCAGAAAGCGTATGATATTGAAAGTAGGTTCGGCCCAATCGGGATAGAATCCCGAAATTTTAAGCTTCTCGTTCTGTATCTCGTGAGCTATATACTTTATCCCCTTAACTATATATCGGATACTATACCATATGATGGCAATGATAAAGAGATTGGGAATGTAATCGACAATCGCCTTAAGAACCATCTTGATGGGGTCTACAATGTAGTAGAAAATCTCAAGGGCCAGCTTTTCAGTCTGTGGGAATATCGAGAAAAGAATAGGGACGGTAAATATGAAGAGAAGCAAGAGGATGGCATAACGAAGGAAATTGCTGATAATGATTAGTATCTTGCAAAGATGGTGAGTGTCGAGAAGCTCATAGTCTCTGATGACAAGCGGCTTTAGCCATACTTTCTTCAAGCGAATGATCTGACGACGCAAACGTCTGAATAAGTAATTGATGAGTTTTACAATGAGACATTGCACACAAATGACTATAATAAAAAGTGCACAACGCTTAACAGTCTTCCAAAAACTGTTTTCTTCCTTCAAAAGCTGAATCTTGTCTGAGATGATAGACATATACATCTGGGCAAGATGCATCTTGTCGGTGGCATGCCACATAGCATCTTGCTCAGTGACGCTCATAATGACCTTATCTCCATACATGATGTCGATGTAGGTATCATTGTCAAGCAGAGAGACAGTGTCACGACGTAGACGCCCCTCATGCCCAATCTTATCAATCATCTGAGCAGTGGTCTCAGCTCTGTCAGCTGCTGAGTGGCCGCCTCGTGCCGCATAAAGCTTGAAGAGGGTGTCTCCTTGGACCACTACCGGCACACCCGGCGTGATAGCACGAAGGGAATCAATGCGCTGCATCTGTCTGGCGCGTTTGATGGAGTCCTCTGCTTGCAGCTGATAGTTTTCATCAAGTCTTGCCTTGAGAAGCATCTCATTCATTTTCATTTGCTCAAGTTCCTGCGAGAGCAGGAGCAACTTTAGGGAGTCAGACTTTATTCTCTCATCCTTTGTCTGAATTATGGAGGCACTTTTTCCAATAGTGTCGTGAACTGAAGATGAATGAGGGGATAGGAGGATCTCTTCCGCTTTCTTCATGATTTGGCCATCTGCATGCGTTGTAAAGCAGAAAGACATAACAAGAAGAATAGACAGGATGATATATGTCTTCTTCCTGAAGCATATATATGGACTGAGATAGAAAGTATGCATCTTTTTATGACGTTATTCGTTGTACGGCAAAATTAATAAATTTCTCGCATTATTCAAAAAATTCTCCCATTATTCAAACAAGTTCAAACAAGTAGGATGATCAGTTTGATGCTCTAACTCCTTGGAGAAAGCCGCTATCACAAATCGCCTCTCCTCAAAAAATGGTGATCTTAACTGAACGCACTATCAAATAGGTAACATCCGAAACTTTTCGATTCACACATTTTTAATAAAATCGTAACTGAATTTAGAAAACTATTGAGCAGACTTATCCGTTCTAACAATGACTACGAAAGAAAAGTATAATATTCAGAGGAGTCGCTTAAAAGAGTTATCAACATTAATTCTCTTATATTATGGCAGCATTGAACATCCCTTTGATCACATGGTGTGTCATCGTAGCTGCGATGACGGTCCTGATCTCGGTTCGTCTTTTCAAGAACGAACACAGACATATGCAACAACGTCACCAGGGACGCCTGATAGAGGTGGGAAGCGAACGAGAAGAGTTTTTCGTTCCCGGCGATTCTCTGCCAGAACATAAAAAACGTTCGTAAATGGCATTAGCAGGCGACGTATTTACAGAGCAATCTCCTGAAGTTGCAGAAGAATGCCAAATGGCATCTGCCTCTTTGAAGGAGATATGCCTGTTTCTTTCCGAATATTCAGCATGGCTCCTAGGCAGTGGGGCAACTTGCATAAGACTAGAAAAAAATGTTCGCCGTATGGCGAAATCACTTGATTGCGAGGCAGAGATGACAATCCTGCCTCGCCATATTCATATGACGGTGAGCAGTGTCGATAAATCGGAATGTTATACCTACATAATAGCTACTCACCCGATGCCTATCAGTTTCAACATCAACACGAAGCTTAGCCGCCTAAGTTGGGAAATGGCAGATGAGGGTTTAAGGTTTGCTGAAGTGCAACAACGATTCAGAGAGATAATCAAGACTCCTCCCACAAATAAATACACAGTTCTTTTTTTGGCTGCATGTGCGAATGCGGCATTCTGCCGCCTCTTTACAGGCGACTGGGCAGCTGTAGGGATAGTGTTCATGTCGACGCTTGCGGGCTTTTATCTAAAGCAAGTGCTCTCAGAATACAAAGTGGATGTACGCCTTATATTCATCATATGTGCTTTTGTTTCTTCGGTGCTGGCAAGCACCGCGACACTTTTCAGTATCGGACATACTCCCGACATAGCGGTGGGTACTAGTGTACTTTATCTCGTTCCTGGCATTCCCTTCCTGAATTCTTTCTCGGATATGCTTGATGGCCATTACATATGTGCATTCGGACGGTTTATGAATGCTTTAGTGCTCACGTGCTGCTTATCTCTTGGACTCTGCGCAGGAATGATGATGATGAATCTTAGTATGTTTTAGATAAATTAGTATGTTTTAGATAAAATTGAAAGGCCATGGTATTAGAAGTAATTCAGGATGCATTGTTCGCGGCTATTGCTGCAGTGGGGTTTGCAGCCATCAGCAATCCCCCGAAGAAGGCATATCTTCTGTGTGCCATAATAGCAGCGGTTGGGCATTCCGCAAGATACTTTATGATGCAGCCTGATATATTTGGTCTTCACATCGTAGCGGCTACCACCATCGCTGCCTTTATCGTAGGTTTTCTGGCTGTGTTGCTATCCCCTTTTGGGAAGATGCCTGCAGAGACATGTCTGTTCCCATCGCTCCTGCCGATGATACCGGGTATATATGCGTATAAGGCATTTGGAGGACTGATAATGTGTCTATCACATAGTCGGGAAGCAGACTTTGACCATTACTTTTTCCTATTCGCCAATAATGGCCTTACTTGCCTCTTCATTCTGCTTGGGATGGTAGTTGGCGCGACCCTCCCCATCTTCATCCTCAAAAACATCTCTTTTCAAGCTACACGATAATAGGCTCATCGAAGACTCTAAATTACCATAATTGCCTCAAGTCAGCAAAAAGTGGGATAATAGGCTCAAATCGCAATGAACACCCTATAAATTTGAAGAGAAACTTATTTTAGATTAATCCAAAGGGGAGGGTTTGGTGTTGTATGTTTATACCAATCCACTGTGACACCATTAAATGTTTAACTATGAAAAACTCGTTACTCCTTTCTCTGCTCGCTGCCGGGACTATTCTGCCGGTAGCCGCATCGTCGTTGACACCCGAACAGGCTCTCGCCCGTTTTAATTCCAACCGTCCGCAACGCGTTGCCGCTTCTGGCAATCTTTCTGCCAATCACCTCAAACTTCAGTCTACCGTAGGAAATCTGTATGTCTTCTCAGGAGACGAAGGTTTTGTAGTTCTCCCAAACGAGGATGCAGCACCTGCCCTACTAGGCTATTCCGATTCTGGAAAATTCGACTTCGAAAGCAACCCTGCTCTCAGAGAGTGGTTTGAATTCTACAACCAACAACTCGCTTTCTTAAAGAAACTTCCAGCCGAGAAGCAAGCATTGGCCAAGGTCAGTCATAAAAACCGCGCTGAAATAGCACCTCTTCTCAAGACGGAATGGAATCAGGAATATCCTTACAATATGCTCTGCCCCAAAGTAGACGGACATGAGACAGTGACCGGATGTGTGGCAACCGCGATGGCGCAGGTGATGAAATATCACAATTATCCAGAACATGGCATCGGAACCCACTCATACCTGTGGCGCCCAGGAGAAGAAGAACTGAGTTTCNATTANGACACCATTCCCTTCCAATGGGACAAGANGGATAATATCTATAATAAGGAAAGCTCAAACGAAGCGCGCCATGCAGTGGCTGAACTGATGCTCGGTTGCGGTATAAGCGTTGACATGCACTACGAACCGGGTGGCAGCGGAGCAGCCACAGTGATGATGGGAGAATCCCTGATAAATATCTTCGGATATTCCAAATCTCTCTGGATGCCCAACAGAGCCTATTACGGATATTATGAGTGGGAAGAGATGATTTATGCTGATCTCGCGCAAGGTCTTCCAGTACTCTACAGTGGCGCCGGAACTGCAGGCGGCCATCAGTTTGTATGTGACGGCTATAGCAAAGACGGATATTTCCACTTCAACTGGGGTTGGGGCGGACTAAGCAACGGCTACTTCCTCCTGACTGCCCTTAATCCCGATGACCTTGGAGTGGGAGGCGGAGCCGGAGGTTTCAATACCGCGCAGGTAGCGACACTTGGTGCAAAACCAGGAACTGACGCCGATAAGCCCGTCTATTTCTTCTACAATACCGACTCATTCTTCACCGACGTAAAAGAAGTAAAAGCTGGTGAAGACTTCAGATGTGGCGGCCAGTATTTCAACTTCAGCCTCTATACGATGCCCGCAGGTAGCCGTCTTGGTCTGAAATTCAAGTCAGAATCTAACGAAGAAGTGAAATTTGCTGAAGGTCCAAGTGTAGACGGTTATCATCCTGACGACGGCAGAAACGATCTTCAAGTCCGTTTCCCGGAATTGGCCGATGGCACATATGAGATCACACCTGTCTTAAAGGTAGACGACAAATGGGACGCAGTGCGCATCCCGGTCGGACAACCTCAAATGATTGTGGCAGTGGTCAAGGATGGAGTCGCCACGATTGAGAATCAGAAACCGGCCTCCATATTTGTGACAGATATCGAACTTCCGACAAAAATCTACCGCAACCATGAATTCCCGATGCCCTTCACCGTTGAGAATATCGGAGATGAGGAATTCTACAGCACAATTACCCCTACCCTTCTTGACAGCAATGAAAAAGTAGTCTCCAAGTCAACTTTCCGCCCTGTCGACGTTCTTACCGGAGAGAAAGAAGAAATCACTGATTATATCGGTAAATTTACCGAACTGAAAGACCATACCTTTGCTCCCGGCACCTACACTTTGGTATTCATAGATGAAGCTGGAAATAAAGTCAGCGATCCTTTGGAGATTGAGATAGAAGTGAACGATGACGCCACCGAAATAAAAGTAGCTGATCTAAAAGTTGAGGATAAAGACAAAATCGAAGATCCATCCAAGATCAACATCAGTTTCGATGTAGAATGCACATCGGGCGTTTATTTCGGGTCATTAAGATTTGATGTCTTCCCTGGCGACGGCGGCTATGAAGTATGCGGTTCCACATCATCCGACCTTTATTTAGGAGCTGGAGAAAGCAAGGAAGTTACGATGACAGCCGATTTCAGCCATTTGAAAGATGGCTGGTATATGGGAGCTGTCTACGAAGGAGGCCGTTCGATGACCGGCACAATCTATTTCCATATCCAACGAGCTACAGTAGGAGTCGAGGAAATGGATTCAGACTCAGTTGATGCAAAGATATATGATCTGAATGGTCTTCGCCAAAAGAATACTACAGAGGGTGGTATCTTTATTGTAAACGGTAAAAAAGTAATTACACATTGATTCGAATCGCCTCTAATATTATGCAAGACCCTGGGCTGATGCCTGGGGTCTTGTCATAGAAATTAGCTATTTAGTTGAATCCTGTGCACTCAAAAAAGTTACCAACAGACGCGCGTTGACGCACGCAAGAGCGTGCTAACTACTTTGGCTACGCAGTATTGGTAGGCCGAAAATGTTGTTGAATCACACTGAACTGACAGTATCTCATTTTTATTTTGATATATGGGTGGAAATGATTAATTTTGTGCTTGAGTTATATTAACCTAACCTTTATAACCTGATATCGGATGAAACTGCAAAATTACATACTCGCGGCTGTTTTACTCGCTACAACTCCGCAAGTCTATGCGAGCACTTACT
>WFLX010369104.1_pt1 | contig 11003 bp, 14 predicted proteins | sample 4967041 | NCBI WGS metagenome assembly WFLX01 (sample SAMN12857096, study PRJNA449069) | gut metagenome | isolation source: stool from male and female vole | host: Microtus ochrogaster | place: USA:Florida | collected 2017
TTGAACACGATGTATTGCAGACGCTCGCCGCCTTCGGTTATGAAGTCGGGCGAACCGCTGAAAAAGTAGGTAAAGGCGGTGATATAGGCCAGAACGAGGGTTGTGCCCATAGAGAGGATGCCATACCAGCCGGCGGCTTTATGGCTCATCTTGGAGCCAAGAAGGCCGAGCACGAGGAATCCCAACAGCGGGAGACACAGAATCAGAAGGGGAATGATTGCATTCATGTCGGTTTAGCCTTTGAGTTTGTTGGACTCGCGCACGTCAACGCTGTGGGTTGCGCGATACAGGTTTATAATAATTGCGATTGCAAGGGCGGTTTCAGCTGCAGCAATAGCGATTGCAAACAGGGTGAAGAACATACCCTCGGTAGATTCCGGATAGAGATAGCGGTTGATGACGGTGAAGTTAATGTCGACCGCATTGAGCATCAGCTCCAGCGAAACGAGCATGGCAATCATGTTGCGGCGGGTCAGAAAGCCATAGACTCCGCAGCAGAACATAACCAGACTCGGAAGCAGGTAATATAAAACGTTTATTTCCATAATCTATAACGAGGGGGTGTTAACGTTTACGAGCCACGGCAACTCCGCCGATAATGCAGGCGAGGAGCAACACTGAAATTGCTTCAAACGGCAGCAGGTAGCCGGAGTTGGAAAGCATTTCCAGGCCGAGTTTTTTCATTGTAAGGAACTCCATTTCGGGTTTGGCACCCATCAGTTCGGGTTTTGAGGCCATCAGCGAGCAGCAACGGCTAACCAGAGCCCAGCCGGTTACGCAGGCGGTAGCCACGGCAGCGAGAATACCCCACCCTTTTCGGCGGCTTTCGAGTTTTTCGGAGTTTTTGCCGGGTTGCGAGGTTAGCAGAATCGCAAATACGAAGAGCACCACGATGCCGCCGGCATAAACTGCAATCTGAACTGCTCCGAGGAACTCATAGTCCATCATGAAGTAGATGATTGCNGCGCCAAACAGAGTNAANAGCAANTANGTTGCTGAACGCAGGATTTTGCGGGTNGTNACCGCAAGAATCGAGCAGATNATTATGGCAAGAGCCACTATTGTATATAGAATTTCCATAGTGCTTGGGTTATTTAGCGGGTTCGGTTGACGCGGCGGGCGCAGCGGGTGCGGCGGCCGTAAGGTCGGGCTCGGGCAGATAGTTGAGTTTCTTGACCAGTAGGGAGCGGGTGAATACGGCCTGCTCGAAATCGTTGCTGAACTCAATTGCCGAGGTCGGGCAGTTGGTTACGCAGAGTTCACAGAAAGTGCATGAACCCAGGTCGTACATCCAGTTAACGAGCTGTTTTTTCTTTTTGCCGTCGGGCAGGTCAACCATTTTGCTTTCAATGTTGATCGTTCCGTTGGGACAGGAGCGCTGACACATNCCGCAGCTGATGCACTTNTGNTGGCCNTCAGCGTCGTANTTNAGCGTCAACACGGCTCGGAAGCGGGGGGCTGCCGGGTTGTCGAGGCGGTTNTCGGGATATTGTTCCGTGATTTTCTTNGTCAGGAACTCTTTGCCGGTCACCTGCATGCCCTGAACGAGCGACGACAGGCCGGAGGCAAAGCCCTTGAAGTAATCTTTTACGCTACCCATAGAAAATGGTGAATATTGATTGGTTTTAGTTTATTATTTGACTTGTCCGCCGAGAATGTCGAGAAGTTCGGCGGTGATGGATTGCTGACGTAGTTTATTGTATTCGAGGCGGAGTTGCTCGAGCAGTTTAGAGGCATTATCGTTGGCGGCCTGCATTGCCATTACGCGGGCGGCCTGTTCGGAGGCGCGGTTTTCGCTGAACACCTCCTGAACGGTCGACAGGAGCATCAACGGCAGAGCGGTTTGAAAAATCGTTTGCGCATCCGGTTCGAAAATGTAGAGGCCAGGGGCGGCAGACGAGTAATCATCGGCGGTTTTAGGCGCCACCGGGAGCAGCTGTTCGGCCAGCAAGCGCTGGCGGCCGGCAGAGATGAAGTGCATGTAGACCACATCGACCCGGTCGGTTTCGCCACGTTCAAATGCCGAGCGAATGGCAGCGGTGAAATCCTTTACGGTGTCGGCATCGGCCTTGGAGGTGACGCCTTCAGGCGCCGGAGAGACCTTAATCTCCTCACCGGCAAGAGCACTGCACGCGCGCAGCAGCTTCTGACCGATGGGCACAAGGGTAATTTCAATCCCGGGGTATTGGCTACGCAGGGAGTTGAGGTGTTCAAGCAGTTGCTTGAATATATTGACGTTGTAGGCACCGCAAAGGCCGTCGTCGCTACCCCATGCAACCACGGTTGCATGCTTNACGGGGCGGATAGCGGTCAGCGGCGAAGTGAACTCCGCGTCAGCTCCGAGGAGGTTGCCGATAATGCTTTCCAGCTGGGTGCGGAAGGGGAGCAGGCGCTTGATTTCGCGGGTGGCCTTGTTCATTTTGGCCGACGAAATCATCTTCATCGCTCCTGTAATTTTTTCGGAGGATGAAACCGAGCCTATACGCCCTTTAAGATCGCGGAGGGTTGCCATTTCAGTTTATTCGATTGTTAGTTCTTATATTGAGCGGCNGTTTCTTGGGCAACTTTAGTGAGGATATCTGCTACTTCGTCGGTAAGCTGTCCGGCCTTGNTAACGTCGAGCACATCGGCCTGATGCGAGGCGCGAAGTGTCATCAGCAGGCGCTGCTGGAACTCGGCAACCTTATCCATCGGCACATTTTCGAGCAAGCCCTTAGTGCCGCAGAAAATAACGGCAACCTGCTCTTCAACGGGCCAGGGCTGATATTGGGGCTGGATGAGCAGACGCTCGTTTTTGCGGCCNTTGTCGATNACGCGNGCGGTNACGGCNTCCATNTCGCCNCCGAATTTGGTGAACGANTCCAGTTCGCGGAACTGAGCCTGGTCGATTTTCAGCGTNCCGGCCACTTTTTTCATCGANTTAATCTGNGCGTTACCNCCTACGCGGCTAACNGANATACCAACGTTGATTGCCGGNCGGATACCGCGGTTAAACAGCGCNGTTTCAAGGAAAATCTGGCCGTCGGTAATTGAGATTACGTTCGTTGGGATATAGGCGGAAACGTCGCCGGCCTGGGTTTCGATAATCGGCAGTGCGGTAAGCGAGCCACCACCTTTTACCAGAGGCTTGAGGGCCTCGGGCAGGTCATTCATCTTCTCGGCAACTTCCTGCGAGTCGATAATGCGGGCTGCACGCTCCAAAAGGCGCGAATGGAGGTAGAAAATATCGCCGGGATATGCTTCGCGGCCGGAGGGACGCTTAAGAATCAGCGAGATTTCGCGATAGCTGACAGCCTGTTTTGACAGGTCATCATAAACGATAAGGGCATCGCGGCCGGTATCGCGGAAATATTCGCCGATGGCCACACCGGCAAAGGGCGAATAGTAGCGCATGGCGGCGGAATCAGAGGCCGATGCGGCAACCACTACGGTATAGTCCATAGCTCCGTTTTTGCGCAGGGTCTCAACCGTTGCGGCAATGCTCGAAGCTTTCTGGCCGATGGCAACGTAGATGCAATATACCGGCTTTCCGGCTTTGAAATTGTCGCGCTGGTTGATGATGGTATCGATGGCAATAGCGGTTTTACCAATCTGGCGGTCACCGATTATAAGTTCGCGCTGACCGCGGCCGATGGGCACCATTGAGTCAACGGCCTTGATGCCGGTTTGCAGCGGTGTTTTAACCGGCTGGCGATAGATCACGCCGGGGGCCTTGCGCTCCAGGGGCAGGTGGATACGTTCGCCCTGGATTTCGCCACGACCGTCAACGGGCTCGCCGAGAACATTGATGACGCGCCCAAGGAGCCCTTCGCCCACGGGAATGGAGGCGATTTCGCCGGTGCGGCGCACTTTCATACCTTCGGTTACCCGGTCAACATTATTCAGCAGAATAACGCCGACATTGCTTTCTTCGAGGTTGAGGGCAACGCCTTTGACGCCGTTTTCGAACTCAACGAGCTCGTTGGCGCAGACATTATCAAGGCCATAGACGTGGGCAACGCCATCGCCGACTTCGAGCACTGAGCCCGTTTCCTCGAATTCCACCTTACGGTTAATATTTTCGAGCTGTTGCTTAAGTATTTGAGAAACTTCGCTTGGGTTAGTCATTTGTTCAATGGCTTAAAAGTTTTAATCGGAGTTGTTTGAGGTCGCTGGCAACGGAAGCGTCGAGCAATTCGTTGTCTACAGCAATTGTGAAACCGCCGATAAGGTCGGGGTTGACCGCTTCGGAGAATTCGGCGGTTGAGTTCGCGGGCAGATGTTTGTTGACCAGAGTCTGTATGCGTAAGAGTTCGGGAGCCTGCAGAGGAGCTGCGCTGGTAATGTCAACGCGATAGATATTATGTTCCGAACGGTAAAGCGCAACATAGCTGAGGGCTACGGCACGGAGCATGTCGAGGCGGCGGTTGCGCGCAAGCAGGCGCACTGTGTCGGCAACGAGCGGATTGGCCGAGGTAGCGGCGGCAACAAGAGCCTCTTTATCGGCAACATCTACATGGGGGTTGGCAATGGCTTTCTGCAAGTCGGGTTCGGAGTCGAAAGCGCCACAAAGTTGCTGCATGGCGGCATACACTTCGGCGTCGACACCTTTTTCGGCGGCGAGCAAGAAGAGTGCTTTAGCGTAGCGTCGAGGTATGAGTCCCTGGTCCATCAGTCGGCTTTTTCGATATTGTCGAGAATATTGTCAACGAGTTTGGCTTGAGCTTCGGGGTTGGCAAGAGTCTGACCTACTACCTGCTGCGCAATAGTCAGGGCCGCAGCGCTCACTTCATCGCGGAAGCTCTGCTGAGCCTCTTTTCGAGCCTGCTCAATGGCAACCTTGGCGGCGTCCATTTCTTTTTTGGCTTCGCGCGAGGCCTGGGTGCGCGCTTCTTCAATAATTTGCGACTTCATGCGGTCGGCTTCNCGCAGNATTTCNGCCTGACGNACNCGGGCNTGNGCCTCGAATTCCTCGGCTTGNTGCTTGGCATTGTCGAGCTGCTCCTTNGCCTCGCGGGCATACAGCACTCCCTGGTCGATAAGGTCGGCNCGGCTGTCGACTCCTTTCATAATCGCGGGCCANGCGAACTTCCACAACAGCAGGAAGAGCACGGCAAAGGCCACGAACATCCAGAATATCAGGCCGAAGTCAGGGGTGAAGAGTTCCATTGAGGTTTTTTAGAAAAAGGGGCAGGATTATTATACGAAGAGACAGAGCAGGCAAACGATAACGGCGAACAGGGCTACGCCTTCGATAAGGGCGGCGATAACGATCATGTTCGAACGGATGTCGTTGGCAGCTTCAGGCTGACGGGCGATGGCTTCCATGGCGGAAGAACCGATTTTGCCGATGCCGATGCCGGCACCGATTGCTGCGATTGCAGCGCCAAAGCCGGCGCCGAGATACTGAATTGCAATGTCAAGAATAAGAGCTAACATAATTATTAAGTTTTGAGTGGTTTATATATTCGGTTTGAGTGATTGTCGGGGTTAGGCGGTTGCGTGATGTTCGTCGTGGCCGCGTTCCTGGGCCATGGCTATGAACGTTGTTGAGAGCATAGTGAATACGAAAGCCTGGATGAAGCTGACGAGCACATCGAGCAGCAGCATAAAGAGGCTGAATATCATGCTTACACCAGTTGCCATTCCGGTGGCGGCAGCTCCGAAGTCGGCCATGATGAAGATTAGCAGCGTTAGCACGATGACTATCATGTGGCCGCCCATCATATTGGCAAACAGACGCACTGTAAGCGACGCGGGTTTGGTAAGGGCGCCGAACAGCTCGATTACCTGCATGATCGGTATCGGGCATTTGAGCCACAGAGGCACATCGGGCCAAAAGATTTCCTTCCAGTAGTGCTTGCGGGCAAACAGGTTTGTGCAGAAGAAAGTTATAAGCGAAAGAACCAGGGTTACCGCAATATTGCCGGTAAGATTGGCGCCGCCGGGGAATATCACCATGAGCCCCAAGAGGTTCATGATGAATATGAACATGAACACCGTCAGCAGATACGGGGCGAAGCGGCGCGAATCTTCCTTCAGCGTCGGCTTGATTACGCCCTTATAGATGAATTCAATCAGCTCTTCAATCGCCCCTACGAAACCGCGGGGAGCCAGGAAGCCGTGTTTCTTGTGCCACCTGGCAACGGGGAGGCACACCAAAAGGGTAACGATAACGGCTATCCATAGGGCACAAACGTTTTTGGTAATCGAAATGTCGAATTTCGGCTTAACTTCGCTACCGTCGGGCAGAACCTGAACGACTTTGCCCTTGTTGTCGCCTTCGGCGGGAACAGTCCAAACGTATGAGCCCTCGTTATAAACGGCGTGATGGTCGAGATGAGCCGAGCTGAAGCAATGGAACGACCCATCATTGGCCCAAACCATAACCGGCAGGGGAATGCGGTGGTGATGGTCGAAAGGTACTTCCCATCCGTAGCCATCGCCCAGATGCTCGAAAATAATCTCTTTGGGGCTGAATTTGCCTCCATCGGAAGCAGCAGCCGGCGCCACACCCAGCGTCAGCAGGCATAGCAGAGAGATTATGAGTGACTTTAGTTGAGCCATTGGGTTATTAGTNAATGCAAACTNAAACTACGTCGTTAAGNNCGTCGACCAGACCGCCATCGGTAGCNACCTGATGCTGTTCGCCTTCGGCCGAATAGGTAATCGTGCCTTTCGCCAGAGTCGAAACCAGGGCGGCGTGGCGCGGCAGCACGGTAAACAAGCCCATGGAGCCGGGCAGCGTCACCGAGTCGACCGTACCTTCGAAAACGATATCGGAAGGAGATATTAGGCGTAGAGTCATTGCTGATTATTCTTAGGGATATTACTTAACTTCGGCGAGCATTTTCTTGCCTTTGGCAATGGCATCGTCGATAGTGCCTACGTTGAGGAAGGCCTGCTCGGGATATTGGTCCATTTCGCCGGAAAGAATCATCTTGAAGCCGCGGATGGTTTCGTTGAGAGGAACCATAACGCCGGGGAGGCCGGTGAACTGCTCGGCAACATTGAACGGCTGCGACAGGAAACGCTGTGCGCGACGGGCACGGGCAACTACGAGCTTATCGTCATCGGAAAGTTCATCAACACCGAGAATGGCAATGATATCCTGAAGCTCGTTATATTTCTGCAGAAGTTGCTTAACGGCCTGAGCAGTGTTATAATGCTCCTCGCCGATAACGTTGGGGTCGAGAATACGTGATGTAGATTCCAGGGGGTCAACCGCGGGATAGATGCCGAGCTCGGCAATTTTACGCGACAGCACCGTTGTTGCATCCAGGAAGCTGAAAGTGGTTGCCGGCGCAGGGTCGGTCAAGTCATCGGCCGGCACATAGATTGCCTGCACGGAGGTAATAGAGCCATTTTTGGTTGAAGTGATACGCTCCTGGAGAGTACCCATTTCAGAGGCGAGGGTCGGCTGATAACCTACGGCCGACGGCATACGGCCCAGCAGAGCGGAAACTTCCGAACCGGCCTGGGTGAAACGGAAAATATTGTCGATAAAGAGAAGAATATCTTTACCGCCGCCATCCTGGTCGCGGAACTGTTCGGCAACAGTGAGGCCGGTCAGCGCCACGCGCAAACGTGCACCCGGAGGCTCGTTCATCTGACCGAACACCAGGGCAGCCTGACTCTCCTTAACCTTGTCCATATCGACGGTCGAGAGGTCCCACTGACCTTGTTCCATACCCTTTTCGAAAGTTTCGCCGTATTTGATAACTCCGGACTCAATCATTTCGCGGAGCAGGTCGTTACCCTCGCGGGTACGCTCGCCGACACCGGTAAATACCGAGAAGCCGTTGTGGCCTTTGGCAATATTATTGATGAGCTCCATGATAAGCACGGTTTTGCCTACGCCGGCGCCACCGAACAAACCGATTTTACCGCCCTTCGAGTAGGGTTCGAGCAGGTCGATAACCTTAATGCCGGTCTGCAGGATTTCGGTAGAAATCGTAAGGTCTTCAAACTTCGGGGCCGGCTGGTGAATCGGACGGAGATCATCTCGCTTGAGTTGCGGCAAGTTGTCGATAGATTGCCCGATAACGTTCATCAGGCGGCCTTTTACTTGCTCGCCGGTCGGCACTGCAATCGGCTGTCCGAGGTTTTCAACCTTAATGCCGCGCTGGAGGCCGTCGGTACTCTCCATGGCCACGCAACGCACGGTTTGTTCACCGATATGCTGTTCAACTTCGAGAATCAGCTCCGAGCCGTCGGGACGGGTAATTTTCAGTGCGCTGTAGATAGGGGGGAGCTGAGAGGCATCGCCGCTGAAAGCAACGTCAACAACAGGGCCGATGACCTGGGCTACCTTACCGAATTGTTCGCTCATTATTAAGTTGGGTTGGGAGTTTTTGAATTGGAATTAGAAGTGGAAACCGGTAGTGATAATCAGAACCATCAGAACCAGGTTAACCAGCGAGAGGGGCATCAGATATTTCCACTCGAAAGAGAGGAGCTGGTCAATACGCAAGCGGGGGAAGGTCCATTTGAACCAGATCATCACGAAGGTGATAACCACTGCCTTGGCAAGGAACCAGAGGAACGAGGGAATATAGTCCATAACAGCGTTGAAGCCGTCCCAGCCGGGAATGTGGAAGGGCATCCAGCCGCCGAAGAAAAGCAGAGCGGCAACACCGCCGATAATGAACAGATTCAGATATTCGGCAAGATAGAAGAAGCCGAAGTGCATGCCCGAGTATTCGGTGTGGTAACCGGCGGTGAGCTCCGATTCAGCTTCGGGAAGGTCAAACGGGCCGCGGTTGGTTTCGGCCGTGCCGGCAACTATGTAGATAAGGCAGGCAATAATTGCGGGGATATGACCTTTGAAAATAAACCATCCGTCGGCCTGCTGAGCAACGATTTCGCTAACGCTCATGGTGCCCGCCAGACAAACCATAGTTACCACACAGAGCGAAATGGAGATTTCGTAGCTGACCATCTGCGCACCCGAACGGAGCGCGCCGATAAGGGTGAACTTATTGTTGGATGACCAACCGGCCAGCAGAATGCCTAAAACACCGATGGAGCTGGTTGCAAGCAGGAAGAAAATGCCGATATTGAAGTCGATAACCTGCAGGCCGTTGCCCCAGGGGAGCACGGCAAATGCGAGCATCGATGCCAGAATCACCAGGAACGGAGCGAGACCAAACAGGAATTTATCTGCATGGTTCAGCGGAATAAGCTCCTTGATGAGCATTTTAAACATGTCGGCAAACGACTGCAGCANNCCNANGGGGCCTACGCGGTTCGGGCCGAGNCGNCACTGGAANGCNGCGCAGACCTTNCGNTCNAAATAGATGTAGAANAGNGCCAGNAGNGCNTAGAGCACGAGCAGTCCNAGGCCGATGAGCACACACTCAACGGTTACGGTNAGCCAGGGNGCCATGCCGCAGGTAACGCTCANNAAATTATCGATCCAGCCGGTTATAAAGGATAAGTCTTGCATAAACGTGAATGATGGAGTGGATGATGAATGGAGTCAGAGAGGCTTTATCTGTCGATGTCGGGAACGATATAGTCGAGCGAGCCGCCAATGGTTATGAGGTCGGCAATCTTGTTGCCGCTGACCAGATGGTCAACAACCGCAGCCAGAGGGAAGCAGGGCGAGTTGAGTTTCAGGCGGAAGGGCTGGGCGGTGCCGGTGCTTTCAATGTAGCAGCCGAAGGCGCCCTTGCCGGTTTCCACTTCCTGGAACCAGTGACCTTCGGGCAGTTTAATGATTTTGGGAACTTTAGCGCAGATTTCGCCTTCGGGAATCTTGTTGATGAGCTGGGCGATAATCTTGCAGCTTTCTTCCATTTCGGTTATGCGGGCCTTAAAGCGATCCATGGAGTCGCCGCCTTCGCGGGTAACCACCTTGAAGTCAAGTTCATTATAAATGCCATAAGGACGGGCGCGGCGAACATCATAGTTCCAGCCTGCGGAGCGGGCTGTAGGACCGGTAATGTTGTAGCTGATGGCATCTTCTTTTTTCAGAATGCCAACGCCTTCCATACGGTTTTTGGCTATGATATTTCCGGTGAATACCTTATTGTATTCCTTAATGGCTTTAGGCATAACTTCAAGCAGAGCCTTGACATCACTGACGAAGTTGGGGTCGAGGTCAGCCATAACGCCGCCGATGGTGTTATAGTTGAAAGTCATGCGGGCGCCGGTAGTCTTTTCGAAGATATCGAGAATGCGTTCGCGTTCGCGCAGAGGATAGAAGAGCATTGTGGTCGCACCAAGGTCCATGCAGAATGTACCCATGGCAAGCAAGTGGGAGTTAATGCGGTTCAGCTCGTCCATAATCACGCGGATTACCTGTGCGCGGCGGGGAACCTCGAGTCCCATTGCCTTTTCAATGCAAAGGCAGAGGCCGTGGCGGTTAATCATTGCCGAAAGGTAGTCAAGGCGGTCAGTATAGTGGAGAGTCTGCGGATAGCCTTGTCCTTCACAAAGTTTTTCGATNCCGCGATGGATATANCCGAGATAGAGGTCGATTTTGGTTATCGTTTCGCCATCGACTGCAGTGCGCAGGCGGAGCACACCGTGGGTTGCGGGGTGTTGCGGGCCGATGTTGACCACAAACTGGTCCGGACGGAAAATTACGCGTTGCTTTTCAACTATATTGCCGTTAGCGTCTTCTTCGTAGTAAACGGTTGAATCTTCAACCGTTTCATGGTCGAGGCGCACGGGGTTGACCTGNGGGTCGGCGTTATAGTCTTTACGGAAAGGGAACCCGACCCAGTCGTTGCGCAGAAAGAGTCGGCGCATGTCGGGGTTTCCGATGAACTTTATGCCATAAAAGTCGTAAACTTCGCGCTCGTAAACTCCGGCAATGGCGTAGAGGTCGCTGATTGAGTGAAGGAAGGGATTTTCGCGGCTGTCGGCAACGGTTTTCAGGCGCACCATATCGTAGGTNTTGGAGTTTACAATATAGTAAACAACGCCGAGCTGCTCGCCCCAGTCCATNCCNATGAGGGCGCGGAGGTTNTCGTAGCCGAANTCGTTGCGNAGGGTGGTNNCNAGGTCATGCNAGT